>Ga0255769_10001179_pt1 | contig 30468 bp, 14 predicted proteins | sample 041ome_9_FD_179637 | JGI IMG/M metagenome (GOLD analysis project Ga0255769, IMG submission 179637) | Coastal salt marsh microbial communities from the Groves Creek Marsh, Skidaway Island, Georgia - 041413US metaG (version 2) | ecosystem: Environmental > Aquatic > Marine > Intertidal zone > Salt...
GGATTGTCTGATTTTGACTCATCAAACTGTAGACCAATTTGTGATAGTTGAAGTAGCGCCTGTCCACGCATTTCTTCGTTGTAGGTATAACCACGCCAGTTACTACGTGTAGCATAACGCTCACATAATTTGACGAACATATGGGCTAGTTTATTGGTCATTTGTCCGTGATCTTTTGAAAACTTACCGTTATCAAGGGTGCCCTTCCAATGGCTCTTAGCAACTAGGTATGGTTTACCCTCGTCGTCAACTTTAAAATGTTGGAACGGTGGAAAGTTAACCTTGGCATGCACTTTGTCATCAATTCCATAATCTTCTTGTTCTCGAGCTTCTTCAATATCATCAAACATTTCCTCAATCTTAGCACGTTTTTTTAACTGTGCTTTGGTAGGTTTTTTAGGAACCTTTGGAATGTGATCCCATGTCATTACACGGAATACCAAATCTGTGTCTGCTATTGTCTTTGGATCTAATTCCTCACCGTACTCTCTCTTGTAATTGAGACACTTTAGATCTCTTGCTTCTTTAAGGCGAGTTTTGTTAATTTTCTTAATGTCATGTATGATGATATCAAAGTCAGAATCAGTATCAAAGTTCTTGTAAGCACAATAACTCTTCTTTGACTTGTGTATTTCCTTTAATATATCTCTATTATTAAGATAATTTACTCTACGTCCTGTCCTGGTAATTACTTTATCTTCTGACACTTTAGGGTTCTCCTTGTTTGATACTAATAATTATACAGCCGATTAGCCACCTGTCAACCTTTTTTGGTTTAGCAATTATATACTACTATAATAGGTTGAAATAAATAGTATAAACGGAGAACAATATGGCAACACGAGAAGAAGCGATAGAGAGACTGATTGCTCAGGGACTGTCTAGATCACAGGCTGAACAAATTGTGGCCAACGATGACGGCCTTGAAACTAATGTCACGCCTATCCTCGGTGGTTTAGCACTTGGTGGTGCCACACAGCGTAACCCCACTCCTAACTTAGAGGGATATAACACTGTTGAGGAAGAAGTGATAACACCCGTAGAGCCTAACAGCAATCAGGGAGAGCCTGGCGGGTTTGATCCTGAACTATTTAAGCAACAGGCCAACATCAGAGATATCGAACACACCACTGATGATTGGAGATTCCGCATGCGATTGGCTCCTAGAAGCCAGGACTTATACAAGTCTGGTGATCCAGGCATACTACGACCATTGGTAGAGACAGACGGTGTAATATTTCCATATACACCTCAGATACAGATCAACTATCAGGCAAATTATTCAGAATCACAGCCCACACACAGTAATTACAAACAATTATTTTATCAAAACAGTGCTGTTACAGACATTAACTTAACAGCCACATTTACAGCACAGAGCACTAGAGAAGCAGACTACTTATTGGCCGCAATACACTTCTTTAAGTCCTGTACCAAAATGTTTTATGGACAGGATCAGAATAAGGGAGCACCGCCACCGTTGGTGTATTTAGATGGGTTTGGTGAACATCAATTCAACGAAATGCCTTGTGTTATAAATCAATTTAATTATATGTTGCCAGGAGATGTTGATTATGTGAGAACCAGTGGTGACTCAGGTGCCGCATCTATAGATTTATCTGAAAAGAGAGCATCAACAACATCATATAAATCTCCACTCTCAAGATTATTTGATCTCTTTAGCCAAGGAATAGGCAAAGGAGGAGGTCCTCGCAACTCACAACGTGTCAACCCCATTGGCAGTTTAAGCCAAGGTAAGCAGGATTATGTGCCTACTAAGATAGAATTCACGTTGATATTGTTACCAATAGTAACACGTAAGAGACAGGCCACTGAATTCAGTCTAGAGAAATACGCATCCGGCGAATTGTTAAGCAAAAGAGGTATGTGGTAATGGCAACAGAAACGCAATATACATCACGCTCTCCCTATTTTACTACCGCTAAGGTAGATGGATATTTGGAAATCAGAAATGATCGCAAGATACCCAAGTATGCCAGCGATCGAAAATTTAGGATAACAGCAAAATATCAATATCGTCCAGACATGCTGGCGAATGATCTGTATGACGACCCACAGTTATGGTGGGTGTTCGCACAGCGTAACCCAAACACGATACAAGATCCTATATATGATTTCGTAGTAGGCAAGACGATATACCTACCTACATTAGACACGCTAAAGAAAGCACTGGGCTTTTAATAAATGGCTACTAGTCAAGAAATCAATGCCATCAAGACACTGGCGCAGATCAATGTTGATCGATCTAAGGAGTTAGTCACACAGAGTGATGATCTCACAGAACCTTATTTCATAGGACTTAACAAGAATAAAAGTCCCAAGTCAGATCAAGTGGTGTTTGCCAAACAACAATCAGCAGTAGAACTTCAGATACAGTCTAACGAACAGAGTATATTAGACATTCAGCAAGTTGTTACCGACGGCAGTGCTAACTATCAAGTGCTAAACCTTAGACAACAGAACAGAGATCTAGCAGAAGCCAAAGACAAGATTGAGGATGCTAGATCATTGGCTGGCGACGACACTATAACAAGTCAATTTAGTATTGGTGAGGTCATTGATGAGGAAAAAGAAGCCCGCAAAGAAAACGCAACAGTACAGACACCTCCTATAGAGAATGTACCTACAGCAAATACTCCTGTTACCAGCAACGCAAATGAGACTATTGCTGATAACGATGGCAACGATATTAATTTCCAAACATCAGATGATCAGGGAGCGATCAGCAACGATAATGCTTCAGGGTCTACAGGACAAGGAACCAGTACTGGTGATCGAACATCAGATGATGTTGATATGGGACAAACAGTGTCAACAGCGGAAAAAGGCATAACAATACCAGACAATTATACTAAACCATTTGATGCTCAGCCTAACGTACTAAGAGAATTAGGGCATTATACCTATCAGATATCAATATATCTACAGAGCAAAGATGAATATGTACAGTTAGTCTCATCAAAAGAAAAAATACCAACAGGGGATCTCATAATACAAAGTGGCGGAATATCCTTAGACGAAAGAGTTGAAGAGTTTAAAGATTATGATTACTACATTGATGACCTAGAGATAGAGTCTCTAATGCCACAAGAAGTGGGCGGAGCAACTAATGCGACTAGCCTATCATTTAAAATAACAGAGCCATATGGTTTTACTTTCCTCTCAGCACTAAAGAAGGCCGCACTGCGTAAGATGGACGGCGAAAGCAGTGATTTCCTTAAACAACACTATCTTATGGTAATTAGATTCTTTGGAGAGGATGACGACGTTCAACAGGCAGGGGGAACAACAGCAGGAGGTTCAGCTACTCCAGCTACATTAGTAGAAAAATTTATTCCTTTTAGAATAAACAAGATAACCTCAAAGGCTACAACTGGTGCTGTTGAATATAACGTAGAAGGACTATCAGCCAATCATAATGAGGGCTTTGGCCAGAAGAGAGCCGCGATACCCTTCCAGGTTGAGATCAAAGGCCAAACACTAAATGATCTGTTTAATGGCACAGACGATACTAGAGAGATAACAACTGTGAATGCCGCAACAGGTGGCAGAGAGAACCAACCGGCGGTGTTGACACAACCAGCAGGGGTTAATACAACCAGCAAGACTTCCATCAGTACAGGATTAGTTACAGCAATGAATAACAGAATGAAAAAACTTGCTGATGAAGGCAAGATAGGAATTGCTGACAAATATAAAGTAACATTTGATATTCCCTCAGGTATGGCATCAGCAAGGATTAAACCACCAGGCACGGTTAAAAAAGAAAAAACAGCGATGTCAGATCCAGGACTTGGAGCCAGCGTATATCTATCATCCCGAGGTCAGGTAGACGGTGAAACATTTTTGATTAGCGCCAATGCTGGTCAACAGTTTCAGCAGTTCATTGATACCGTAACCAGGACTAGCACTTATATTACAGATCAACAGACATTTCATCTTGATCCAAATACTGGAGACCCTAAACAAAATGAAAAGAGTAATGAGGTCATGGCATGGTTCCGTATTGGAGTCAACACTAAACCTATAGGGTGGGACGAGATAAGAAACGATTGGGCATACGAAATTGAATATGTTGTAGTACCATCTCAGGTCAGTGATCTTAAGAGTGAATTCTTCCCCAAATCTAAGTTTTACGGAGTACACAAGAAATATAATTATTGGTTTACAGGAGAAAACACAGAAGTATTGAGTTATGAGGTTGACTACAATGCTCTATATTACATAGGTATAGGACAGGAAGTTCCTAAGTTGCCCACAGACAGTGCTAACAAGGATGATCAACATGCTAAGGTTGTAGAACCACCCACAGCAAGTTCAGGAGGTGTTGATGCTAAATCATCAGAACCTGCGGCCAGAGGTGCTAGTGTACTGTATTCACCTACAGACTATGCTCAACTGCGTATGGAAATATATGGTGACCCAGCCTACATCGTACAGAATGATGTGTTCTATGGATTGGGAGAATATAACGACAGATTTCTACCTGACGGAACTATCAACATGGATGGCTTTGAGACATTGGTAGAAATTAATTGGAACACCATTGAAGACTACAATGATGAGACTGGTACAGTTGAAATCAAAGCAATAGAGAAGAAATCTACCAAACAGAGAGACATCACAGGCACCGACGGTATGATATACTGTCTTACAAAAGTAACAAATAAATTTAATAATGGCCAATTCACTCAAGAGGTAAACGGAATTATGCGTGAGTTCCAAGAATCAGGTGTGGCTAATAGTACCAAAGAAACCAATGGGGATAATGTAGGTAGAGATGAAACATTATCAATAAGATCTCCGGTAGTCAATGTAGTAGGACGTTCTTCATCAGCTTCTACTCCTAGACTAGGAACAACTAGTTCTGGACCAACAAGGGTAACTCCGGTTCTAGGTGGATTGACCTTATCAGGTGCGACTTTCCAAGCACCAGATGATGATGCGAGTTAAATAGAAACATGGCAGAAAATATACAAAGAAATATAGGGCGAGGAAAGGCCTACAAATACGATAAAGAGGGAGTACCCTCGGAGTTTGGGCCGTTTATAGGAACGGTCAAGAACAACGTAGATCCTACAAGGAAAGGCAGGCTTCAAGTCTATATAGAACAATTTGGTGGCGAAAATCCAAATGACGAAAGCAACTGGAGAACCGTCAACTACGCATCTCCCTTCTATGGTGACATAGGCAGGATGGATGAAAGTATGCGTAACAGTGTAGATGGCACGGGCGAGTTCGTTGGCAACAAGCACACCTATGGCATGTGGTTCACACCACCAGACATAGGCACAAGAGTTATTTGTATATTCATAGGTGGCAGTCCGGACGAAGGTTACTACATAGCCTGTGTTCCAACCAGAGGATTGGGTCACATGTTACCAGCGATTGGAGCATCGACCAAGTATGTACAAAATTCATCAACTTCAAAATACCTAGCAGGCGCTAGTCAAGTACCAGTAACAGAGATCAATGACATGAATAACTCGGTCATTGAGAATCCAAGATATTATGATCAAGCTAAACCAGTACATGAAGTGTTGGCGTATGAATTGTTTCAACAGGGGCTGATAACTGACACAACTCGTGGACCCATAACGAGTTCCAGCCATAGAGAATCGCCTAGCAAGGTGTTTGGTCTCAGTACTCCGGGCCTTCCTATATATGAGGGAGGGATGTCTGAAACCACTATTAAGACACAGTTAGAAAAGGGAGAGATCACTTCTGATCAGATCAAGGTAGTTGGCCGACGTGGTGGGCACAGCGTTGTCTTAGACGATGGTGACATATCAGGTAAAGACCAAGTTATTAGAATTAGAACTGCCAAAGGTCACCAAATCACAATGAGTGATGACGGTGATTCATTCTATATCATACATGCTAACGGACAGACATGGCTCGAGCTCGGCAAGGAAGGTACTGTAGATGTATTTTCCACAAACTCTGTCAATGTGAGGACACAAGGCAGTATCAACCTACATGCTGACAAGGAAATTAATATGTCAGCAGGCACCAAGATCAATATGTATGGTAAGCAAGAAATAAATTTAGAATCGTTGACATTAAATCAACGAGGAGACACAGATATCAAGTTATACAGCAAGTCTAGGATATCAGCTAGGTCTGATGGTGTCATCGCACTTCAGGCAGACAAGACAACCAGTATTAAGGCAGGTGATTCTGTTCCAATTGAAGCAGGATGTATAAATCTTAACGGAGGCGGTGGTTTACCAGCAACACCAGTTAAAACCATACGTAAAAATAAACTACCTGACACTAAATTTAATGATCAAACAGGTTGGCAAGTTGAAACCGGCACGTTAGAAACCATTACAAGCAGAGCACCAACACACGAACCTTATCCATATCACGGACTAGGAATAGAAAATTCAGCAGATCTAGGAGCAGAAACAGTTTCGTCAGCACCCGCTAAAACACAGGCTAAAATTGAGCAGGCACTGGCCAAGACACCTGACGGAATAGGACTGGACCAATATACAGCACAGGCCAAAGCAACTAAAGGCATAGGTACTTTAAATGTTGACCAGACCACAGGAATAATGGCACAGTTAGGCAAAGAGACCAATCAACGCTTTGACGAATTTTCTATAGAAAACGGTCTAGGTAAGTTTGGACTCAGTCCAACGCAGTTAGAAGAAACAGGTTATCTCAAACCAGGAACAACAGCAAACTTCTTATCAGACCCATCAAGAACATCAACTGACGCATTTGGTCGGACTAAAACTGACTTTGAAAAAGTGCTGTCAAACACCAATGTCTGGACCAACAAAGGAGGAGCAGAAAATCTCACAACATTCCTCAATTCACAGAGTACACAGGATAGAGTAATACAAGATGTGTATTCAAATGACCTTAGCAAATTAAAAGCTAATGGAGTCCTTAAAGGAACTGAATCGCCAGAGGATATTGCCGGTATTCTTAATGCTAGTGCCAGGTACGGTAATGACAAGGTGATAGCGTGGACTAACAACAGTCAGGATATCTCCCAATCATTGTCAAACGACATGAGCCAAACTTTGAGAAATGCTCAATACTCAACAAAATTCGTTGACACTAAGATAACACCTGATCTCAGTGGCTTTAGTTCACCCGGCGGGTATGCTAATACGACACAGAGAAGCGGTATTGACAGTGCCGCCGAGGCATTTAGCAGTAGCGGCAAGGTTCCGTACCCTAAATTTTAATAGATAAATATTAGCATGGCTACTTATATTGGATTCAATACTATAGGAAAGAAGAGAAAGTTTACTCTCACGGATTATGATCTCGTGGTGCGTGACGTTCTCAATAGTCTATTGATTAGGAAAGGCGAGAAGTTAGGACGTCCAGATTACGGAACAGATTTATGGGGTCTAATATTTGAGCCATTAACTGACCAAGTACTTAAACAGTTACAACAGGAACTAAGAGAGACCATCCAACAAGACCCTCGTGTTAGATTTGAAGACGCACAGGCGTATACTCAGCCTAATGGCATTCTAGTGGAACTATTCATAACAGTTCTTCCAACATCAGAACAACAACGACTAAGTTTGTTTTTTAACAAAGACGAACAGACACTACAACTAATATAATATCTCCGTATTAAATTATAAAGTACGCAGTTATCTAAGGTGATAAATACTGGATAACAGAGAGACACTATGGCTAAGACTACAAGACAAACAGCAATATTTGGTGCGGAGGATTGGAAGAAGTTATACCAAACATTCCGTGAAGCAGACCTTCAGAGCTACGACTATGAGACCTTAAGAAAGTCAATGGTTGACTATCTCAGATTGTACTACCCTGAGACATTCAATGACTATGTGGAGTCATCAGAATTCGTAGCATTATTAGATCTCATAGCATTTATGGGACAGGGCCTGTCGTTCCGTAGTGACCTAAATACCAGAGAAAACTTCCTTAGCACTGCCGAACGTAGAGATTCAGTAGTCAAGTTAGCAGAGCTTGTTGGATATACACCCAAACGTAACACCAACTCAGAGGGGTATCTAAAGGTAACCAGTGTCACAACTACCGAAAGCGTAATAGATTATAATGGTTTTAATCTATCCGGACTAACAGTTAATTGGAATGATCCAACAAACGTTGATTGGTATGAGCAATTTGTTTCAATAATGAATGCGGCATTTGTCTCTGGACAACGTGTAGGTCGATCAGCCAACCAACAAGAAATATTAGGTATCACAACAGACGAATATGAATTTAACGTAGCGGCCGGATATCTACCAGTGATACCATTCCAACAAGAAGTAGATGGTAGAAGCATGGCATTTGAAGTAGTGTCGGCAACATCGGTAAACAAAACATTCATATATGAACCAGCACCACAGACGAACGGTCAGATGAACGTGCTGTATCGCAACGACAAACTAGGGTTTGGCAGTGCTAAAACTGGTTTCTTCTTTTACTTTAAACAAGGTTCATTGATCAGCCAGGACTTTACTGTACAGGAAAGGATAGCCAATAGGTCTGTAGATATTGACTTAGATGGAGTTAATAATAACGACGTCTGGCTTTTTGAAGTAGAGAATGAAGGACGAAGCCTAACTGAATGGAACAAGGTAGACAACATCTTTGGAGTGGGAGCGACACCAAGCACGAACAACCAATTAAGACGTGTGTTCTCTGTCAAGTCTAGAGGCAACGACCAAATTAGTTTAGTATTCGGAGACGGAGTTTTTGCTAAACAACCAGTAGGAACATTTAGAACGTTTCTACGTTCGTCAAACGGACTAGAATATGTCATAGACCAATCAGATCTACAGAACGTACAGATATCATTGCCTTATGTCAGCAAGAACGGACGTAACGAAACATTATCATTTACATTAAGTCTAGAGACAACAATCACAAATGCCAAGTTTAGAGAGAACTTGAACGAGATCAAAACCAGAGCACCTTCAAGTTACTACACACAGAACAGGATGGTCAATGGTGAGGATTATAATAATTTTCCATACACACAATTTACTTCGATATTAAAATCAAAGGCAGTAGGAAGATCAAGTATTGGTCTGTCAAGATATCTTGATTTGTTAGATCCTACAGGGAAATATTCCAGCACAAACACATTCTGTTCAGATGGTATGATATATAGAAATTATGAGGATCCTAATTTTACATTTACATTTGTTGACAACAATGATATTTCAAACGTATTAGTAAATCAATTAGAGCCAGTGCTATCATCTAGGGCATTTACACACTTCTATCATGACAAGTTTGTAAGACCAAGCCTAACCAGTATTGACATATTATGGCAACAAGCAACATCAACAACAAACCAGTCAACTGGATACTTTAAAAATAGTTTAGAGAACACCGTTCCTGTTGGTGGTACAGTTTCAAACAATGCTAAATTTATTGATCAGGGAAGTTTAATTAAATTTGAGCCACCAACAGGATATTTCTTTGACAGTAACAATAGATTAAAAGCAGGCACACCAAGTGGAGCGAACGAAAAATTGGTCTTATGGTCAACAATCTCAGCGTTAACACTGGACGGTACTAATTTTGGTAACGGTAATCTAAGTGACGGATCCGGACCGGTAACATTGAATCAATTTGTTCCAACAGGAGCCATACCCACAGAAGTCATTGCCAAATTGGTCACTGATTTGCCGTCAGCATTTGAAACATCAATGATCGAACAGGTTGAGCTATATAGAGATTTTGGCATAGGTTACGACAACGCAACATCATCATGGTATTTAATAACAGCTGACAACCTTGACAAGGATGCCGCTTGGTCATCATCATTTGCTAAGAATATTGACAGATTACAGCGTGACGCAAGTTGGTTAGTTCAGTTTACCACAGATGGTGAGACATACACTGTAAAATATAGAAATCTAAACTATTATTTTGCGAGTGTACAGGAAAATAGATTCATATATGATACGAAAGATAAGATATTTGATCCTAAGACAGGCAAAACTGTTAATGATCTTGTTAATGTATTAAAAATGAACAGCAAACCTGATGTAAGTTCCAATCTTACCACAGATCTTAAATTAGATATCATTGGTCAGGAAGTGGAGACAGATGGTTTTATTGACAATTTTAAAGTGTTGGTCAGTTACGCAGACAGCGACAGCGACGGAGTGGCAGACGATCCGGATGTCTTCAAACAAATTGTTGCGCCAACGGTGAATGCTTCATCTAAAGTGATCTTCTTAGAGAAAACAACAGACTTTGACAATTTAGAAAGATACTTACCGGTAGCATCGGGTGTGATCAACACACTCTATGCTGATTTAGATGCTATAGAACTAGCAAAGACAGAATATCTAAACGGTCAGGTGTTTTATGGTACCACAGATAAGAAATTTTACAAGTTAACAGTGGTTGGAACCACATATACATTGGCAATAACAACAGATTATATCTATAGGACCGGAAGACAGGACCTTTATTTCCAATACAAACACAATTCAAGTAACAACAAGAGAGTGGATCCAGGTATAACCAACATTATTGACATGTTCCTTGTGACAAATTCATACTACACAGCGTATCAGAATTGGATCAAAGACATCACTAATAGTGTTACAGAACCTGCTGTACCAACCATAGATGAATTATCAATTAGTTACAGTACCTTGAATCAGTATAAGATGTTAAGTGATAATATGATTCTAAATTCAGTCACTTTCAAACCTCTTTTTGGTAGCAAGGCGGCGACAGAGTTACAGGGTAAGATCAAAGTCATTAGATACTCAGACACAGTGACATCGATCAGTGAGATTAAAGCACGTACAGTTGAAGCACTCAACGAATACTTTACTATAGAGAATTGGGATTTTGGAGATACATTTTATTTCTCTGAATTAAGTGCGTATCTACATGAGCAGTTGGGAGACATAGTGTCATCTGTGGTACTAGTCCCTAATGACCCTGAGAAGAGCTTTGGTGATCTATATGAAATTAGGTCAGCACCAAATGAGATATTTGTTAATGCGGCAACGGTCAATGACATTGAGGTTGTAGACGCACTGACACCTAGCGTATTAAGAACAGCATCAAATAGTGGGATTGTTTAATGGCGACCAGAATTAGAACGGTAGATCTACTACCTGAAATATTTAGAACCGAGACTAATAAGAAATTCCTTGCGGCCACGTTGGAACAAGTGGTACAACCAGCCAAGCTCAGAAGAGTACAGGGCTACATAGGAAAGCGTTATGGAATTGGTGTTGATCAGGGTGACAACTACGTCATTGAACCGGACAAGGAAAGAACCGATTATCAGTTAGAACCTTCTGTGATCTATAAGGCAACAGATAGTTCTAAGACCAAAGATTTATTAACATATCCTGGATTGATAGATGCTCTCTCAGTAAATGAGGCATTAACTAGTAGACACGATAGATTGTTCTCAAGTGATTACTACTCCTGGGATCCATTTGTAGACTACGACAAGTTCGTTAACTTTGGACAATACTATTGGTTAAGTGGCGGACCTGATGCTGTTAACGTACAGGCTACAGAAGTAGCAACAACAAATGATTATACAGTGTCACGAAAAGCCAATGGATATCAGTTCACTGATATTGCTGGGGATAATCCAACACTAACATTAGCACGAGGCGGTAACTATACCTTTACTGTAGAGCAGACTGGAAATCCATTCTGGATACAAAGCGATGCTGGTATTAACGGAGTCGTTCCTGGACAGGAAAACGTATCAAGTAGAGAAGTATTAGGAGTGGCCAATAACGGAGATGACAACGGTACCATAACCTTTAATGTCCCTGAGGCAGACGCACAAAGTTTCTACTATGGACTAACTGATCTAGGCTCAGCAGACCTAGCCACAACACTACGATTTGATGAGATCAATAACCAATTTGTTGATGTGTTCTTAGAGTCAACCGACGGCATTGACGAAATCAGAGACCTTGAATCAAGAACAATTATATTCCTTAACAGGAACACACAGTCTGACCCAGCAAACAGTGGCTGGAGATATACAGACAGGTTTGACACAGACGGAGTTAACTATGACACCAGTGGCTTTGATGTAGAGACAGAGATTACAGATCAAGACATTAGATATTCAGTATGGCAGATACAGTTCTTTACTGACGCAGGTAGCACACGACCATATATGAAATTGAGACGTGTACTAGATACCGCCAAGCTCAACAAGATAACAGTATCATACGGCACTGTATCAGCTTCGAGACAGTATTATAGAAATGCTGAAGGATTCTGGGAATTGGTTCCACCTCTCACAGCAGTACAGGATACCTTTTATTATCAAGACGGCACTGACGAGACCAAATTTGGAATCATTAAGATAGTTGACGAAACAACCAGTGACTTATTATTTGTTGCTGATGACATCGTAGGCAAGAAAACTTATACATCACCCAACGGAGTTGTGTTCTCCAATGGTCTGAAGGTCAAGTTCCGCGGCACGACAGAACCCGCAACATATCAAGATGGTGAGTATTACATTGAGGGAGTAGGGACAGCCATACAGTTGTTGCCCGTTGGCGATTATAAGACTCCTGAAGAATACACTAAATCAGAGACTCAGCCATTTGACGTATATGGGTATGACAGCGTTCCGTTTGATGAGAGCCTAAATGCTCCAGAAGACTTGGACTATTTCACTATAAACAAGGCCAGCCCAGACAGGAATGCCTGGAGTAGAAGTAATAGATGGACACACGTAGATGTCATTAATAAGACTGCGGAATACAATGAAAGCATCGCTATCCTGGATCAGGATAAACGTGCTAAGAGACCTATCCTCGAATTTAAAGCAGGACTAAGATTATTTGATCATGGTACTAATAGCTTAGGATACATCAATGTCTTAGACAGTTCTCAAACGGATGCTCTATCAAATGTAAATGGCAAAACGGGATACAGCGTAGATGGATATGGACTGGTAACAGGGACAAGAATTATATTTGCCGCTGACACTGATCCTGAAGTACGAAACAAGATATATGAAGTCACATTGATCGACGAGGACGGTGATAGCCAAACATCTAAAATAATTAATCTCACTAAGATCAATGACGTTGTCACAGACGATGTTGTTTATCAATTGAGCGGTATATCTGGTCAAGGCAAAGCATGGAGATATGATGGAACAGCTTGGCAAGAAGCACAGCAAAAAACATCAATTAACCAAGCACCTTTATTTGATATGTTTGACAAGAATGGATACTCTTTTGGCGATAGAACGTATTATCCTTCCACAAACTTTAATGGTACTAAACTTTTCTCATACGCACAAGGTTCAGGCGCAGTTGATTCTGAGCTTGGCATTAGGCTGAAATATCAAACCATTAATAATGTCGGAGACATAGTGTTTGATAACAATCTTGAAAAGGATACTTTTATATACACTGCCAACTCGGTGTCGTCAACGTTAAGAGTTAATACAGGATTTGCTAGAGTATATTCAGATAGATCCACTTTTGAAAAAGACATAGGGTGGAAGAAACACATTAACAAATCTACCCAGTATCAGACATTGGAATTTACCTATGCCGGTGTTGATCTAATAGCAGACATTCCTGCTAAGTCATCTGAGGACATTCCTGTTGTTGTTTATGTTGATAATATATTTCAGGAAACATCTAAGTATTCATACACAGTGTCAGACACGCAGACTACTATAACGTTTAATAGTAACTACATTCCAACAACCGGTGCTAATATCACAGTTAACATACTGAGTGACAAAGTCAGCCTTAAAGGATTTTACGAGGTTCCAACTAATCTTAGCAATAATGCTCCCAATGGATCATTTAATGACATCACACTAGGAACTGTGCGTAATCACTATATTAATCTAGCACAAAATTTAACAGATCTATCAGGTGCTGTATTTGGCGCTAACAACTCCAGAGATCTTGGAGACATTGTACCATACGGTAATAAAATAGTTCAACAAGGCTCTCCACTACATCTAGCATCAACATTTGTAAGAGATAGTAACATCAACTTCTTTAAGGCATTAGATTACTCATCTCAGGAATATGAAAAATACAAAGGCAAATTGCTAGACGCTCTGGCCAAGAATGACTTTCAAGGCACAGTGGCTGAACAATTAGACGAAGCATTGGCATTTGTCAATCAAGGTAAACAGAATTCAGAGGCCTTTTATTGGTCAGATATGATACCCTGCGGTCAGGTGTTCACTGAGGTCAGTTATACCATAACAGCCATCGACGATGAAATATTTGATCTAGAACAAACATATGACTTTACAAAAGCTAATTATCTAGGACTAACAGTCTACGTTAATGACGTACAGCTGATCAAAGATGAGGACTATACTGTAGCAGTTGGCGCACCTAGACTAACCTTACTGAATACATTATCACCTGGTGATGTTGTTAAAATCAGAGAATATACAAGCACCTCAGGCAGTTTTATTCCGTCGACACCAACAAAATTAGGACTATATCCAAAATCAGATCCTAAGAAATTCTTAGATGACACTTATGTTGATTCGCAATATGTAATCAGAGGGCATGATGGCTCGCTGACTATTGCGTTTGGTGACAGCAGAGACGACATACTGTTAGAGTTTGAGAAACGTATATACAACAACATCAAATGGACCGGTGACATTCCATTGGAATTACAGGACGTAGAACCTGGCAAGTTTAGGTCAACTGACTATTCACAAGCCGAAGTTGTAGAAATATTGAACAGAGATTTCTTATCGTGGGTAGCCTGGAATAGGTTAGATTATAAGTCACAGGACTATGACGCAGACGACAAGAAAACTTGGAACTACTCAGAAGCAGACGACAAGATAGATGGAGAACTATTACCTGGACATTGGAGAGGAGCATTCCTAAAATACTACGACACCGATCATCCTCACTTACATCCGTGGGAAATGATTGGCTTTAGTGAGAAGCCAACTTGGTGGGACGTCAAATACGGCGCCGCTCCATATACGTCAGGCAACGATGTACTATGGGACGACCTTGAGAATGGTCGCATCTGGGATACTAATGTTTACGGAGATGGATCAGCAGGGACATACACAGTAGTTGACAAATGGAAACGTCCAGGACTTAGCAAGATATTACCCGTAGATGACGAAGGCAATCTAAAGTCAGCATTTGATTGTTTAGCTGGCAACTATAACTCTGTCTCCTTTAAGAAATCTTGGGTGTCAGGTGATGTAGGTCCAGTTGAATCTTCCTGGAGGAGATCAAGCAGTTTCCGATTTGCTGTAATACGATTATTGGCGCTGACCAAACCAGCTGAGTTTTTCGCACTCAATGCTGACAGAGATCTATACAAATATGACAGTGAATTGGGTCAATATCTATATAACAGCAGATCAAGGATCAAAGCAGAGGACATCGTATTATATGGTGACGGTACTGCCAAGCACTCGTATATTAACTGGTGTGTGGAATACAGTAAGAAACAAGGTGTTTCAGCAATCACAGACATCAAGAATGTTCTTGAGAACATAGACATACAATTAACTTATAGACTAGCAAGTTTCAGTGACAAGGAATACCTTAAAATTTACACAGAGAAGTCATCTCCTAACTCTAACAACACTAGTTTATTGTTACCTGATGAGAGCTTTGAAGTGTTCCTCTACAGTAACGAAATATTTGACCATGCTGAATACTCAAGCGTAATAGTACAACAAACAGCAGACGGATGGGCAGTTAGCGGTAATAGCCAACTAGATCCATACTTTACAATATACACCAGCATAGTGAACGGAAATTATTCAACTCTTAGAGTGGGTAATAGATCTGTAAGAGTTAGCAACGATTTTTATGAGGACAGAACCACTAGAGTACCATACGGGTATGTGTTTACTAGCACCAGTGCTGTAGCAGACTTCTTAATCAGCTATGGAAAATATCTAGAAGGCAAGGGATATGTGTTTGACGACCGCGACAATAATTATCTTCTAGACTGGAATCAAATGATCCGTGAGTTCCTATATTGGAGCCAACAAGGTTGGTCAGATGGTAGCATTATAAATCTTAACCCAAACGCAAATAGACTTAAAATTTCTAGAGCACAGAGCATTGTAGCACCTGTTGCCGGCGAGACAGCAGATGATTTTATTCTAAATCAGAATTTAAAAGCTATACCAAATAATAAACTAAACTTTACAAGATTAGATAATGATTTCAGCGTTGAAAGCCTCGACGAGGACGCATTAGCATATCTCAAAGCAGAATTTACAAGCTACGAGCATGTTCTAATATTTGATAACAAGTCAATATTTAACGATCTAATATACGATCCAACAACAGGGTCTAGACAACAGCGTTTAAGATTATCTGGCTACAAGACATCTGATTGGAATGGCCAAGTTGATGCTCAAGGCTTTATATTCAACATCGACAATGTTGAAGAATGGCAAAATAATAAAGAATACAGCAAGGGCGACATTGTGTTGTATAAGAATTCTTACTATACAGCATCCAACCCAATATTTCCAAAGGAGAAGTTTGAGTATACTGATTGGTTAGAAACAGAATATGAGAACATCAAGAAAGGCCTACTACCTAACCTTAGCCTCAAAACAGATCAACTGCGTGACTACTATGATCATAACATAGCGAATCTAGAGAAAGATGGCGACAAGTTAGGTTTTAATCTTATTGGATTTAATGAGAGAGATTACATGACCAACATGGGCCTCGATGACATCAGTCAGGTTAATGTGTTCCGTAGTTTCATTGGCAACAAAGGTACCAGACGAGCCGCTGATCTATTTAAAACTTCTAGGTTGTCCAAAGAGATCGCTGATTACGACATCTATGAAAACTGGGCAGTCAAGCAAGGTCAATATGGCGCGGGAGGTAACAGGGCATATATTGAAATGAGAATGGATGAAAGCCTCTTAAAAGCAAATCCATCAACAATCAAAGTAACCAACAGCGGAAGTGACTCGGCAGTTGATCAAAGCGTTAGCCTAGATAATTTATACAAGCAGAGTTATAAGATACAGTCAACACCAATATTGCCACAGCGTTACTCGGTACCATCAGAACTTAACTTACCTACATCAGGATATGTTAATGTTGACGACATTGATATACAATTATTTGACATACTTGACCTAGGATCATTGACTCCTTATATATCTCAGATAGGAGAAAGTACAACCATATGGGTAGCCAAAGATAACTCATGGGATTGGAACGTTTATAGATCAGGAATAATAATACCTACACTGTCCAGAATAACTGACAACTTAGACGGAACATCTACATTACTGTTTAACGGAAACCATGGTCTACAGAAAGATGATATTATTATTGTAAAATGGGGACTTGATGGCGATGTCTTACTAGACAGTGCCTTTAGGATAGTGGACGTACAATCACTGAATAGAGTATCAATACAACTAACCTTGCCAGATGAAATAACCTTTTTGACATTAGAAAGTCTAACATACAAGTTAAATTCAGTCAGGGTAGCTCAAGGCAGTGACGTAGTAAATCTACCGTTTGCCAATGACATTGATCCAGGTAGCAAGGTATGGATTGACAATAACGGAAACGATCGTTGGCAGGTACTTGAGAAGATTGACCCATTTACACAGGAAAGTAGTTTAGAACCAGCAAGAAACTTCCTCAATGGCCTCACTGACCAAAACTTAGTTAATATTGATTTTGGTACATCAGTAGCACAAAACGCAGAAAGCCTAACAGCATTTGTAGGTGCTCCGGGCTACAACAGTAGTAAGGGTGGCTTGTTCACATACGTCAAAACATCAGATGATGTCATGGTACAGAATAGCATATTAACAGGAAGTGGTACAACAGCGTTAGACAACTACGGCAATGATGTGGCATGTGCCAATGAGACATGGAGTATAGCAGGAGCCTCAACATCAAACAACGGCGAGGGTTATGCCTACGTACTCAAACAATTAAATTCAAACTTAATAAGTGAACATCAATTATTGGTAAATCCAAGCGATGCCAATGATGAGGCTGAGTTTGGTCATGCTGTTGCGATATCAGACAATGGAAGATGGGCATACGTAAGTGCGCCAGGTAAAGACTCAGTCTATGTGTTTCAACGCATTGACAGACAGTTACAGAGATTTGAAACGAAAGGTGACGGATCAACAACACAATATACTCTAAAAGGTTTAATGCTAGTAGATGAACCTAATCAGATAGCAGTTGTTGTTAATAATGTAGAATTAACAGCAGGCGTTGACTACACTTTAACATCAACAGTGTCATCAACAGGCGTGTTGACATTAAACACTGCTCCTGAGGACGGTAAAGACGTAGCAGTTACTAGGAGAGAAAGCCTGACATTTGAAGGCGATGCTTCAACTACAGCGTTTGACATCACAGGATTGTATACAGCCGACGGAGAGTACAGCCTCACAGTCGTAGTAGACGGTGTGTTACAGAGATTAAACATTGATTACGACTACGCACATGATTCTTCAGATGTCTTTGAATTTGCGACTGCTCCAGCCGACGGTGCGAGCATAGTTGTTCGTTCAAGTGACTACTTTGAATACGTTACAGCCATTGTGGGTACCAAAGGTGAAGAATTTGGTTATAGTTTAGCAACAACAACAGATGGCAGGCAGTTGGTTGTTGGTGCGAGGACAGCAAATAAAGCCTATATCTATGACAGAGATGTTGAAAGACAAGTAGTTACAGATGACACTGACAAGACCTACGTGTCAGACAAGAGCCCTGTTGGGCGGGCAGTGGTATCTGTTAATGGAACTATATTACAAGATTCAGAAAAATATATCGGCGGTGAATACACAATATCAGGTAATACAGTTACACTAGCAACAGCACCTGGCCTAGGTGACTTTGTTGAAATAGAAACTAACAACTTCTTATTAGTAGATACCATTGAGATGACCAACGGATATCAAGCGGCACAGTTTGGCCATAAGGTAACTATATGCCCAACGAACTGTTCGGTATATGTAAGTGCTCCTGATGATGGAAACGTATTACCGAGTGCGGGTAGCGTACAACGTTCTGTAAACCAATCAAGACTATACGGAACCATAACTGGCACTGTGTCAAACCCAACGGTGACAGTAGGTGAGAAGATTAGAATTAATAATGTTGTTGTAACATTTACAGGCACCACATTGGATCAAGTAGTTACAGACATCAACAACGCAACGATACCAAATGTTAAGGCAGTGAACTCCAATGGTAAACTAGCAATATCGTTAACGAATGTTAATGCTGGCGCGGTGGCTAACAAGTTATACGTGTATCCAGCAGGTAACAACAACGATGCCTTAACAGATCTAGGGCTTGACATTTTCAAATATCTACAGACAATCACATCGCCATATCCTGTACAGAATGCTCGATTTGGTGAAAGCATGTCAGTTAGTTCAGATGCGTTAACCTTGGTGGTAGGAACCAGCAAAGGTGCTAGTAACCTAGCAACAACATTTGACAGCAACACTATGAAAATTGACGGTGGTTCAACTAGAATAAGAGATATTAGAACACAGAGCGGTAGTGTGTACACATTTGATTATCTATCATCAGCTAGTGACAGCGTATCAAATCCAGGTAATCTAGTGTTTGGTCAACAGATAGTTGACAACAAGGTTGAAGAATTAGTTGAATTTGGTAAAGCAGTTGACTACAAGGCCGGAAGGTTATTAATAACATCACCAGGTCACGTTGCTGGTGATGATTCGAGTGTGGTCGGACGTTTGGTCATCTATAACAACACAGACAGGGAATTTGCCTGGAGAACTATTAGAGAAGAGAGTCAGGTAGTTGACATAGATCTATTAAACAGATCATTCATCTATGATAAGACGACACTAGACAACAAAGTAGACGTTGACTTCTTTGATCCGTTACAGGGCAAACTTTTGGGAGCCGTTAGAGAAAATTTAGATTATCTAACACCAGTTGATCCAGCAGGGTATAATGTAGGAACAGTGAATAATTATGGACAGACCTGGAGAGACGAGCATGTTGGTGAGATATGGTGGAACACAACGAATGCTAGATTCATTAATCATTATCAAGGACAACCTGAATATAGAGCCAAGAGATGGGGACAACTATTCACTGGATCCAGTATTGATGTTTACCAATGGATAGAGAGCACTGAGACACCAGAAAACTATACAGGTACTGGCACGGTATATAGCACCACATCATATACAACCAAAACACAGATAGGAGCCAATGGTGTCGTAGAAACACTCTATTACTACTGGGTTAAAGAGATACCAGCAGTGTCAACAGGTAAGACTTTAAGCTCAGCGGTGTTAGCACAATACATTGAAGATCCTAGATCCAGCGGCATAGCATACATAACTCCAATTGATTCTAGCACTATTGCTTTATACAACGTTGGACAATATTTGTCAGCAAAAGACAGTGTATTACATATTGAATTTGACAGAATAAAGACAGACAACAATGTACACGTTGAATATGAACTGATCAAAATAGGTGATGCAGATCAGTTCCTAAATGATCAACTATACAGAAAATTACTTGACAGTTTTGCTGGTGTTGACACAGCAGGCAACAAAGTTCCTGACACTGCCCTGTCAGAAGCCGACGCTTATGGTGTTGATTTTAGACCAAGACAATCAATGTTTAAGGACAGATATACTGCCCTTAGAAACTATCTAACAAGAGCTAATAGAAAATTAGCATTACATCCTATTAGCGAGAGCAAATCATTTAACTTACTCAACAGCAAGGAAAATGAACCAGCGGCTACGTCATACGACAAACGATTATTAACAAATGAAGAACTAACATATCAAAACCTAGCACTAGTACCAGTAGGCTACAAATACCTAGTGGCTAACGACAGCTCACAGAATAACTTATGGACATTATATGAAGTACAGAGCAACAGGGCACTGTTGTTAACACGTGTTCAGAACTTTAAGACATCTAGATATTGGACATACACAGATTGGTATGCTACTGGATATTCAGCAGAAGATAAACCTATAAACGAAGTTTCAACGTATTCAAGATTAGCAACAATTAGCAGTAAGACGGAAGTAGGACAGGTCGTAAAGGTAACGACGAATAGTAACGGTAAGTTTGAATTATATTCTAAAACTAACTCAGGGTGGGACAGAGTAGCTCTCGAAGACGGAACTATTACAATAGATACGTCAATATATGATTACACCTTAGGACGCAATGGATTTGACATTGAGGTATTTGACGCACAATATTTTGACGAGGAGCCAGTTACAGAGACAAGACAGATTATCAAGGCAATCAATGAGGAACTGTTCGTTGCTGATCTAGCAAAAGAACGCATAGACCTCATTAACTTGATATTTGAATATGCTAAGAGTGAACACACTGCGGCTGACTGGTTGATCAAAACATCTCTCATTGACGTTAATCATAACTTACGTGAGCTTGAACCGTTCAGCATCTATCAAGTTGATAATCAAGATTTTATAGAAAAATATATTCAAGAGATTAAACCTTATCATGTACAGGTTAAAGAATTTTCGTTGACATACAAGGGAGAGGATCTCTTTGGTGGTGATGCTACTGACTTTGACTTACCGTCTTTCTATGAGGAATCATCAAACAAATTTATTAGTCCGAAATTAGCGGACAGCGGAGTAGTAGGAGATTTTGTTTCAACAGACAGCATCTGGACTACTTGGCCGTATAATCAATGGATCACAAATTATACACTAAGCATCGATTCGGTTACCGTACTTACTGGCGGTAGTGGTTACACAGAAGTTCCGACGGTAACAGTATCAGGCACTTGTACAACTCCAGCTACAATGATAGCAAGAATTAACACAGCCGGAGTGGTTATAGCTATAGATGTAATAACATCAGGGGTTGGGTATACAACCACTCCAATAGTTACTATAAGTGGCGGTAATGGTACTGGAGCAACGGCGATCGCAGTAACATCTCCAGGTACAGTTCGTGACATAAAAACAACATTACGATATGACCGTTACGAATATCAGTCTGAGATAGTTGATTGGGAAGCCAATACAGCATACGAAGCAGGCACACTGGTTAGATACAATAACAAGGTATACGAAGCCAAGAACGAAGACGACAGCACGTTAGCAGTCACAGGCGCATCATTTAACACTGATGACTTTACAGTAGTGGATCCAAGCACACTTAGTGGTGTGAATAGGACTATGGGCTTATACGTTCCAGCAGTCAACAACACTGGGTTAGACTTAGGCTTATTAGTATCCGGCACTGAATATCCAGGAGTACAAGTTACAGGTGTGCTATACAATCAGAACACAGGATATGACATTGGTAACTTTGACATCAATCCGTTCGACAACTTAGACTTTGGTGAGGAAGGATTACCTAGTTATTCTGAGACACTTTTAGACACCAAATACAATCCTGGTGACTATGCTGATACATATCTAGGTACACAGGTAACAGACATTAATGTGGAAGGTGGTGAGTTCATAGACACATACAGTTCACATTCACCGGAAGAACTTGTTCCAGCATCAATTTTTGACACATTAAACATGAAGGTGTTTACACGTCCGGGCTATGACTACGAAAATGACGGACACGGACAACCATTTGGATCATTCACATGGAAGTATGACGGCACTGCTGATACCACAACTGTAAGTTGGGATCTAATAGAGAATCCATTTGCTGTTAGGGTGTTCAACGTAACTACCGGATTAACATTACGCTTTGAATACTTCGCACCATATGAGGGCACTGTTGACTACTCAGCAAACTGGCTGAACAAGACAGTGACACTGACAGGTACAGGAGTCTCAGTGGGAGACATCCTACGTGTTGAATCATACGGCATAGGTGGCGGCGATCAACTTTGGGTAGACAACTACTCAGTGGCAGACTTATTAGTTGATGATTCAACAGACGGTCTGTTCATAGACATTCCTGTAGCGTTTGAACAGATATACGAAGCGATGATTAAAGTCAACGGATATCGCGTAACGAACTATACGTTCTCTGAAATAGATGATGTGACTACACGCATAACATTTGGCACGCAGGATGTAGATGGCAACGGAACTGCTGACCTAGAAGTCAAGTATGATAATAGGGATCCATTGGCAGTGGGCGATTACATCAGTGTTGCTGTGTTTGGATATGATGAAAATGACGTATCAACAATTCCTGGATACATCACACATGACGAACACTTGGTACACTCATCCAGCCACCCTACATCTCAGATAATGTATGGTGATGGAACACGCAAAGAATTTTCTTTGATCAACGACATACAGGGCACCAACGCATTTACAGCAGTGGTGGAAGTGGATGGTCGTAGACTGACTCCAGCAGAAGGTATAGAATATACAGGTGACGGTTCGAGCGAAGGACCATTCTATCTCAATCTAACTAACTGGAAGTCAACTGAAGACCTGTTCCAAACATTGATAGTGGACAGTGACGTACACTGCTTTATCGACGATGTTGAACAGAAGTTATATGAAGACTTCACCGTAAGTCCAGCAGACTCCAGCTCAGTGAGATACGTGGTGTTTACTACAGCACCTGCGGCAGGAGCGGATGTTAAGATATTTGTTGAGACAGCGGCAGACTACAAGATATCATACAGCGGAGTACCGGTAAGTCCAGGTCTGAATAAGATAACATTTAATACAGCTCCCATTGACGATGCCCGTATAATGATAACCACAGATAACAATACATCTGAACTTGACATCATTACTAGATGTTACAGGGGACCAACCTCAACAGGTTCTACAATAGTAACCGGATTTGATGTTGTTGGCTTTGATGCTGACGGAGAGCCATTTGACAAGACAATTGGAACCACAGTGGATCTCAGTAACTTTGACCTAGGTAGAAGCATAACCAAACCAGACAAGTTACGTGTCACGGTGAACGGGCTACGCAAGTATCTCGGTAGGGACTGGCAGATTAATTCTACAGACAGCACTGAGTTACAGTTCATTTCTATGTCAATAACTGACAGTGACGTCGTAGTGATAACCCTACAGACTGAGAACGAAGTACCAGATAACTTGAACTTTGCTGTATTCAAGGACATGAGAGATAACAACGCAGTCTACAGGATTAAGACCAGCGAACAAACTAAATTGACACAGGCATTGTCAGCAACGGCAGATACCATATATGTTACAGATGCCAGCAAGTTAGCCAAACCTAACCTAACTGTGGGCACGTTTGGTATCGTGATAATCAATGGCGAGCGTATAACATATCGTGAACGTGATGTCACTAACAATACATTAAGCGGACTACGTAGAGGTACTGCTGGTACAGGTGCGACAGCACATGCGGCAGGTAGCGTTGCCTATGATTACTCTATAGCAACATATCTAGATTACAGTTACAGCAAGACATGGTATGATACACCAACTGTGGACGACGGTAGTTCAGTTACACAAGGCAAGGCATTACAGAATACCACAACGGTGCCAGCCAAGTTCTTAAGGGGTGAAAATTCATAGTGGATAAATATAGTATGGAACAAACTAAAGATACCGAGATGAAAGAAGAACAAAAGAAACCAGATGAGCAAGGTGGAGTCCTGATTCAAGGACACATCAAGATATTTGACCCTAACTCTAAGGAAGTCATGGTAGACAAGCGTAATGCTATCCACTATGAGAACTTTTCTAACAGTTTAGCACAGGCTATGGCTAACAAGAATTTAGGACACATATATCAAATGGCATTTGGTAATGGTGGATCTAGTGTAGACTCTACAGGAGTCATTACATATCTACCACCTAACATTACTGGACAGAATGCCGATCTATACAACCAAACATACCAAAAGGTTGTGGATGACACATCATCAGCAAACACTGACACATCTAGGAACAAGTTGACTGTGTTACACACAGCAGGTAAACTGTACACAGATATATTGGTATCATGCTTACTAGACTATGGTGAACCATCAGGACAGCAGGCATTTGACAACTCAACAAACCTAGACGGAGATTTTGTGTTTGACGAGTTAGGTTTAAAATCGTGGCAGGGAAGTGCTAGTGATTTAGATTTGATAACACATGTTATATTTCACCCAGTACAGAAATCATTGAACAGGCAAATTCAAATAGATTACACGGTGAGAATACAAACTCTGACTAATTTAAGCACCACTTAATGTGCTTATATAAATAGACAGATAAATAATATACAAATAAGGATACGGAGTATTAACGATGGCTTACACTATTAACCAAACAGATGGAACCATATTTGCCACAGTCGCAGACGGTACCATCAATACTGACAGCTCATTGACGCTGGTTGGTAAGAACTATGCCGGTTACGGCGAGTTCCTAAATGAGAACGTTCTCAAGTTACTTGAGAGTGGTGCTAATACAACAGCGCCAGGCGCACCGCTAACAGGCCAATTATGGTTTGACAAAACAGCTGGTGTATTAAAAGTTTATAACGGAACACTATTTAAAAACTTAGGTAGTGCTACAAGTTCTACTTCAGCACCAACATCAGTGGTAGCAGGTGACCTATGGTTTGACTCAACAAACGCACAATTAAAAGTATATGACGGTTCAGCATTTATATTAGTTGGTCCTTCATTTACAGCAGGCACAGGCACATCAGGCGCTATTGTTGACACTGTAGAAGATAACGTAGCAGTTGACCACGTTGTTGTTAAATTGTTCGTTGAGGACGATGTTGTAGCTACAGTATCTAAAGACGCAACGTTCACACCAGGCTCAGCCATCACTGGTTTTGCAACGATTGGTCCAGGCGTACAGTTAAGCTCATCAGTTTCAAACGCTGTGTTTAAAGGCTCAGCAACAAACGCACAATTATTAGATAACCTAGACTCAACAGACTTCCTAAGTGCTATCGCAAACGATACAACATCGGGCACACTAGGCGTGTTAAATGACACAGGTCTTGCAGTTGGTGTTGACAGTGACTTCAGAGTAAGCGTATCCGGCTCAGACGTTACCATCCAAAACCAAACTTCAGACGGTGATATCTCAATTAAAGTAAATGACGGTGGTTCAACAACAACTGTTGTTAACTTTGATGGTGCTACATCATCAATGAATCCTGGTGCTAACGCAAGTATCGACTTAGGTACTGTGGCATTACAATATAACAATGTTTACGCTGTCAACTTTAACGGTACAGCATCTGCCGCTGAATATTCTGACTTGGCTGAACGCTTTGAGACAGATACAGCATATCCAGCAGGTACAGTAGTTGAGTTAGGCGGAGAGAAAGAAATCACAATGGCGCAGACAGAGTTAAGTGACGCAGTATTTGGTGTTATATCATCCAAAGCGGCATACTTAATGAACTCAGGCGCAGGTAGTAATGAAACACATCCACCAATTGCTATGAACGGGAGAGTTCCTGTGAGAGTGGTTGGTACTGTGAGGAAAGGCGACAGGCTAGTATCAGCAGGTGGTGGATTAGCAAGAGTAGCTACAAAAGAAGAGCTAACACCATTTAATGTGATAGGCAGAGCGTTAGAAGCAAAAACAACCAGTGAAGAAGGTACTGTCTTAGCAGTAGTTACCGTATCTCACTAAATATAGATATTAGAGGAATATAACATGGCATATACAGCAGGCGATACCATACTCGACGATGAGTATAATACGTTTGCCACTGGTAACGCGGCAGGTACAGGTGACAACGGTACTGCAAATCTTAACACGATTTGGGGCACTGGCACACTTGACTACGGTTATGGCGAGACTGGATCATTGATCTCGGCGGTCTCAGCGGGCTCAACTATTACAGCGGCACAGTGGAACACATTACTTGGTAGAATCGAAACTATTGGAGCTCACCAAGGCACAACGGTAACAAACTATTCATCACTATCAGCAGGTAATACTGTTGAAGCATTGGCTACAGTGTCGACAGACATCACTAACGTGTTTAACGCTAGATTGGATGCGGCGGATTCGGGCTCAACAGTTACGACAAGTGGTGCTTCATCAAGAACAACAAGCTGGACAACAACGATCAACACCACACACAGATTGACATTTGCTTCAGCTAACGCATTGAGATACTTCTTTAATGCGGGTGGATTGGTGACATTTACATTTAGCCGTTCGGGTGGTACATCAAACGACAAGAACACAGAATGGTCAGACTTGTGTACGAAAATGGGAACTATCACATTCTCAGGTTCATCATCACACACTGTAAACGGCACGGCATACACAGGTACTACACAGACTGGCGGTGGCGCGGGTGGCGCTGGCTCGGCGAAGTCAACTATTGACGCTTTCGCTCTAACAACATCAAACCAACAGTTAATCGTTAAGTATGCTGACACATCACCATACACAGCAAACTACATCAAGATTGACGCTAAAGCAGATGCGGCGGCTGGTTCAGCAACATACATCGAGTTCACAGTGACCTGTGTTGACGACGCGGCTGACACTGGTAACCCGACATATCCAATAGCAGGCACTGACGCGGCGTCATTGGACATCGTTGACGGTACGTTGACTTCGACAATGAATTTCATATACCCAGCGAGCACACAGTTAACCAGTGCGGCATGGGGAACACCTACGATGTCAGTTACTGAAGCATTCAACTAATCTATATTTGGTAGAATTGAAAGGCACTTTTTTAGGTGCCTTTCTTTTTGCCTGGTAAATATGTGTTATAATAGGGTATGGATAATATAACACAAAAGATCAGAGCTCGCTTCGATCATGAAGCGGCCAAGCAAACGCTTCTCGAAAAATACGAGGCTAAACTGCTATTCGCACATCAGGGCGGTATGTTCCGTGCCGGGCCTGAACTTATAGTCTTATTAAATTCATATGACACAGGCGAAATGGTCATACTGGATGAATTTAAAAATCCCACAAAAGTCACTAGACTTGCCCTATTAGATGAGGCCAAGCAACGTTATCAAGAACAGTTAAATGCTTGGATGGTTGAACTAGCAGAACAATCGAGACAGCGATGAGTCAGGGAGTGTTGCTCTACGCATTCAACAATGGCACCACGGACTATCTCTCCATGGCCAAATGGAGCGCCAAACGTATTGAGAGATTCCTAGGTCTTCCTACAACAATTATATCTGATTCAGATGAGGCAGAATATGGAGGTGTTAGAATATTTAATGCTACCAAGGGTGGGGAGAAATGGTACAACGCTAGTCGCAATCGGGCATGGGACCATAGTCCCTATGATCAGACACTGGTCCTAGATGTAGACTATGTAGTTAATTCAGACCTATTGGGCTTGTTGTTTGAGATAGATAAACCATTCATGATACACAGGTACGCATTGGATGTGACCAATAGGGCTCATTTTGTGGCTCTGGATAACTTTGGAGATCATCAGTTTCCCAGCACCTGGGCCACTGTGATGTACTTCAACAGGAACCCCGAAGGCAAGTATATATTTGATCTAGTGGAAATGATCAAAAAGAACTGGCAACACTATGCTAACCTGTACAAGTTTAAATCAAACACGTTTCGCAATGATTGGGCATTCAGTATAGCTATGGGCATAATAGGCGGACATAAAGAACCGCAGTACTATCATATCCCATGGCCATTGGCAACAGTGGGCACAGACGTTGATATAGAACAAGGAGAGCATGATGACATGTTCGTGCTAAAGTATACAGCATACCTACAACAAAAGGCAGTGGTTCAGAACATACGTGGCTTGGACCTACACGTTATGAACAAAGAGGAAATGGAGGCGATCTGTGCAAGCAGTTAAGGCAGAACGGGGATACTTGATAGTGGCACAGGGCGACATATACCACCCGTGTGCTAGAGCATTAGCAAAGTCAATAAAATATTTCATACCCAAATCTCAGGTAGCAGTTGTGGGTAACTGTAAGGACGCAATATTTGACTATGAGATAGAGCTACCCCATGGTGATCAAGGTGGACTTAAGAATGATTGGCAAATATTTGAAGCCTCACCTTTCCGTCAAACTATCAAACTAGAAGCAGACATGGTCCTAAATGGTTCAATAGAGCATTGGTGGGCCATGGTAGAAAAGCGTGATGTGTTCGTGGCACAGGGCACCAGAAACTTTTACGGACACAAGACCACGGATAGAACTTATAGACGTCATCTGGATGATAACAAGTTACCTGATGTTTACAATGCCATAACATACTGGAGACGATCAGAACTGGCCGCTAAGTTCTTCGTGACCTGTAGAGAGATATTTGATAATTGGGATCAAGTCAAACTGCGTAACTGGAATCAACCCGAGCCAGACACTGACACAGTATACGCACTGGCGACAGTGTTATTGGGCAGGGAGAACTTCCTACTGCCAAGCACATATCCACAGTTCGCACACATGAAGGGCAAGATAAACTTCTGCCATGGTGAGGACTGGACCAAGGAACTGGTATGGGAGTTGACTGATCGTGGACTTCGCATACAGACCATACAACAACAGATACCAACACACTATCACATCAAATCATTTGCTACCACATTAGAGGAACACTATGAGCAACTTCTGGCAGGTAATTAAAGATCACAAAGGTGTCAAACCTAAAACAAAATACGAGTACAGACTCTATTACAATGAGGATGGCAGTGTTAGATGTTACAGCTCGGAAGAGTTGGATGGTGATTACATAGTAGTTGATCAGTCAACGTTCGCACAGAATCGATATGATGTGTTAGTAGAAGATGGCAAGATAGTTAACCCACACAAGATTAAACAGTACAGGAAATTAGTGCCAGACATTGTAGGAACAGAAACACTAGAAGATGACATTACATTGATTGGAAAAGGAAGACATTGGAAGGTAAAATATTATGATTGATGTAGCAGACTTAGATGTAGTTTACCTTAGTTACGATGAACCCCAAAAGGAGGAGTTCTGGGTAAAGATTAAAAACATGGTTCCCTGGGCAACTCGTGTTGATGGTGTTAAAGGTTCTGATGCCGCACACAAGGCCGCGGCTGATGCCAGCACCACAGATAGGTTCATCCTGATAGATGGCGATAACATGCCAGACCCAGACTTCTTTAACTTAACATTTGATCTAAAAGATGAACAATATGAACAGGCAACATTCCGTTGGAGAGCTCGTAATCATATCAATGGATTAATGTATGGTAACGGTGGACTTAGTTCATGGACTAAAGACTTTGTTTATAATATGAAGACACATGAAAACTCACAAGGAGATGATGAAACTAATGTGGAGTTTTGTTTTGATCCCTTATACTGGGCCATGCACGATTGCTACAGTGTTACATATCCTAATGCCACACCCTTCCAAGCATGGCGAGCAGGCTTCCGTGAAGGTGTCAAGATGTGTTTAGATCGAGGACACAAACCAACTATAAATGAATTTAAAGATAGAGCTCATGCTCGTAACTTGGATAATCTCAACATATGGCATACAGTAGGCAGAGATGTTGAGAATGGTATATGGG
>Ga0255769_10001180_pt1 | contig 30446 bp, 25 predicted proteins | sample 041ome_9_FD_179637 | JGI IMG/M metagenome (GOLD analysis project Ga0255769, IMG submission 179637) | Coastal salt marsh microbial communities from the Groves Creek Marsh, Skidaway Island, Georgia - 041413US metaG (version 2) | ecosystem: Environmental > Aquatic > Marine > Intertidal zone > Salt...
CTCGGCGAGGTTGTTCTTGAGTTCCGGCACACCCCCGGTCACACTCCAGAGTCGATGAGCATCGTGGTCTACGAGACCGCCGACAGTGCTCCTTATGGTGTCCTCACGGGTGACACGCTCTTCATCGGCGATGTCGGTCGCCCTGACCTTCTCGCTTCGATCGGCTTCACCCGCGAAGAGCTCGCCGAAAAGCTGTACGACTCACTCCACCAGCAACTCATGACCCTTCCGGACGAAACCATCGTCTTCCCTGCCCACGGCGCGGGATCGGCCTGCGGAAAGAACCTTTCCACTGAACTCACCTCGACGATTGGTGAACAGCGGCAAGCAAATTACGCAATCCGTGCAAGTTCGAAAGAAGCGTTTTTGGCAATGGTGACCGAGGGCCAGCCTCCGGCACCGAGCTATTTCGTCTATGACGCCGTGCTGAACCGCAAAGAACGTGACCTGCTCGACGAATCGGCCCTTCCCCCATCAATGGATTACGCACAGATCCAAAGTGCGCTCGCCAACGGCGCATTGCTCGTCGATGGGCGTGACCCTGAAGAGTTCTCTCGAGGTCACCTGAAGGGTGCGATCAACGTCGGTATGGCCGGCCGCTACGCAGAGTTTGCGGGATCAATTGTTCCATCAGATGTTGACATTGTGCTGTTCACCGATCCTGGTCAAGAACTTGAGGCAAAAAACCGGCTCGCCAGGATTGGTTTCGACCGAGTCATCGGTGTCGCGGCACAGCCATATGACATGCTCACCTCACAGGCAGAGAACACTCAGGTGGCAAGCCGCCTGACCGCTGATGAATTCAATGCCCGAGTTCGCGATATTCCCAATCTCCAGATTGTTGATGTGCGCAACCCTGGTGAAGTAGCAGACGGCACTGCCCACGATGCACAAACCATTCCGGTTGGGCAGATTCCTGCTCGGCTGGATGAACTCGATTCATCCAAGCCCACGGTCGTGTTCTGTGCGGGCGGATATCGCTCTTCGGTCGCTGCGAGCCTCCTTCGTCAAAAGGGCTTCAACGATGTCAGCGACGTGATCGGTGGCTACACGGCCTGGATTGAAACAACCCAGTCGGCGTAGCAACTAGTGACCTCGCTCTACTTCTCACACTTTCTGATCAGGCCTGATCGCCTGCAACCACCACGAACGAGTTACCCACACCGGGAGGACCAATGACACGCCTTGGATTTGTACTCGAAAGCGACTCTTGCATCGGTTGCCATGCATGCACCGTTGCTTGCAAGAGCGAACACGATGTCCCGATCGGGGTGAACCGCACTTGGCTGAAGTACGTCGAGACCGGTTCGTTCCCGAATACGGGCCGATCGTTCACGGTCATGCGGTGCAACCATTGTGATGACGCCCCGTGCATGAAAATTTGCCCCACAAGTGCTCTTCACCGCACGGGCAATGGCGTCGTTGACTTCGATGACGACATCTGTATCGGCTGCAAGGCGTGCATGAACGCATGCCCGTATGACGCGATCTATATCAACCCAGAAACAAACGTCGCGAATAAGTGCAACTTCTGCAACCACCGTGTCGAAGTTGGGCTCGAACCCGCATGCGTGGTGGTGTGCCCAACACATGCGATCGTCAGCGGCGACCTCGATGACCCGAACTCAGAAATCAGCAAGATCGTTGCCCGTGACAAGGTTTCGGTTCGTGCGCCAGAGCAAGGAACATCGCCAAAGGTGTATTACCGCGGCGTTGATCAAGCAGCACTCGATCCCACCCGAACCAAAATCGCAGATGACGGCATGATTTGGGCGGATACAACAAAAGACCACCCCACACTCACCCATGTCATGGCGGAGCACAGCGGGAACCAGGTGACTGGACGAACCGCGTACACAACGACCCACCCGATGACGTGGAAGTCGAAAGTGTCTGGCTACCTCGTGACGAAGGCGATCGCTGCAGGCGTGATGGCTATTGCGGCACTTCTCGTACTTCTTGGTCACGGTGACTCATCATCGGCGGCCGGTCTACTTCCCGCAGTGATCGCTGGAGTCTTCACCGCTATTACTGGCGCACTTCTCGTAGCCGACTTGAAGCAACCGTCGAGATTCCTCTACATCTTGACTAAGTCGAACACTGAATCATGGTTGGTGCGAGGGGCATGGATCCTTGGAGCATTTGCTGCACTCGTCGGCCTCTGGGGTCTTCTCGACCTCATCGGCAGCAACTCAGCACTTCCCTGGCTATCGCTCCCAATTGTGCTGCTGTCAGCAGGGGTGGCGGGCTACACCGCATTTTTGTTTGGTCAGTGTGAGGGACGTGACCTCTGGCAGACCCCTCTGCTGTTGCCAACGCTCCTCGCTCAGGCCGTTGTAGCTGGCGGCTCGACCTATCTGTTGCTCGATCTCTTCATCGATGTTCCAGAGCTCAAAGCGATCCGGATCACCACTCTCGCAGCCCTCGGTGCTCTTTCGTTGCTGATCGCTACTGAGGTGGTCTCGCACGGGTCACGAACGGTTGAACTTGCAACCCTAGAAATGACAAAGGGTGCCTATGCCCGCCGATTCTGGCTCGGAGGAGTCGTTACTGGTCTCATTGCACCAGTCGTGTTAATTGCTCTAGCCCTCAACGGGAACTCCCCGCAAGGCCTCGGCGCAATCGCATCCATTTGCGCACTGGTCGGATTGTTCTCTTACGAGGATGCATTCGTTCGCGCCGGCCAATCCGTCCCACTGTCCTGAATCGAAGTATCGGAGAAACAAGATGACACTCACTAACCATCCTCCCCACGATCAGTGGCACAACTGGACCGAACTTGACGCCAAAGCGTGGCCAAAGCGTGTTGAGCGCAATTACACGCTTGTTCCAACAACCTGCTTTAACTGTGAAGCCGCCTGTGGTCTTGTCGCATTCATCGACAAAGAAACCGGCGAGGTGGTGAAATTCGAGGGCAACCCGGAACACCCCGCAAGCCGTGGTCGTAACTGCGCTAAAGGGCCGGCAACGATCAACCAGGTCACCGACCCCGAACGAATTCTGTATCCGCTCCGGCGTGTCGGTGAGCGCGGGTCCGGTGAATGGGAACGCATCACTTGGGACGAGGCACTCAACGAAATCGGTGGCAGGATCAAAACCGCCATCACTGAAGGGCGCGGAAACGAAGTGATGTACCACGTCGGTCGCCCTGGCGAAGACGGTTACACGGAGCGCGTGCTGTCTGCATGGGGTGTTGACGGTCATAACTCACATACCAACATTTGTTCATCGAATGCACGTATCGGCTACCAGTCATGGATGGGTCTCGATCGACCATCATCTGACTTTGCGAATGCCGAAGTGATTTTCTTGATTTCATCGCACCTTGAGGCCGGGCACTACTTCAATCCACACGCTCAGCGGATTATGGAAGGCCAAGAAAAGGGCGCCAAGGTCATCTGCGTCGACCCTCGATTGTCAAATACCGGCGCAAAGGCCGACTACTGGCTCGCCCCGTGGCCAGGAACTGAAGCATTCATGCTGCTGGCGATCGCTCGACTGCTCATCGAAAATGGGACGTGGGATCGTGGCTTCGTCAAGCGCTGGGTGAACTGGGAGACCTACCTGACCGCGAAGCGACCTGACCTACCGTGCGAATTTGAGTCGCTTGAACAGGCATTGCTTGACGAGTACGCGGAGTACACCCTTGAAGAGGCCGAACGCGTATGCGGTGTCTCTGGAGATGATCTTCGTGAAATTGCTGAACTGATTGGTCGTCATATGACCAAGTTCGCCTCACATAACTGGCGCTCAGCCGGTGCAGGCAACCTCGGAGGTTGGCAGGTTGCCCGATGCCTCTTCTTCATCAACGTACTCACGGGGTCTGTTGGTACCCCCGGTGGAACGAGTGGAAATGGCTGGAACAAATTCACGCCTGCTCCACCAAAAGGTGGACAACCGATTAAAGAGTGGAATGAACTCAACTGGCCGGTCGAGTACCCACTCGCCTACCACGAACTTTCGATTCTTCTACCCCACTTCTTGAATGAAGGCCGAGGGAAACTCGATACCTATTTCACCCGGGTCTATAACCCCATCTGGACCAACCCAGATGGATTCTCCTGGCTAGAAGCTTTGAAGGACCCTGACAAGGTGGGCTGCCACGTTGCCCTGACCCCGACCTGGTCAGAAACCGCCTGGTTTGCCGACTACGTGCTGCCCATGGGCCTAGGTTCAGAGCGACATGACATCGCTAGCTACGAGACCCATGCTGGTCGGTGGATTGGCTTCCGGCAGCCGGTGATGCGGCGTTATGCCGAACTCAATGGAGAGTCGGTCGATGCTGATAGCAGAACTCACGAGTTCAACGTCGGAGAGGTCTGGGAAGAAAACGAATTCTGGATTGACCTCAGTTGGCGCATTGATCCTGATGGCTCACTTGGTATCCGCCAGTATTTCGAAAGTGACGAACGCCCAGGTTCCCCAATGGGCATCGACGAGTACTACGGACGGATGTTCGCTGACAGCGTCCCAGGGCTCGCCGAAGCTGCCGCTAATGCGGGTCAGACTCCTCTTGACTTCATGAGAGATCGTGGAGCGTATGACGTCCCTGGTGATCCGTATAGGCCATATGAGCGTCCTGTTGACGCAAGTGCGGTTGACGGATGCGAGAAGGACTCCTCAGGTGTCTTTAGGAAGCCAAATACCGAAGGAACCTGGAATGGTGATGCAGCGTCACTGGGCCAGTTGCACCTTGCAAAACTTGGTGATGGCAGCCCAGCGATTGAGGTGGACGGCGAACTGAAAGAAGGGTTCCCAACTCCGTCGAAGAAGTTGGAATTGTTTTCGACCACCCTGCACGATTGGGGATGGCCCGAATACGCAACTCCGAAGTGGATTCCTAGCCATGTCCATTGGGAGGATCTCGACATCGAGGGTGATGAGCGAGTCCTGTTGCCGACCTTCCGAATTCCGACGCTTATTCACACTCGTTCAGCTAATTCAAAGTGGCTCAACGAAATTTCTCACCGACATCCCCTTTGGATCCATCCAAGTGATGCCGAGAAGCTCGGTATTGACGAGAACGGACTTGTCCGAATCACGACCCGCATTGGCCACTTCGTGATCTCGTCTTGGCGTACCGAGGGAATCCGACCAGGAGTGGTTGCAGCTTCGCACCATATGGGCCGCTGGCGCCTCGAGGAGGGCAAAGCTCGTTCATTTGGCGCCGGTCTTGCATCAATCACGAATGAGGGCTCGTCCTGGAAGTTGCATAAGAAGAAGGGAATAGAGGCGTACGAGTCAGCAGATCCTGACACCAACCGCATTTGGTGGAACGACACGGGTGTTCATCAGAACCTCACCTTTGCTGTTCAACCCGACCCGATCTCGGGAATGCAGTGTTGGCATCAGCGTGTGCGCGTTGGTCCAGCACAGCCGGGCGACGAGTACGGCGATGTTGTGGTTGACACCGCCAAGTCGCGAGAGGCGTACCTTGACTGGTTGAACAAGACTCGGCCAGCACCTGGCCCAAATGGTTTACGGCGCCCTCTCTGGTACGCCAGGCCGTTGAAGCCAGTCCCCGAGGCATACCTGCTCTGACGCAGCGCCATTATGAGCTCCTCCCCTACCACCAAACCCGTGAAGTTGTCACGGTCAACTGGAGTGCCTCTCTGGCGCCAGCTTGAGAACGATTTGCGTCGTCGCCTTCACAAGGGCGAATTCGAAGATCACTTTCCGTCTGACCGTGAACTCATGGAGGTGTACGGGGTCAGCCGCCATACCGCTCGTCACGCAATGACATCTCTAGGTAACGACGGCATTGTTCATCGCTCCCGGGGCATCGGATCATCAATCGACAGCGGGCGTATCGCTCAGTCACTGGGGAGTCTCTACAGCCTGTTTCAGGTGGTCGAATCGGCAGGGGTCCAACAAACGAGCGTGGTGCTGTCAATCGGCTCAACGACTGACAGACACATTGCTCCAAAGTTTGGCCTTGACGAAGATGCCTCGCTATTTCAACTTGCCCGGCTTCGTCTCGCCGACAATATTCCAATAGCTGTCGACTACGTCTGGCTACCTGGTGACTACATCACACCGTTGCAGAACACCGACTTCACCCATACCTCTCTGTATGACGAGATGGAACGCTCGAGTCTCGGCCGACCATCTGCTGGATCTGAACACATCTCTGCAATAGTCCCGAGCAGCGAAATACAACGTCTGCTCTTGATTGATGATCAGACGGGCGTATTCGAGTTGATTCGACAGGGTGAGCAGTCCGGAAGCGTCATTGAATTCCGTCAGACATTTATCCGCGGAGACAGCTTCAACCTGGTGACTGACTGGCGACGCGGGCAACGTAGCGAGATGCGGCTCGAACAAAAGAATCGGATTACAGATCTCGCCCACTAAGGCCGTAGCCTCATGGTATGAGCAGCAACACAGCCCCAAATAACGGCCGCGAGATCGTCATTGTCGACGCGGTTCGGAGCCCGATCGGTCGCCGCAATGGTGGATTCGCCGGGATGCACCCCGCTTCACTCCTCGGCAAGGTACAGAGCTCGCTTGTCGAGCGCACCGGCATCGACCCAACTGCGATCGAACAGGTTGTTGGAGGATGTGTCAGCCAGGTTGGCGAGCAGAGCTTTAACGTCACTCGAACGGCTTGGCTTGGTGCCGGCCTCCCGATTGAGACCGCAGCAACAACTGTCGATACTCAATGCGGGTCAAGCCAGCAAGCAACGAACCTTGCGGCGTCTCTTATCGCATCAGGCACTGTCGATGTTGCAATGGCGTGTGGTGTCGAGGTGATGAGCCGAATTCCAATCGGCATCAACTCGTCTAAGAAGTTGGGCCTCGGTGTACCAATTCCGAAGGAATACTTTGCCCGTCTTGAAATGACCTCACAGTTCGAAGGCGCTGAGCGCATTGCTGACAAGTGGGATATTTCACGAGATGACACCGATGCCTTCGGTTTCGACTCGCAAAATCGTGCGGCACAAGCGTGGAACGAAGACCGCTTCGCTGGCCAATGGATCTCAGTTGATGCACCAGTGCTTGACGAAGAGGGCAACCCGACCGGTGAGACGACGGCAATTACTCGTGACGAAGGAATCCGCGAGACGTCACTTGAGAAGCTTGGCCAACTGAAGCCTGTTGCTCGCGAAAATGGCGTTCACACCGCCGGCAACAGCTCCCAAATCTCCGATGGAGCTTCTGCGGTCCTCATGATGACAGCAGAGCGTGCCGAAGCACTTGGATTGACTCCACGAGCACGCGTTGTTGACACATGTCTCGTTGGCGTTGATCCAGTACTGATGTTGACAGGCCCGATGGACGCGACCCGTCGCCTTCTCGACCGCTCCGGTCTCTCCATCGACGACATCGACAACTTCGAGATCAACGAAGCATTTGCCTCCGTCGTTCTCGCATGGGCGAAAGAAGTTGGCGCAGACCTTGCGAAGACCAACCCAAATGGTGGTGCCATTGCTCTAGGTCACCCACTTGGAGCTACCGGAGCGTTCCTCATGACGAAGTCGCTCTATGAACTTGAGCGCACATCTGGCCGCTACGGCCTCATCTCGATGTGCTGCGGCGGTGGTCTTGGCACCGGCACCCTCATCGAGCGAATCTGAGACTCATCTTCTGCAGTGCTGTCGTCGCCGCCTTGGTGATGACAGCCTGCGGAGCATCCTCGCCTCCTCAGGAGGGAATTGTTGACCGTGTCATCGATGGCGACACCGTAGATATTGCATTTGGTAGCTCCCTTGAGAGAGTTCGACTGATTGGAATTGATACGCCCGAGATCGGGTACGAAGGTGAACCAGACGAGTGCTGGGCTCAGGAAGCGAAACACGCCTTGGAGCGCTTACTCCCGCAAGGAAGCGATGTTCGTGTCCTCCGAGACGTGGTTGCGCGTGACCACTATGGACGGCTGCTTGGATACATCTTCATCAACAATGAGCGCTTTGTGAACGGAGAGCTCGCCCTTTACGGTCACGCTCGGGTTCTATCGATCGCTCCTAACGAGGCATTTTCACGTGAGATCCGGCGAGCCGCCGATACTGCGCGCACCAGCAACCTCGGGCTCTGGCGCGCCTGTGATTCATCGGCAAGATAACTTCAGTAGTGATGAGCTCCCTTAACGAACGTCTCGGATTTGCAACCGATGATCGCGTGCTCATTATCTCGTGCGACGATCTTGGCCTGAGTCATTCGTCAAACGAGGGCGTGATGTCGGCTCTTCGCAACGGTGTAGCAACATGCGCCTCCATCATGGTTCCTGCCCCGTGGGCACGTCACGCTGCGCAGCAGATTGACCCAGGCGATGACATCGGAGTGCACCTCACCCTGAACGCAGAGCACGACTGCTATCGATTCGGACCGGTCACTCACGCACCATCGCTACTCTCGGGAGACGGAGGCTTTCCCGCTGCGATTGATGACTTGTGGGAACACGCTGACCCGGCCGAAGTTCGACGAGAACTTCGCACCCAGGTCACCCGGGCCCAGGCGTGGGGAATTGATGTCACCCACCTTGCACCCCATCTTTCCGCGATTACCTTGCGACCCGAATTTTTTGACGCCTATCTCGACGTTGCCGTCGAGTTCCAGCTCCCCATTCGACTGCCATCAACCGTTTCGGCGGCCGAGGCGGGGTTCCCATTCCGATCGTTAGCAGCCGACGAGGGTGTGTTCTTCCCAGATTTCTTTAACCACGATTGGCGAGCAGGTTCGCGTCAACGTGTTCTCGATGCAATCGAAGAGTTGCCTGCTGGTGTAACCGAACTACATCTGCAACCGGCTGTTGATACCCCGGAGATTCGTGCACTCAGTTCCGATGCTGCTGGGTGGATCGATGATCATGCATTTCTCCTTGAGCCCGAGGTTCGATCAGCGCTTACGGCGAGCGGAATTCACCTCATTGGTTACCGGGAGTTACGGGAGGCGATGCGCTCTCAACTGTCGAGTGCGACAAGTTGAGCAATCACTTGAGATGCCTCGCCCGATGACAACTCACTGAATAGTGCCCCGGTATTTCCGACAGCCTTCAGTTGTCCCCTCATGAATGCCACTGTTGGGTCGAAGTCGACATCGCTTGCAACCTTGATCGGAACAGAAATAACGAGGTCCGCTCCATCGGGACCGTCAACACGTTCGTTTCCTTTTGATATTTGCACTCGATATTGCACAGACATGACCGTCACAACCTACCTGCAGTCACTACGCCGGTTCAGTAAGGCCATCAAATAAGGATGTTTCGCCCGTTGAAATTGGCCCACACCGATTTTTCGCAAGAATCCAATCCTCCGTTGGGTACACCCGAGCTAGTTCGTCATCGTCGAGTCCAAACCAGAACAGTGCGGCTGGATCAACCTGAGTCGCGTGCGCCCGAAGCGCTCCCGTCCGTGCCCACATGTAGCTAGACACGTCAACACGCGTGGTGATGCGGTCGTCTTGGCTTGGTCGTGAGAACCAGTTCTCATCAAACGGTGATTCACCGTGCTTTTCAAGAAGCGCCTCATGAACTCGTTTCATCCGCTCAATTGACCAGGCCGAGTAATACAGCTTCGAAATGGAGTGTGGCGCGCCTAACTCTGGATACGCGTCTGCATCAGCCGCCTTCTCGAAGGCCAACACGCTGATGTCATGAACCTTGAGATGGTCAGGGTGCGGGTATCCCGCCTGATCATCTGAGTAGGTGATCAGCACATCTGGCCGAACTCGACGAATCTCTTTCACTAATCGGCCAACCGCCTCGTCGAGATCTGCCATATGAAAGCAATCTGGATGTTGATTTGTTGGGCTGTCGGCCATACCTGAATCGCGGTACCCCAGCATCAGAACTTCAGAGAACCCAATCACCTTCGCAGATGCTTGTAATTCAAGTGGCCGGACTTCTGCCAGGCGCAACTTAGTCTCTGCCTCATCGAGACCTTCGAATAACTGCCCGGGCTCTCTGAGAGCAGGATTTTGAAGATCACCCTCTTCACCTCCGGTACAGCACACGAGAACCGCAGACGATCCCTCAGCGACATATCGAGCAAGCGTCGGCGCACCCTTTGATGCCTCATCATCGGGGTGAGCGTGCACAGTCATAATCACTCGTTGCGCATGGGCTGCGTTCTTACCTACGTCAGACACGTCCCCGAGGCTAGCGGTAGCCTGACCTCATGTTCGGGAGTGTTCGTCGGCGAGTTGCCCTCTCCGTTGTCGCAGCGATCGGTGCGGTCTCAATGCAGTCGTGCGACACAAATGACGGCCGAGAGATGAGGCCACCCGCTGCAAAGGGAAGTGCGATCGTTCAACAACAAGTTGTTGCTCCCCAGATATGAGCGAGTTACCCCCTCCTCCACCGTCGCAGCCGGCGAGCGCAGCGGGACCGAACTGCACGGTGCATCCAGATCGCCCAGCCGGGCGGCATTGCACCCGCTGTGGCACTCCGGCCTGCTCCGAGTGCCTTGTCCGAGGGTCGGTGGGAAGCCTCTGCGTTGCATGCCGCAAGGCAAGCACACCGAGTGCAAGCACCCGTGTTCGCTACTGGCAAGCCTCACAGGGCGTCCTCGTGGTGAAGGCGCTGATCGCAGCAAACATCGCTGTATTTGTTCTCATGGTCGTGATTGACGCTCGTGCAATGGGCGGTTCGCTGACGCAGCTGCAGATAGATCTCGGTCTCAATGCGTCGCTACTCAGTCAAGGACCCGGCGAGTGGTATCGAATTGTGTCCTCTGGATTCATTCATTACGGATTACTGCATCTCGGGTTCAACATGTACCTGCTCTACCAGTTGGGTGGGGCTCTCGAGGTCGCTCTTGGACGCCTCACCTTTCTTGCGTTGTACCTTGCCTGCCTCGCCGGTGGTTCCCTCGGCGCTCTCATCCTTCAACCAGGTGGTCTTCATGGCGGGGCCTCGGGAGCGGTCTTCGGACTCATGGGAGTTACTGCGATGGCATACCAGCAACGAGGCATCAACCCGATGCGAACTCAAATTGGGAGTTTGTTGTTGATGAATCTTGCAATCACATTCCTTGTGCCCGGAATTTCAATTGGTGGCCATCTTGGCGGTGCCGTCACGGGCGGCGCATGCGCGTTAGTCGTCACTGCACCGCGCCAAACCACTGTCCGCAAACACCAACAAAAGATCGTGTTAGCGGCCCTATTCGTGCTTGCTGCCGCTGCATGCATCGTGATCGCAGGCTGAACGCTCTCACGACCAGTGAGCCTCGTGAAGGCTGTCACACCCTTCGTGCACATTGGTGGCATGAAACAGAACGAATCCAATACTCCTCTGCAGTTGATGCTGCTCCCAACATCAAATCTGCCCGAATGCTTGCGGCTCGATGACGCCACACGCGTGGCTGGCCTTCACCACATCAGTGAAATTCGTGCCGAAATGGAACGCCGACGCATGAACCGTCGGCCGTCACAACCAGCTGCGTAAATGCCGCTGTGGTCAGACCCCAGCGAGTGAACGCATCGCCTCTCGTTGATCTAGGTCTTTGTCAAGAGGCAGCAATGCGAGGGCCGCAGTGGTCACGCCGTTGTCTAAATAACGCCCAATCTGTTCTTTGCATTGTCCAGGTGTGCCATGCACGATCAACGAATCGACTACTTCGTCTGGAATTGCTGCAAGAGCGGCCTTGCGGTCACCACCTGACCAGGCCGACCACATGCCCTCGAGTTGTGGTCCACGACCCAGCCATTCCTGAAACTTCGCGTAGACCGGAACATTCATATATGCGGCGATCGCAAACTTTGCGGCATCACGCACCACCTGAGTGTTATCACTCGGGCAGACAAAGATTCTCGCCACAATTTCACGCTCCTCACCCCCGGCGGCATCATGGACGATTGATGCGACCTGGGGCACGTCATCTGCGCCAAGCCAGTTGATGATTGCGCCATCACTTTCTTTTCCTGCCAGGCGAAGCATCTGTTCGCGCAGCGCTGCAACGAAAATTTTCGGAGTTTGCTCTGGCCGAACGCCAAGCCGAAACCCGTTTACTGCAAAGGTGTCAAATTCTCGACTCACCTTCTCGCCATCGAGAGCCTCTTTCAGAAATCGCACCATGTCGCGCACCTTTTGATAGGGCTGTTCAAAGGGAACACCGTTCCATCGCTCCACGATGACATTGCTTGACGAGCCGATTCCGATGCAAAAACGCCCGGGCGCAGCATCAGCCATCGATGCAACCGACTGAGCCATACACGCTGGCGCTCTTGTGTACGCCGGAATAATCGCAGTCCCAAGCCGCAATCTCGGCTCCCAGGCCGCAGCAAGAGCAAGCGGAGTGAATCCGTCCGCTCCATCACTCTCCGCGCTCCAGATGTCGCTATACCCAAGATCGGCAAGTTCGTGGAGCCACTCTTTATGGCTATGAAGCGGACCAGGTAACGGAACTGTCATTCCGAGCCGACGATGATTTCCTGAGTTAGCAGAGGTCATAGTGAAAAGGTAGTCATCTTGGGTCGTTTCAGCCGATACGACTCGAATCATTGAGTAAACCACAACGTGACTAACATCACATTTGTGAGAGTTCCATTGACAGTAAACGACTTCCTCCAACGAGCTGAGTTGGTGTACCCCGATCGGGTCGCAATCGTTGACGAACCGGATCAGCCAGCCGACGATTGGGGACGAATCGACTATCGGGAGATGGCACGACGCGCTCGCGCCATTGCTGCAGGCCTTGACGAACTCGGAATCGCCCAAGGGGAACGCATTGCGATGGTGTCGCATAACTCTGCCCGGTTACTCACGGCGTTGTTTGGCGTTTCGGGTTCGGGTCGAATTTTGGTGCCGGTCAATTTCCGTCTTGTCGCCGAAGAAGTTTCGTACATCGTCGAACACTCAGGGGCACGAATTCTGCTGGTTGACCCTGAACTCGAAGAGGCCATGCAGGACGTGAGTTGTGAGATGAAATGGGTGATTGGCTCGGAAACCGACGAGAAACTTATGCGTTATGACGTTGATCCTGCACCTTGGGAGCCAGACGAAAACGCAACCGCCACAATCAACTACACCTCTGGAACCACCGCTCGCCCGAAAGGTGTTCAGCTCACCCATCGCAACGTGTGGCTGAACGCCTCAATCTTCGGCTGGCACATGGGGGTCAACGATCGCGACGTCTATCTCCACACACTCCCACAGTTCCACTGCAACGGCTGGGGAATGCTCTACGCCGTAACTGGAATGGGAGCCCGCCACGTCATTCTGAGGAAGGTAGACGGACCGGAAATTCTCCGCCGAATTGAGGCGGAGGGAGTCACCCTGATGTGCGCTGCCCCTGCAGTGCTCAACACGGTCCTCGATGCCGCCGCAGAATGGGACGGCCCAATTCCAGGCTCTGGACGCGTTCGGATTGTTGTCGCAGGTGCCCCGCCTCCCACTCGAACAATCGAGCGTTGCGAGACCGAACTTGGTTGGGAATTCGTTCAGATTTACGGCCTTACCGAAACTGCACCTCTTCTCACCATGAACCGTGGACGTGAAGAATGGGACGACCTCAGCCCAGCTGACCGCGCGACGATGCTCAATCGTGCTGGGGCGCCTGTGGTTGGTTGCACCATGGATGTCTCAGCCGATGGAGAGGTCCTTGCTCGAGGCAACATGATCATGGAGGGCTATTGGGAACAGCCTGAAGCAACTCAGACCGCAATTCCGGGAGACTTCTTCCATACCGGCGACGGAGGGTTCATCGATGAATCCAACTACGTCACGATTTCTGACCGAAAGAAAGATGTCATCATCTCGGGTGGAGAGAATGTCTCGTCAATCGAGGTTGAGGATGCGATCTTCCAGCATCCTGATGTTGCCGAAGTAGCAGTGATCGGCATTCCTGATGAGAAGTGGGGCGAACTTGTGACCGCCCTGGTGGTCACTACCCCGGGCTCGTCTCTTACCGAGGACGACGTCATTGCTTGGACGAAGAAGAAACTCGCTGGATACAAGTGCCCGAAGAAGGTTGACTTCCGAGACGAGCTCGCTCGAACAGCGACCGGCAAATTGCAGAAGTTCAAGTTACGCGAGCAGTACTGGGCGGGGCACGAGCGTCAAGTCAACTGACGGCTTACGGTGCCGCAACGGCGGACCCGGCGTCGAGAATTGCCCGGGCGACAAGGTCGGTGCCAAACGCCGTCAAGATCGCCAGATACAGCAAACCTGTTGCGGCCATCACAGCTGAGTACTGGCGCTCCTTCAGCGCGGCTTTCGTGACGAAAACCAGGATGATTGTGGTGACAGCACACGCAACCCAAAACCATCCCAGCACCCCTCCCCAACCATCATCAATTGTTCCGTTGAGAACACTCACCATTCCGGTTGGCACAAGCAGCAACGCCACCTCAAATGGCCATACTTTGCCAAGCAGATCCACCAGTTCGTTGAGATGGCGGCGAGGAAGCCCCGGCTGCACTAGATACCAGTGTCCAAGCAACATTGCATTCGTAACTGCCCCAAGAAAGATTGCGCCCACAACAAGACGCAGCACCGATACGACATCGGTCCATACGCCGCTATTTGCCGCAGAGATTCCTGCACTAATAAGCCCAATGAATCCAACGACAACCGGAAAAAGATCAAGAATCGGGTTGAACTCTTTTCCATCGACAGATCGGGCTGATTGACGCTCAATCCCCGTCATCGCCGCCACCCGCTCAGATCTGCGATCGTGCTCGATTTGAGCACCGCTCACACCAACTGAGCGTCGCATCACCGAGGAAGCAAACGCAGCGAAAATCATCGACGCAACAACAGCGCTGGCCGTATCGCGCACGACATTCGATCCGTAGCGGAACCCTGCGATTACCGCTCCAACTGCAAGTGGACCGTATGAAAGTCGAAGCATCCATCCGTAGCCGAGACTCACCTCGCGCCGGCGCGTGGTCACCCAGCCAAGAAGCATTCCACCCGTCACCCACTGCAACAAGAATGTGGATGCCTCAAGGGTGATCGGCGCCGTGTTCACCGGAGGCAGGGTATCCCGTTCTTCTCGGACATCGGGTTCAGATCGCCAGCCCCTAGCCTGATTTCAACATGCGGACCAGAATCCTTGTCCTTCTTCTTGCTAACGCAGCAGTGTTATCAGCGTGCGCCACTGGCCCTCGACCAACTCTTGTTGCCGATGCTCCCGTCAACGATGCAGGGATCGTGGCAGTACTCGATGCATTCGAGCTTGCAGACGCCGCTGAATTTACGGCGAGCTACAGAATCACGGTGAACTACGGCAACATCACCGTTAACGCATCTGTCACGCAGAAACAACGAGAGCGTTCAATCACCATTGGCGACATCCGCTATCTCGTTGAAACTGGCAATACCCGAACGTGCACACTGTCGAACTCAACATGCACGAAGGGCTTGGATGATACGAAGGTGAGTGATGTCCAGGTCACTCACCAATTCTGGTCACGCGCAACTGCGCAACGGCTTCGAACCGATGCCAGCCGAAACATCGGCCCCACCGAGCAATATGTTGCAGAGTTTGCAGGTATCGATACAAATTGCGTCTCCGTGCCGGTCGTCGGTGGCACAAAGGTGTACTGCGTAACGCAAGACGGGGTGCTCGCGCACTATGCCGGTCCTGACCTTCTCATTGAACTCACGGATTATTCGAACGAAGTGGATCAAACACTCTTTGCGATCGGTGGCACCTAGATCACGCTGAAACTGAATGCAGGTTGTGATCAGCCTGATTCAGGCTGAGAGGCCCCTCAGCGGTTGCCACGACAATGTCTTCGAGGCGTAATCCCCACTTGTTGGGAATGTAGATCCCGGGCTCAACGCTGTAGGCGAAGCCCTCCTCAATCAGGCGAACGTCACCAGACACCATGTATGGGTCCTCGTGCTCTTCCATTCCAATGCCATGCCCGGTGCGGTGTACGAAATATTCGCCGTAGCCACCTTCAGTGATGATCTGTCTGGTGGTCGAATCAACTTCTTCACAGCGGACGCCAATTTGGCCTGCAGCGACACCAGCCGACTGCGCAGACATCAGCACCTCATATGCAGCTGCAACCTCTGAGGATATTTCACCCGTGACAACGCAACGGGTGATATCCGAGCAATAACCGTTCATCGTTCCACCAAAGTCACAGAGCACGACTTCGTCGGGCTGAATAACACGGCTACCCGGATGATGGTGTGGACTTGCAGCATTCTCCCCGGCTGCGACGATTGCGAAGTTGACCTTCTGATGACCTCGCGCCAGGATTCGTTGCGAGAGATCGGCAGAAACCTCTGCTTCGGTACGTCCGATCAACGGAATGTGCCCAGATTGAAGTTCGGCTGCGATCGCATCAACCGCCTCAGCTGCAGCACGCAGTGCCTCAACTTCCGCAGAGGACTTCCTCATTCGCAAGTCTCCCACCACGTCAACGGCACGCTCCCACCGCACGCCTGGCAGTCGATGGCTCAACCCGACGAGGAATCGTGCCCAGGTCTGATCGCCAATTGCGATGGTTGAACTCCCCGAACAGGCCGCGGCAACAAGATCCAGCGGTTCAACCGTTTCATCCCACGGAACAATTTCGAAGAGTCCCGGCATCTCCGCAACACGAGGCGCCTCAAGACGGGGTACGAACAACAGCGGAGTCCCGCCACGGTGAAGGGCCAACATGGTGAGTCGCTCCAGCGGCATTGCGGTGTAACCGGTGAGATACGGAAGATCGTGACCAACCGAGAGAAGCACGGTGTCAACGCTCTGCGACACCATGGCGCTTCGCACCTTAGATATTCGACGCTCGTACTCTCCAATAGATGTCAGCATTGTCGCCATTCCTCTAGTCAAACATGACTCGAGGGCAATGTCGAAGTACGACCCAATGAAACCTGTACCGCTGCGACCGACTCGGCAGCGTGGTGGCTCGATCTCGTCAACGGGGTTGATTCAATATGTCGAATTCCCATTGACTCTCCGACTTCTTTCCAACGCGAAAATTCGACAGGTTCGACCCATCGCGCGACCGGCAAGTGGTTTGAAGTCGGACGGAGGTACTGGCCGATCGTGACGATATCGATCTCGAGAGCCGCAAGGTCTGCGAGAACGGAGGTGATTTCACTTGCCGATTCGCCAAGACCGAGGATCAATCCCGATTTGGTGAGCAGCCCTTCCGCTTTACTCGCAGCAAGAAAGGAAAGACTTCTTGCATAACCGGCGGAGGGACGCACCACACGCTGAAGCCGCTGGACAGTCTCCATATTGTGATTGACGACATCGGGTCGAGAAGCGAAGAGCTCAGCCCAAGCCGCTGTATTGCCAGCGCCGTCAGACACCAAGGTTTCCACTGTCACCTGAGGCTGATGCAGACGAATTGCTTCAACACACCGCGCGACGTGACCAAACCCACCGTCTGGGAGATCGTCGCGAGCCACCATCGTGAGTACTGCATGCTGCAACCCGAGGGCTGACACCGCCCGAGCGACTCGTGACGGTTCGTCGCTGTCAACCCCTTGAGGTTTAGAGGTGTCCACTAAACAAAATCCGCAGGCCCTCGTGCAACGTTCACCAAGCACCATGAAGGTTGCGGTTCCCTGCGACCAGCATTCAGAGAGATTCGGACAGCCTGCATCCTCACAAACCGTGACCATCTCATGCTCCCGCAGAACCTTGCGCGTGGCTAACACTTCTGGCCCATGATGAACCACCGGCCGCAACCATTCTGGTTTGCGTTCTGAGAGTGACAGCCCTTCATCAAGCCCCGCAGACTGAGCGCGCCTCATTAGTCGAACAGGTTCTCCTGGCCCGGCGCCACGAGAAAATGGAGAGAGATCCGCTGTCGAGGTTCGCCACTGCACATCTTGACGGTCGACACCGCCACTTCCCCACTGCGAGGCCGCTGCACTCGTGACGGCCGAAACGACATCCTCCATCGATGCGGCTATTCCCTCTTCAGCAAGTGAGGTCACAGGACGGTCAGGGATCCCGCAAGCCACGATGTGTTCACGCATGTATGCCATATCGGTCGTCACGTTGAGGGCGAAACCATGCATGGTTCTTTTTCGTGCAACACGTACACCGATTGCGGCAATTTTTCGGGGATTGTCAGATGTGGAATCAACCCAGACGCCTGGATAACCACGAAGTCGCCCAGGGTCTGATACTCCAAGTTCACTTAACGCGGTGATGAGCACATCTTCTACTGCCAGAACATGCCGTAATGGGCCCGCTCCAGTTGTCAGCGACAAAATTGGATAGCCGGTGAGCTGACCTGGTCCGTGGTACGTGATATCACCACCGCGATCAACAGCGATCAGTTCTGCTCCTACATCTGAAGGCTCGCACTTCAGATGCTCAGCCAGATTTGCATGCGGGCCATAGGTAAACGTGTGGTCGTGCTCTACGAGCAACAGATGAGAATCAGACCCACGATGGAGCCCTCGTTGCAGTTCGAGCGCCTCGATGTAGGGAACGCGTCCGAGCCATCGGACCCGAAGCGACCGCTCGTCGTTAATCAGAGTTCTGCCGCCCAATCGCGACTCTCGAGGATTTCTTTAACTCGGAGCAAGAAGCCTGCTGCGTACGCACCGTCGAAGGCACGATGATCCCAACTCATGGCAAGGTTACCGACGGGGTGCACGACGATCGCCTCTCCGCCGTCAGACAGCTTTGCAACAACTGGCTTGCGCACAATGGCATCAGTCGAAACAATGCCCACCTGCGGCTGGTTGATAATCGGCATTGTCAGGACAGAACCTGCGGAGCCGTTATTCGAGATCGTGAATGTTCCACCTTGGATCTCATCAGGACTGAGCCGTCGATTGCGGGCACGATCAGCAAGATCATGAATTTCCTGTGCGATCGCTCGTAAACGCTTTGTTTCAGCACCTCGGATGACCGGCGCAATCAAACCCTGGTAGTCAAGATCAACCGCAATTCCTAGGTCGATATATCCATGAACTACGAGATCTGTCCCAACGACACTCGCGTTCAGGTTGGGGAATTCTTGCAACCCATCGACAAGTGCCCGGGCGATAAAGGGAAGGTACGTGAGCGAGAAACCTTCGGCGGCACCGAAATCAGCCTTCACCGCTGAACGCACACGATCAACGTTGGCGAAATCGACCTCAACAACGCTGAATGCATGCGGTGAGGTCGACTTGCTGGCAACCATGTGGTCGCCGGTCAGCTGGCGAATCTTCGACAACGGCACGATCGTCTCCCGACCAGACGACTGCATTGGAGCAGGTGCCGGCGCTGGAGAAGGGGCTGCAGCCTGAGCGGGCGCTGGTGCTGGAGCAGGGGCTGGAGTTTGCACCGGAGCAGATGAGCCCACCTTGTCGAGATGGTCGAGAACATCTTCCCGAGTAATGCGACCTCCGGGGCCCGTGCCGGTCAGCAATGAGGAGTCAATTCCGTGCTCGTTCACCAGGCGACGGACTACCGGCGACAGCAAGCGAGGATCATTCTGCGAGGCCGGTTGTTGTGCAGCAGGAGCAGGTGCTGGAGCGGGCGCTGGAGCCGGAGCGGGCTCAGCAACCGGGGCCGGTGCGGGAGCAGGTTCGGGTGCTGGAGCAGGTTCGGGTGCTGGTGCAGGTTCGGGGGCTGGTGCAGGAGCAGGCTCTGGCGTAACTGCCGACGCAGCCGCAGGAGCACCATCGCCATCGGAAACGATTGCGACCACAGTGCCAACGTCGATCGTGTCACCTTCAGAAGCACGAATTTCAGTGACTACACCACTCACCGGACTTGGTACTTCAGTATCGACCTTGTCGGTCGATACCTCGAACAATGGCTCGTCCGCATTGACAACATCACCTACGTTCTTAAACCATTGAGTGATGGTGCCTTCGGTGACGGTTTCACCAAGTTGAGGAAGTGTTACATCTGCCATTGTGTTCTCCGAAATTGATTGCTATGCCGGCACTCAGCCGTTAAACGAACGTCCAGTCATCGAGAGCATTGTCTCACCGAACAATTCACTCAAACTTGGATGAGGCTGAATAAATGCAGCAACCTCTTCAACTGTTGCTTCCCAGTTCACTGCAAGATACCCACCAGAGAGCTGCTCGGTGACCCACGGGCCGACCATATGAACGCCCAATACTTGTCCAGCGGATCCATCTGGGTTCTTCTTCGCAATCACCTTGACCATGCCGTCGGTCGAACCAACAATCTGGGCTCGGCTATTGAACTTGAACGGGTGCTTTCCAACAACAACATCAAGGCCTGCCGCCTTCGCCGCATCTTCACCAGGACCCGCCCATGCAACCTCAGGGTCACAGTAAATCGCCCACGGCACTCTGTCGTAATCAACTGGCAATGGCTGCTCACCGAGTAGGTGCTTAACAACCATGACTGCTTCGGCATAGGCCACGTGCGCAAGCTGTGGGCTATCGATGAGGTCCCCGATTGCGTAGACACCTACTTCGGTTGTCTGGCAGTACTCGTCTGTGGCAACAAAACCACGCTCATCAACAGTAACCACCGTCGCCTCAAGTCCAAGTGGAGCGCTATTCGGCCGCCGTCCTACTGACACGATGACGGCGTCAACAGCAAGCTCGCCACCGTCGGCAAGATGAACCACTGTGGTGCCGTCAGACTGCGGGGTATGACCCGTGACGCTGACACCAGTTCGGATATCAATCTTCTTCTTTTTGAAACTCTTCACTACGACGTTTGCGACATCTGAATCAAGGCCAGGGAGAATCTTTGGCAGGCCTTCGAGAATTGTCACCTCGGCACCGAGATCAGCGAATGTTGACGCGAATTCACAACCGATTGCGCCACCACCGATCACGGCAATGCGCTGAGGAACAGCCTCTAACTCGAGCACCTCGTCACTGGTCATGATCGGCCCACCCGGTTCAAACCCAGGAATGGTCCTCGGCACCGAACCCGCCGCGAGAAGCACATAATTGCCGGTGACTTCCGATGTTGAACCATCTTCATGCCGAACGTCGACGCGACGCCCAGGGCGGAGCGAACCCTCACCGTTCAACACCGTCACCTTTCGGGCTTTACACATCGACCCGATTCCAGCGACTAGACCGTCAACAATCTTGCGTTTGCGAGCCTGGGTGACTTCGAAGTGCACCTGTGGCGAACTTGATTCAATTCCGAAGTCAGAAGCGTGCTGCACGTGCCGATGCACGGCCGCTGTCTCAAGAAATGCCTTAGCGGGAATACACCCTCTGTTCAGGCAGGTCCCGCCGAGTTTGTCTTTCTCGACAAGCGCAACTGATAAGCCGGCAGATGCGGCATACAGAGCGGCCGAATACCCCCCGGGCCCACCACCGATGACAACTAGGTCAAAGTTCTCAGACATCGCCTCTTACGGTATCGCGTCAACGCTTGGAGCCAATACCCAACGCGCACGATCTTCGCCTCGTGTGACGAGGAGCACAGCTGGATCGGAGGTTTCACCCGGAAGTACAAACTCAACCTCACAGAACTGGGTGAGTTCGGCCGATGAAGTACACGCGTTCGCCTCAGCCTCAATTTGTTCTCCACCGCTAATCACCACGAAGGAATCAGATACCGCATCATCGTCCACACCTGACAACGAGAGTTCGATGTGCTGTTGAGTTCCGATTCGTTCCGCGTCGACAACCACAATGCCGAGATCCCCCACCTCAGCGCGCACCCCAAACTCAATCGGAGCCGACGTCTCGCCCGACGCACCGATTCGAAACACGAGCCCAATGCCCGCTCCAAGAATTGCCACCGCACACCCCAGAGACAGCAGCAACAACGTCCTAGTTTTCACAGCAGTCAGGTTACGCACAGATAGAGAATTTTGAGAGGCCCTTGTACGTTGAATCAAGTTATGAAGTACCGGATTACCTCTGCATCTGTCTGGGTCCTCGTACTTTTGGGCTCTGCCTGCACGGCAAACGATGGAAATGCAGTGTCAACTCCATCAGTTGCATCAACTGTTGCAGATGAACAAGTGACCTCGACGCCTCCCCCGCCTGGCCCGGAGGTTGAATCGCCCGAAACATCGGCAATGAACGAAACGTCAGAATCACTCCCGATCGCGTACGACTGGTCGGCACCACTCATCGGTGGCGGATCGGTCGACCTCGCCGGCTATGCAAACTCGGCAGTGGTGCTCTGGTTTTGGGCACCGTATTGAACAACGTGCATGAGAGAAGCCCCCTCGGTCGAGGAGGCATCACAACGTTGGGGTGACAAGCTTGCGATCATCGGTGTCGCGTGGTCCGGTGACGAGGCCACATATTCAGATTTCATCGCCGACGGTGGGCTCACATTCCCCAACATCGACGACACATCAGGCGATATCTACAACCGTTTTGAGGTTCCATACCAGCCCGCTGCCGTGCTGATTCGACCTGACGGCTCCACAGAACTCATTCGCGGAGTGTTTGACGCAGATCAACTTGAGGCACTTCTGTAGCGAAGATTTCATCGCTCGGTCTCCTCTCCGCAACGATTCACCCCTAAGTTCAGGCCATGAACATCGTCATCTCAGGAGCCTCTGGACTCGTCGGGACTGCCCTGCAGCAACACCTACGAAATGAGGGGCACACCGTCGTCAGCCTTGTGAGGCGAGCACCCAAGAATGAAAGCGAGTCGGAATGGAATCCGTCGTCCGGTGAAGTGGACGACAATGTGCTTTCCGCGGCAGATGCTGTCATCAATCTCTCAGGAGCAGGAATCGGCGATCGCCGTTGGACCCAGACCTATCGCCGGACTCTGCTTGAGAGCCGAACTGCGACAACATCCCTACTTGCTGCAGCCCTCGCGAAGCTGTCGAGTGACGGCAAACAACGATCGCTCCTCAACGCCTCAGCAATCGGAATCTACGGCGACCGTGGGGATGACACCGTTGACGAGGCCAGCGAGCACGGCTCAGGGTTTCTTGCCGACATCTGTCTCGATTGGGAGGCTGCAACATCTCCCGCGGAATCTGCTGGGGTTCGAGTGGTCCACCTCCGCACAGGGATTGTGATGTCGAAGAATGGCGGCGTCTTGAAAAAACTGTTACCGCTCTTCAAACTTGGACTGGGAGGACGTCTTGGTTCGGGACGCCAGTGGCAAAGTTGGATCTCAATCGATGATGAGGTGGGCGCCATTTGCCACCTGCTCACCAGCGATCTGCACGGCCCGGTGAACCTGACGGCGCCAAATCCAGTCACTAATCGCGAGTTCACCGCATCTCTAGGAAAAGCGGTTCGCCGTCCGACTGTTTTCAGTGTTCCAGGGTTTGCTCCAAAGTTGCTCGTTGGTTCTGAATTTGCAGAACAGCTTCTTCTCACAGGGCAGCGCGTCCTTCCAACAAAACTCGAGGAGTCCGGATACGTGTTTGCCCATTCAACGTTGGATGAGGCTTTCGCCGCCCTACTCTGACCAAGATGCGTTCTTCGTCAGATCAACCGGTCGTCATTGTTGGTGCTGGCCTTGCCGGCCTGTCATGCGCTGCAACCCTTCACCGTGCCGGTCTTCCGGTGGTGGTGATCGAAGCAAGTGATGGCGTTGGTGGACGTGTGCGTACTGACGAAGTTGACGGATTTCTGCTCGATCGCGGCTTCCAGGTTCTCCTCACCGCGTATCCGGAGATTCAACGCCAGTTCAATGTTGACGCTCTGGAACTTGAGGCCTTCGACCCTGGGGCGCTGATCCATACCGAACGTGGTGAATTTGAGTTAGGCGACCCGCTAAAGAAACCGTCTTCGCTTGCTCCAACCTTACGCACTGCGCTCGCGAGGTCAGTTGGCTCACCGAGTGACTTCGCTCGGCTGTTGGCCTTGAGGTATCGACTTGCACGCACCGACGTTCCCGATCTTCTCCGGGGGCCAGATGTTGCGACTATCGATGCACTCACCACCCTTGGGTTTTCAGGCGGATTCATCAATCGATTCTTCCGCCCCCTTGTTGGTGGAATTCAATTAGACCTTGGCCTCAATAGCAGTGCTCGAATGTTTGACACCATATTGAAAATGCTGTTCACCGGTAGCGCTGCTGTTCCGCGTTACGGAATGAATGTAATTTCCCAACAGCTCGCACAACAGATTCCTGAGAACTCGATTCATCTGCAGGTGCCGGTTCGCTCGGTTTCGCCACAATCCGTTCGTGTCGACTCCGGCGAGATCAGTGCATCCTCAGTTGTCATCGCAACCGACGGAAATACCGCTGCCGATCTCCTCGATCGACCTCAGACCTCGCCACGGTCAGCCGGCTGTGTGTGGTTTGACGCTCCCGAACCACCCACCAAACGACGGCTGATTGTTCTCGACGGCGAACGTTCTGGCCCCGTAGCAAATGTGGCCGTGATGTCAAATGTGTCGAGTCGTTACGCACCCCCGGGCCGACACCTCATCGCTGCCGCTGCTCCTGGGTACGCCGAAGCCGACCTCGAACAGCAAGCTCGGGCACAGTTGACATCGTGGTGGGGCAACGCTGTCGATGGGTGGACCACCCTTCGAGTCGACCACATTGAGTACGGTCAACCAGATCAGTCACCTGCCTTTTCGCCTAAGAAGGCAATTGAAGTAACAGATCGTCTCTTCGTCTGCGGTGATCACCGTGACACTGGTTCGATTCAGGGCGCTCTCTACTCCGGCCGTAGATGCGCCGAGGCAGTGCTCAACGCGCGCAAATAGAGATTCACCTCATTCAGATTTCAGTAATCGCTAGAATTTCCGGCATCAGGCCACTCTCATGAACACGCCATCATCTTTCTCACTTCCGGCTGGGTTTCGAGCGATCGTGACCAATATCGGCATCAAAGATTCAACCGACGATCTTGTCGTCGTAGCAGCCGAGCATCCGGTTGCAGCGGCGGGCGTGTTCACCCAAAGCCGCTTTGTCGGCCCCAGCGTGACGGTAAGTCGGGACCACATCGCCGACCAGCAGGCAATTGCCATGGTTGTTATCTCAAAGAACGCAAATGTGGCCAATGGCGAGCAAGGAATGTCAGACGCCCACGAGGTTGTTCAACACGTGACCAAACTCATCGGATGCGAGGAATCAGATGTTCTCATCGCCTCCACTGGAGTCATCGGTCGCCCGTATCCGATGGATCGGGTGAGGGCAGGATTTACTGCAATTGCTAACCAGAAGTGGACCGCTAATCTCAACGATGTTGCCAGAGGCATCATGACCACAGATACGGTCGAGAAAACTTCCGTCGCGTCAATCCATGGCACTGGTGCCGTCGTGGCGGGGGTTGCAAAAGGCGTTGGAATGATCGAACCAAATATGGCGACGATGATCGCGGTTGTTCTGACAGACGCTGACATTTCGCCCACAGACCTCAATTCCGTGTTTAGCCGTGTCGCCGATTCAACGTTCAACTGCGTATCAGTCGATGGCGATACCTCGACAAGCGACACCGCTGTCCTGATGGCTTCCGGCGCCGCAGGCGAGGTTCCCCTCGATGCGTTTGAGGCAGCTCTTCTGCAGGTGTGCACCGACCTTGCGCGTCAGATTGCAGCCGATGGAGAAGGAGCAGAAACCCTCATTGAGGTCATCGTTGATGAGGCGCGAGATGCTGACCAGGCACGTCGAGTTGCAAAATCAATTGTGAACTCGCCACTTGTCAAGACCGCTGTCCACGGCGCCGACCCAAACTGGGGACGCATCGCGATGGCAGTTGGCAAGGTCAATGACGACGACATCGATCAGAACAACGTGGTGATTCGGATTGGCAGTAAGGAACTATTTCCACGTCAAGTATCTGAACGAGAACTCGAAGAACTGTCGTCATATCTTCGTGGAGACGAAGTGCTCATCCACGTTTCACTAGGAATTGATGACGGATTTGCCAAGGTGTGGGGCTGTGATCTCACAGACGGCTACGTCCGCATTAATGCGGACTACACCACCTGAGTGTCAAAAGTCGACGATCGAACGCAATGTGGGCGCCGGCCCTGAAGCCGACGCCAAAACATCACTTCGGTTGCATACGAATGCCACCATCAACTCGGATGGTCTCGGCATTCATGTAGCTATTGGTGATGCATTCGACCACCATTGATGCGAGTTCGTCAGGGAAGCCGAGACGCTGCGGGAACAAGACTCCGCGCTGAAGGTTGGCCTTGAATTGCTCGCTAGCTTCACCCTCACCGTAAATCGGTGTGTCAATCAAGCCTGGCGCAACTGTGTTCACGCGAACACCAACAGCTGCGAGGTCACGAGCGATCGGGAGTGTCATACCCACGACACCACCCTTCGAGGCCGAATACGAGGCCTGACCAATCTGACCGTCGAAGGCTGCGACAGAGGCAAGGTTGACAATTGCACCGCGCTCACCAAATTCATCTGGCTCGTTACGGCTCATTGCGGTTGCGCCTAGGCGAATGCAGTCGAACGTTCCGATCAAGTTGATGTTGATCACACGGCTAAATGCCTCAAGGTTTGCGGCGGAGTCGTAACTGCCATCCTTGCCGACCGTGCGCTGTGCCCAGCCAATGCCAGCCGAGTTCACGAGTGCTTTCAGCGGACCCATGCTGGTAGCCATCTCAATGGCATTGATGATGTCATCTGTGTTGGTGACATCAACTTTGCAGAAGGCGCCGCCGATCTCGTTGGCTACTGCGTTGCCTGCTTCCTCTTGGAGGTCTGCGACAACCACCTTTGCGCCTTTGGCTGCCAACTGACGGGCTGCTGCTGCGCCAATGCCAGAGGCGCCACCGGTTACTACTGCACTACTTCCGTTGAGTTCCATGCTCGCACGATAGGCCATGAGCACCTAGTTCCACCCAATTGAGACACAAGCATCAAGAGGTGATCAGGCCGTTCACGTCGACCAGCACGTCTGCGGCACCGTACAAGTACACACAGACTCGCCCATTTCGATCAACAGGCGACACCACCCCTCCAGCAACTGTGTCTGAATGTGTGAAGTTCAGGTTCGAGACATCTGGTCGCGCCCCGCATGGATACACGGTGGCGAATCCACCGTATTCATTGGTCTCTGTACCGACGACAGTCAAGTTGAATGACGCAGCAACGACGCGCTTTCCTTCAATCGTTGTCTGCAGTGCAACCTGAATCTCGAGAGGCCCACCGGTACCGTCAAGTTTTCCGACACGGGACGTTCTGCGGGTGTCGACGACTCGGTTTGGCGCCTGTGCGATAAATCCAGCATCGCCTCGCATCACACCAACGACATCGACTATCAGATTGGTCAGATCGTTGACGGCGAAACAGATCGTTCCGTCCTCGGCAACTGGGACGATGGCAGCATTTGCGACCGTTTGGCCCGAGATGAAATTCAATGAGCTGGCATCAGGAACTGAGCCGCACCCGTAGGCAGTAACGAAGCCCCCATAGTCGTCTGAGATTGCCCCATCAACGGTGATATTGACCGCCACAGCCGAGATATCAGATTCTGGTACGTCACCAAATCCTGCGACTCGAACAGAGATCGCATCATTCTCAATGGGGCCCTTCTCAGCAACTCCAAGACCACTGCGCGTATCGATGATTCGCTGCGGACGCAATGCATCAAACGATGACCCCTCAGGCAAGTATCCGAATACGTCAACGAGAAGATGCGCTGATCCAAACACGTACAAACAGATTGAACCTGTATCAGAAAGACGGACAAGCGCCGAGTTCGCCACCGTGTCACCTTTGTCAAAGTTCAAGGTGCTGGTGTCTGGAATAGAGCCACACGGGTATGCAGTAACGAAGCCGCCGTAGCGATCAATATTTCCATCAACGGCAGTTACGTTGACCCACACCGCCTCCACGCCTGTCCCTGGTAGCGGCCCTTCACCGGCGAGCGAGATTTCGATGGTGCCGTTCTCGATACGGCGCGCTTGCGAGGCTCCCAGCCCACTCCGCGTATCAAGCATTCGACGAGGTGAAACAGGAACAAAATGTTCGAGCTCTCCTGCGTTTACCCATGACGGGTCCGCTATCGACAGAATTTCATCTCGAAGCCAGAGAGCGAACTGTGCCTGCCCGGTGGTGGTCAGATGAACGCCGTCGGAATACCAACGATCTTGTTCGGGGGCATCACTCGCTGCATCCCAGTCAAGAACAATGAGTTGTGGCCAGCGACCGCGAGCATCACGAACAGCGTCGTTCGCAAGCGCGTAACGGGGCTGTTCGCCACTCATGCGACGTTCAGACATTGTGAGCCAGGCGACCTGCGATACTCCCCGAGCGATCAGCTCGGTCATCATCTCATCAATACGGGCGCTCAACGCCGAGGCCTCGTCGTTGTAGCCAAGTTCCACAACGACGAGATCAGTACCAGTCGGGACAAGGCGCGCCGCCCCAATGCCATCAGGCTCAATCGAGCCGCCCACCGTTCGACGAGAGGACTTTGCATCGTAGAGATCTGATGCAAACACTCCGTTCAACATCAGTGGCAACTCTTGGCCATAGCTCTCTCCGACGATGCTCTCACCAACCGAGTCACCGATAAACGCAAAACTCGCTGAAGACTCAACGCCTCGTCGCAGTGGTGTGAGAGTAAAGCCCGGGCTTGGAAGACCAAACGAGTTACGGAAGGACCAGGTGCTGACGAACTCGTCTACCCCTCCCGCTTGTGCCGCGCCGAGACGAACCCGATTTGCATAGATCCCCTCGTAAGTTGACTCTGGGTCGACAACCGTGGTGACACGACTGAGATCTGCGTTGGGGTAACGACTTAGCACCTCGTCGCGCGAGATGATTCGGGTCCAGCGATGGTTTGGGTTAAGTGCCACCGCATCGCCAGTGTCTGGAACACTCGGAAAGTAGCCGCCTGCGGTCTGCGGACCATTTGAAGCCGAAAATTCGGTAGAGACAATTTCGTCGGCTGGCATATTGCGGGAATTAACCGCTTGCCAACGCCGCACCTTTCCCGCCGTCTCCGAAATTGCGGTATCGGTTTGGGCTCGTTCGAGTGCGGTCACCGACGCAGTAGCGGTCGCTCGAGTTGCGGCCCCTCCGTACACCTGGCATGAGGAGGTATCGCAGGTTCCGGCATAGTCATAACGACCTTGTTGCACCCCGTATGAACGAGCGGCAACAGCTTGCGCTCGCAAGGCGTGCATTCCTGCCCCGTCACCTCGGTCTCCCCACGAGGCTGAAACTTCACGAGGAACCACTCCTCGCAGGTAATTTTCAACCAGTACGTCATTGACGACCCGGTTACCACTCGATGTGTCTCGAAATTCCAAGGCGCCGCGGTAGTGAGTTACAGCGCCGGAACCTGAGCACAAACCAAGTACGTCACCAGCGGATGCAGTTGATTCATCGACAGAACTCGACACGACCACCGGGCCGGACACCCGAATTGGTTCACCCCAACCAATGGTTGATATCGATGCGGCGATGATCTCGCGCGCCCGGGTTGCGTCATCCAGGTTCCAAATGCCATCCACGTCGAGGCCTTTAGCAGTTTGAAACGCCCGAACCGCCGATTCGGTGAGCGGACCAAAATCTCCGTCAATCCCGCCTGGATCCCATCCAAACGCCGTGAGAAAGGTCTGAACCTCGCGAACGGCCGAACTGTCGGTGGACCCTTGCTCAATCGGACCATCGGGAACGACAAGGGTTGACGAACCTGGACACGCCACCCCGTCACCAATCGAGATATCGAATTGATTCGCTGCTACCTCTACGACCTTGATCGCCGGCGCCCCTGAACCCGAACTGTCACCTGCGCTCCACGATGCAGTGGATGTGGATGAAATTATCCCCATCCATGAGGCACCATCGAAATCGGTCAGCCTCACTCGAATCCGTTGGTTTGTGTCAATTTCTCCGAGGTACGTGCCGCCGTAGTAGTGATCGAGGATCCACTCCCAATCTTTTCCTTGCTCAACCGCCCATCCGTAGGCACCCCATTGGCTGAGTCCTCGCCCGTGACCGTTTCCGGTGCCCTCGGCAACGTAGGCAACAATCTCATCGACCGGTTCAATCGCCGACACCGCACCGCTACTTGCCGTGAGCATCGACACCGATGAAGCACACAGCGCACCCAGCGCAGCCATCCATCGATTAAGAGGTCGCTTCACGATGAGAACGCTAGTCAGCCGTCTTACGAGATTCAGGTCACGATTTCGCAGCCTGCTGGGCCGCAGCAACAGCGAGCTCATCGACCAGGTCGTTCATCGGGTGACCGCTATGACCCTTCACCCATTCGAAACTGACCTGGTTGGTTGTCACCAATTCGATGAGCGGCTCCCACAGGTCAACATTCGCGACTGGTTCACGCTTTGAGTTCTTCCAGCCGTTCTTTTTCCACTTCTTCCACCAGCCATCACGAAAGCAATTCACGACATAGGTCGAATCAGAAACGACATGAATAAAGGAGTGATCCGCACAGAGAGCACGAAGTGCTTCGAGAACCGCAGCAAGTTCCATTCGCTGGTTGGTGGTATTCGGTTCTCCTCCAGCTCCCGACGGCGAACCGTTGGGAGCCACTGCCCACGCCCATCCACCGGGACCCGGGTTGCCGCTGCAGGCTCCATCGGTATACACCGTCACCGGCTGACTCGGCGTGTCGGCATCAATCGAGAACAATGAGGGCTGATCGGACACCTTCACATCCTGACAGACAGCAGTATGCGACTGCGGATTTTCAACCGCTCACCAACG
>Ga0255769_10001182_pt1 | contig 30435 bp, 24 predicted proteins | sample 041ome_9_FD_179637 | JGI IMG/M metagenome (GOLD analysis project Ga0255769, IMG submission 179637) | Coastal salt marsh microbial communities from the Groves Creek Marsh, Skidaway Island, Georgia - 041413US metaG (version 2) | ecosystem: Environmental > Aquatic > Marine > Intertidal zone > Salt...
GTCAAAGTCATCGTCTGAAATACTGGTGCCCTCCTTAAAGTTGAAACCATTGGCAATTGCCATACGCAAACCAGCTATATCAGCAATGCTTTGACGCAGGTTATCCCTGCCCGTCAAAAGATATCCTAGGTTCATGTAATGTGTGACATCCACAGTCGAGGCATTTATATCGTCGTTAGTGTCTCCATCCACATCAAATCCTCGACTACCATGAAGTGGCAGATCGATACCAATGGTGGCAAACCCTGCAGCAGCCATGGAGTCGGCAACAGCTAGCATGTCTTCTTTTTTTGAGGTTATTCCATGCTGCACGATAACAAGTGGCCAGGTTTCGGCACCAAATCCACTAGCATCATTGGGAACGGTAATTATCACATCCAGTGCCATCGGTGCACGTACTTCAGGCACCGGGTTATAACGCGAAATATGTCTTTCTGTATCTAGGCCAAAATCACCCAGTCCAAGCATTTGGCAAGCGGCGGCATTTGGCCCCGGCGTAAGAGTTGCCAGTACAGCCGGATCTATTTGGGAGAGCATGACGCCATTGTCACAGAAGGCCTGCCATTGCTGGGTCAAAGGAGCAAAGGGAGCTTCTGTGGTCGGCACAGAGGAAAAATAAGGCAAGGTTACTGTGCCTTGATAGATATCCGCGAGCCCAAAACCACCAATACTGGCAGTGTTGACCAGAGGGTGAGGCTCAATGCCAACGATCTGGGGTGCGAAACTGGCAGCTGTAACGGCCTGCAGCGCACTTCCTATCGAATCACCTACAGAAGCAGTGGTCCAGGAGGCGGTGTATATAAAAGAGTCTGGCGAAGTCCCCGTTGCTGCCGCGGCGATTCCTTCGTAACCATTAATGGCATCTTGCAAGCTACCAAGGGTTGCATTCTTAATATCAATCTCTGCCGGGTCACGGGTTACTTCCTTGTAAAGGGGTGAGGGATCAATGGCTTCACCGCGAGAATCTTCAATACCATTGGTCAGCGCAACTACATAATTGGTTTTTGGCTTCAGCGGCACCATAGGCAGTACGGTAATAGTGTCCGTGCTAGCTACGGCAACATAACCTGTTGGGCCATAGTCAACGGGTGTAAAGGTTGAACAGCCAGTGCCACCCAATTGGCAGTTGGTTTCAATTAGCATCACTGTCGAGGGCCCAACTGTCGAGGCATCCACGGTCGATCCACTAACGAGATTGACCGAAATTTGCATTGGCATCTGGGTTGACCAACCATCCATCGCACCTATTGCGGCACCAGGATTGGCGAAATCGACTTCTTTTCCGGCTTCCTTGGCATCGGCTTCATCTGGTGGTTCAAGCGTGCCATCCGTTGTACCGGAAAAAAGCAGATCATTTGGAAGTGCAATTACCCCGGCTGCCGGATCAAAAGAGATAGTCGATTTCTCGGTTTCTTCAACACCTGGGATGACAGGGTTAATTACGGTTGTGGAGGAGTTTCCCCCACAAGATGAGAGAACTACCGCACCAGCTACTATACAGCCGGCTATCTTTAGGTAATTTTGTATAATCATTTTCTACCCTCTAGCTCCTGTTTATTTACCTGAAATACCCACCTAAAAGCGGTAAGTCCCCTGAATAGCCAGGGTTCGGGGAGGCTCAATAAAACCGTAATAACCAATGCTCTGAGAAAGAGAGCCGGCTAACGGCGTATCGTTCACATAGGTAATAACCTCTTCATCTGTGAGATTTTTGCCAAGCAAAGAGACTTCCCAAGTATTGTCTATGTCGCTTAGGCTAAGCCTAAGGTTCAGCTTGGTATATCCATCTTGCTTAACATTGGGGTCAAGGTTTTGCGAGGGGTTGTACTCACTGGAATAAACAATATCCATAACCATGTTCGCAAATAGCCTGTCAGAAACCGGCATCTGGTAATCCGCTGACAAAAACCCGGTGACATCGGCTACGTACTGGTTGGACATACCGCTGTAATCACAAAGATCATTACCCGTTGTAATGCGAACAATCTGGGTGCATTGCCCGTTAGGGTATTCGTCAAATTCAAAGTCCAGCAGTGCCAGCGAACCACTCAGCGTAAGATTTTCTGTTGCCGCCCAGCGGCCATCTAACTCAACCCCCTGCGAAACAGCTGCAGCTGCGTTGCCTACATTAAAGCCTAGCGAGCCATCAAAGATGCTTACCTGAAGGTCCTCGTACTCGGTGCGAAATACCGCCAGATTAAACTCCGCCTGGTTGTCCAGAAGACGGCTTTTTATACCTGCTTCAAGTGTTTCGGCCTGTTCTTGCTCGTATTCAAAGGTGCCTGCGGGTACAGCACCAGGAAATGCGGGGTTTAACATAGTGACTTGCGGGGGCGCATTGGAACGCACGTCGAAGCCACCCGATTTAAATCCGCGCGACCAGGACAGATAAGCCATGGAGTCCTGGGCAAAGTCGCGCTCAAAGATCATTGATGGCGCAAATTTGCTCTCTTCCCTACGGCCGTCCAAATCATGACGTGCGACCCTGAGAACTTGCCCCAGAATGTAATCCACACCCATAGTTGTGTTGGGCAAAAACAGATCATCAAAGGGAAGTGAACTACCACTTAGGTTAGTAAAATCCAATGTTCGCGAGGCATTTTTTTCCTCACTGGAATAACGCCCGCCCACAGTAAAGCGAGTCAGGTCATTTATATTCCAAGTAACCTGTGCAAACGCTGAACCCAGCGTGCTGTCCTGATTAAACATTCGCGGCGCAGCAAAACCATTCAACGCCTGCCCGGCACCACTGGGATAAACATCAGCTCCCGCGAGCTGCTGGAATAAAGTAGGCAACACAGTATCCAGTACATTACCTACGGTAGATGTAGGACTGGTTAGAAAGCGATCCTGAAAATCGAGATCTGAAGACTGATAGTAAAGTCCTGCGATCCAGTCGACCTTATCACCACCTGGAGAAGTCAGACGTACTTCCTGACTAAACTGGTCATACTCTTCCATTGATTCAACAAAAAACACATCTGCACTGGTGAAATCACAATCACAGAGTTCTTCGTATTCATAAGACACCAGCGAAGTAGTGGCGCTAAGCTCTATATCATTGAGGTCAAATGTCATATTAAAAACCGTGCTATCGACCTTGTTATAGCTGTAATCCCTGTTAGCAGAACGAGCGTAATCAACTTCGTTGTTAAGAACAGATGCAGGTGTTTCGTCCGCCCCTGTAAATGCATTAAGTGGATTTAGGGAAAACAAAAACTGTCCCCAGTTTGCACCGGCCAGACCCGGATTTAACGAAGGCCTGTCTCCTATTATCTCCACCTGGCGACCATCTACATCGAAGTCACTGCGTTCATGCACCAAACTAAATTCAGCCCCATTCTCTCCAGTCAGTAAAAGGGAAAGTCGAGTAGTTTGTTCATCGCGACGTGGCTCATCACCCGCGTTCAGGTTTTTGATATAGCCGTCATGATCTCGACTGCGATGGGCAATTCGTCCGGAAAGATTGTCGGTGAGCGGTCCGGAAACAACCAAATCCACAATTTTTTCACCATACTCCGGCTCGACTGTTGCTGAGACCTTGCCTTCAAATTCCTGCGTAGGTCGCGCACTCATCATGCTGATAGCACCAGCAATACTGTTCTTGCCATAGAGGATGTTCTGCGGCCCTCGCAAAACCTCTACACGCTCAAGATCAAGGAATGGCGCTCGGGAGAGCTGGGCGCGACCGTAGTATGCACCGTCTTTATAGAGTCCCACCGATTGTTCAAAGCCCTGGTTGATACCTGAGCCAAGGCCTCGCATGTATATATTTGTCCCAATGCCTGTTTCCGACATGGTGAAATTTGGGACATAGGCTTGCAGGTCTTCGATTTTACTAATGCCAGCTTCGCCTATTTTTTCGCCTGCCATAACATTGACGGAGATGGGGACATCTTGCAGGCTTTGCACACGCTTTTGGGCCGTGACAATAATTTCTTCGAGCATGCCAGAGTAAGGCTGTGAATTTGCTAACGGCGAGAACGAGCCGGCCAGCAGAAAGGCACTAACGCTCGTCAGTGCAGCAAAGCGTTTTTTGCCAGAATATTTACGGATCATATCCATAACCCCTCTATTTTATTTTTATCCGGTAGCACCATGTTATTGCCACTAGGGTGCATTGGCAACTAATGCTGATACAATCCGCGCCCGCTTTGCACTTTAAGCTAGATTCAATGGACAAAAAACAATTGAGGGCCATAGGCCATCACCTAAAACCCGTCGTTACCGTTGCCGGTGCCGGTTTATCCGAAAATGTACTGGCAGAGCTGGATCGCGCCCTAAATGATCACGAATTGATCAAGGTTAAGCTGGCAGTTGATGACCGCGAAAATCGTGGAGAAATTGCTGCGTCTATTTGCGATCAATTAAAAGCCGAAATCGTCCAATCGATTGGCAAAGTTATCCTGATTCTTCGGCGAAACAGTCGGGCAAACCCCAAAATATCCAATTTGGTCCGATATCTGGGCGAGATTTAAAAAACAAAAAAGGCCTCGATTGAGGCCTTTTTTTCAGATTGAATCCAATTGATTACAGATATTGCACCAGGTCTATTTCAAACTCGGTGACACCTGCGGGCGTTTGTATAGCCACAACATCACCTTCATTTTTACCTATAAGTCCACGGGCAATAGGAGAGTTAACGGAAATACGGCCCTCCTTAACATTGGCTTCGTCATCACCCACAATCTTGTATACGGTCTTCGCGTCCGTCTCCACATTGATAAGGGACACCGTCGTACCAAATATGACTCTATCGGAAACAGGCATTTTGGTGATATCGATCACCTGAGCCTGGGCGAGTTTGCTTTCAATTTCCTGGATGCGTCCCTCAGCAAAACTTTGCTGTTCACGGGCAGCGTGATATTCCGCATTTTCCTTTAGATCGCCATGCTCACGAGCTTCGGCAATCGCCCTGGTAATACGCGGACGCTCCACCTTTTTCAAATGGTCAAGTTCGGCTCGCAATTTCTGCTCGCCGGTAACGGTCATGGGTACTCTACTCATATTCAGATTACTTATAAGGAAAGTTCTTTATGCAAATCCTGAAGACGATGCACTTTGTCTTCATGGCCTGATGTCAGCGCCATGGCAACGGCTTCGCCCCCAGCAATAGTCGTAGTGTAATACACACCTTTCGCTTCTGCACTGGAACGGATTTCCGATGAGTCGGCAATGGCCGCCCTACCCTCAGTGGTATTGAGAATCAGGCTAATTTCACCGTTTTTAATCATATCGACAATATGTGGTCGACCTTCTCGTACTTTTTTCACAACCTTGACGTCAATTCCTGCCGCCTTGATTGCATCAGCAGTTCCTCGCGTCGCGACCAGATCAAAGCCAAGTTCCTTGTATGCTTTAACGATTGGCAACAGGCGCGGCTTATCAACTTCTCGAACACTGATGAATGCGCATCCCGACTCAGGTATTTCATCATTGGCACCCAGCTGGGCTTTTCGATAGGCCTCGGCAAAACTGGTGCCTACGCCCATCACCTCACCGGTGGATTTCATTTCTGGCCCGAGAATCGGATCGATACCCGGGAACTTATTGAACGGGAAGACCGCCTCTTTTACATGATAGTGACGGGGAACAATTTCTTTTTCAAACCCCTGATCTTTCAAGCTGGTCCCTGCCATACAGCGGGCCGCTATTTTCGCCAGGGAATGACCGATGCCCTTGGAAACAAATGGGACAGTTCTCGAAGCGCGCGGATTAACCTCAATGACATAGATAAGGTCGTCCTGCCAGGCAAGCTGAACATTCATCAACCCAATCACATTGAGTTCTATCGCCATTTTCTTAACTATCTCGCGCATTTCATCCTGCACTTCTGCCGGAAGGCTGTAAGGCGGCAAGGAACAGGCTGAATCACCAGAATGAATACCGGCTTGCTCAATATGCTGCATGATGCCACCAATAACCACTTGCTGGCCGTCACTGACCGCATCAATGTCGACCTCGATCGCCGCACTAAGGAAATAATCCAGCAAGACGGGGGAGTCTTCACTCACTTCAACGGCAAAACGCATGTAGTTTCGCAATTCTGTCTCAGAATAAACAATTTCCATGGCTCGACCGCCAAGCACATAGGATGGGCGCACAACCAGCGGGTATCCAATGTTTTCGGCTTCTCGAACCGCCGCGTCAATAGATCGCACTGTGGCATTCGGTGGCTGAAGCAAATCCAGTTTCTGGATCATGTGCTGGAATCGCTCACGATCCTCCGCCCGGTCGATGGCATCTGGCGTTGTCCCAATAATGGGGACGCCCGCTGCCTCAAGCGCACGTGCCAGCTTAAGTGGTGTTTGGCCACCAAACTGGACAATCACACCAACTGGCTTTTCCAGTTCGACAATCGCCAGGACATCTTCGAGGGTAACTGGCTCAAAATATAGCCGATCTGAAGAATCATAATCGGTGGAAACTGTTTCCGGGTTACAGTTGACCATGATGGTCTCGTAGCCGTCTTCACGCATGGCAAAAGCCGCGTGCACACAGCAGTAATCAAATTCGATGCCCTGACCAATCCTGTTGGGACCACCCCCTAGTACCAAGATTTTTTTCCGGTCACTGGGATGCGCCTCGCACTCTTCCTCATAGGTAGAATACATATAGGCTGTAGAAGTCGAAAACTCAGCAGCGCAGGTATCAACTCGTTTGTAAACGGGTTTAATGCCTTGCTGAGTCCTGTAGGCACGCACTTCGGCTTCGGTTATATGCAGAAGCTGTCCAAGCCTCTGATCTGAAAACCCTTTTTGTTTAAGGGTAAACATTTCAGCCGCATCAATTTCAGATAGTTTTTTGCTGGCGACATAGTTCTCGAGCTTTATCAATTCTTCGATTTGAACCAGGAACCAGACATCAATAGAACTTAGCTGGTGGATTTCTTCCAGGGACATGCCTGCACGAAAACCATCTGCCAGGAACCAAATACGCTCGGCACCCGGTTCTGAAATATATTTGCGCAATGACGTCATGATTTCCGGCTCATCCAGATCTACCTGGGGTTCAAAGCCACATGAGCTTACTTCAAGTCCACGCAATGCTTTTTGCAGCGACTCTTGAAAAGATCGACCAATTGCCATGACTTCCCCCACAGATTTCATCTGCGTGCTTAACTTGGCATCGGCCTGTTCAAATTTCTCAAAGGCAAACCGTGGGATTTTGGTGACCACATAATCAATGGTCGGCTCAAAGGATGCTGGCGTCGCGCCACCGGTAATTTCGTTACGAAGCTCATCCAGTGTGTAACCCACGGCCAGCTTGGCCGCAACCTTGGCAATCGGGAAGCCCGTAGCTTTGGATGCCAATGCGCTAGAGCGGGATACTCGCGGGTTCATTTCAATAATGACCAAGCGACCAGTTCCCGGCTCTACAGCGAACTGAACGTTAGACCCGCCGGTTTCCACACCAATTTCACGCAACACTGCCAAAGAGGCATTACGCATGATTTGGTACTCTTTATCCGTCAGGGTTTGTGCTGGCGCTACGGTAATGGAATCACCGGTATGCACACCCATTGGATCAAAGTTTTCGATGGAACATATGATGATGCAGTTGTCCTTATGATCACGAACAACTTCCATTTCGTATTCTTTCCAACCCAGCAGACTCTCGTCGATCAAAAGTTCGTTGGTTGGCGATAAATCCAGTCCGCGCAGGCAGATTTCTTCGAATTCCTGCTGGTTGTAGGCAATACCTCCGCCAGATCCACCCATGGTAAAGGATGGTCGGATAATGACCGGGAAGCCGAACTCTTCTGGAACCTTGGCCGCCTCCTCCATGCTATGGACAATCTTGGATTTGGGTGTTTCCAGACCGATACGCTTCATAGCCTGATCAAACAGGTCTCGATCTTCCGCTTTATTTATGGCTTCTTCTTTGGCGCCGATCAACTCAACATCATATTTTTCCAACACCCCATGCTTGGCCAAATCCAGCGCACAATTCAACGCTGTCTGCCCACCCATGGTTGGTAGTACTACATCCGGGCGTTCTTTTTCGATGATGCGCTCAACTGTGCGCCATTCTACTGGCTCAATGTAAGTCGCATCGGCCATAACAGGGTCTGTCATGATCGTGGCCGGATTGGAGTTCACCAAGATGACTCTGAAGCCCTCCTCTCGCAACGCCTTACAAGCCTGGGCACCTGAGTAATCAAACTCACAGGCCTGACCAATAACGATAGGCCCGGCACCGAGTATGAGAATGGATTTTATGTCTGTTCTTTTTGGCATATTGATTGATAATTTCTGGCTAGGCGCTCTCGGCCATCAGCTCGATAAAGTGGTCAAATAGCGTGTCGGCATCCTGTGGGCCCGGGCTCGCCTCGGGGTGTCCCTGAAAACTGAATGCAGGCTTGTCTGTGCGATGTATCCCCTGAAGGGAACCATCGAATAAGGATTTATGGGTAGTACGCAAATTGTCCGGCAAAGTGCTCTCATCAACGGCAAAACCATGGTTTTGCGAGGTGATCATTACGATGCCAGTTTCCAGGTTTTGCACTGGATGATTAGCACCGTGATGCCCGAATTTCATCTTCAGTGTCTTGGCGCCGGAGGCCAGCCCGAGTAACTGGTGTCCCAGACAGATTCCAAACACAGGGATATCTGTTTCAAGGATCTCCTTGATGGCCTGAATTGCATATTCACATGGCTCGGGATCGCCAGGACCATTGGATAAAAAAACTCCATCGGGTTTCATCGCTAGCACATCGCTGGCAGGTGTCTGGGCGGGAACCAGGGTTACCCAACAATTGCGCTCAGCCAGCATACGCAGGATGTTGCGCTTGATACCGTAATCGTAGGCAACGACATGATACTTTTCTGACTCAGCGCGATCAGTGTAGCCCTCGCCCAGCTGCCAGATGCCCTGGGTCCAGGTCAGGCTTTCCTTAATGCTGACTTCTTTCGCCAGATCCATTCCTTTTAGGCCAGGGAACTCACGTGCCAGCTCGAAAGCCTTATCAGGATCAATATCGCCGGCCATAAGGCAACCGTTTTGCGCCCCTTTTTCCCGAAGAATTCGGGTGAGCTTACGGGTATCTATTCCAGCAATGCCAATGACATTTTTTTCCTTTAGGTATTCATCCAACGCCTGCTCACTACGAAAATTACTCGCAAGAAGCGGCAAGTCCTTGATGACCAGACCGGCACTCCAGACTTGGCTGGATTCTTCATCTTCAGGATTGGTTCCGACATTACCTATATGAGGATAGGTCAGGGTAACGATTTGTTTGGCGTAGGATGGATCGGTGAGAATTTCTTGATAGCCAGTGATAGAAGTATTGAACACAACTTCACCAACAGAATGCCCCTCAGTCCCTATTGAATAACCTTCAAAGAGGGTGCCATCACTCAGGGCGAGAATTGCAGCAGTACGATTGTAAAACGTCACTCGTGCTCCAGTGTGGGAGTTCATATTTTTATGGCCTGACAACTGCTCAAACCACTTTCTAGACGAGCCCAGCCCTGACGTTCTGCAGATTTTTTCCTGCAAAAAAGCGAGGTGAAATCTCATCCCACCTCGCTTCGATAAATCTTTTAAATTTCTGGAACCTATCCACCGTCACCGACGGATCAGGGACTGCCTCGGCTGGGCGCGCATTCTAATTAAAAACATGCCCTCTTGTCCATGAGAACCGAACCGAATATTGCTGAATTTGAGCACTTTATTTCCTAAAAAGAAGTAAAGAGCCCTCCATTCACCGGCAAGTTGGCTCCAGTAATGTAAGCAGAATTATCATCCGTTAAAAACGCTACGGCATGCGCAATCTCGGAAGGCTCTCCCATTCTTTGCATAGGCACCTGGCCGACAATCTGTTCCAGTACTTCGGGGGCAATGGCTTTGGTCATGGGCGTGGCAACGTAGCCTGGCGACACACTGTTCACCGTTATGCCTTTTCGCGCAGTCTCATATGAAAGGGCCATAGTAAAACCATGCAATCCGGCCTTTGCCGCAGAATAATTCGTTTGTCCGAACTGCCCACGCTGGCCATTGACTGATGACATATTGACGATTCGCCCAAAGCCAGCCTCAAGCATTCCATCAATAACCTGCTTGGTTACATTGTAGATACTGTTCAGGTTGGTATTGATCACTGCATCCCACTGCTCTGGCTCCATTTTTTTCAGGGTTGCATCGCGTGTAATACCTGCGCAATTCACCAGAATTTCTATGGTTCCATGTTTTTCAGTAATCCCTGCAATCATTTCGCCTGCTGACTCAAATGAACCCACATTGCCCGCGGCAATGTCAACGTCATATCCTGAGTCTTTCATTTCGGCCAACCAGGCCTCTGCTTGCTCCTGCTCCTGAGGCAGATGCCCAGCTACAACAAACCGGCCCTGATCTGACAGTGCCTTACAAATCTCGCTACCTATGCCACCGATACCACCAGTGACCAATGCAATTTTTTTAGCCATGAAAGCTCCAAAATATCAATGTGAATGCCGAGAGCCTGCTAAAGACCGGAATATGCCTGCATTCCGGCTTTTAAGAGGCAAAAATCTTTTCGATGCGATGCACAATAGGCAGAAAATCGGCGGTTGTCAATTGGCTCGCTTGCCAATAAAAAAGCCCGCATAAAGCGGGCTTCAAAATGATACAGCACAACAAAAGGGTTATTTCTCTTTTTCCCCACTACCTGTCGCTGTTTTATAGAAATTTTTCTGGGCCTCTTGCCAAAGATCCAGATTCTTCCTGGTCATCTCGGTAAAGACGTTCATTGGCGTAGAATCAACCTTGGCGCCAAACTGGTCAAAGAGTTGTTTGGTTTGCTGATCGAAAAAACTAAGCGACTGTTCCATATAGCTACTGAAGGAATCCTGAACAGAGTCGCCATACATTCGTATAAATCGCATCAGCACATCCGTTGTAAACAGTGGATTCCCTTCGTTTTCTTCCTCAGCAATTATTTGCAATAACACCTGCCGGGTTATGTCCTTATCCGTTTTTACTTCACGAACCTCAAATGATTCGCCTTCAGTGACAAGTTCTTTAAGGTCTGCCAGGCTAATGTATTTGCTTTGGCTGGTGTCATAAAGACATCGATTTTGATATTTCTTGATAATTCTTGGCTCGGACATAGATCACTTCCACAGCTGCCGTAGTTTGTATTAACAATTATTTTGCACTGCACTAAGCTTAACACATGTGGTGCGGTGCTCAATACATATGCTGGCCACCATTAATAGATAAGGTTGAACCCGTAACAAATCCGGCATCTTCTGCCACCAAAAACGCAACGCCGCGGGCTATTTCTTCAGCTTCACCCAATCGCCCCACTGGAATTTTGGCAACAATTTTTTCAAGTACCCGATCGGGAATTGCGCGCACCATATCTGTCGCTATATAGCCAGGGGCAATCGCATTTACCGTAATTCCGTGGGCAGCACATTCCTGTGCCAATGCCTTGGTAAACCCATGTATGCCAGATTTAGCAGCTGCGTAATTCACCTGACCGTACTGGCCAGCCTGACCATTGATCGAACCAATATTGACGATACGTCCGTACTTGCGCTGACGCATGGTTTCAATAACACAACGGCAGAGATTAAAGCAGGAGCCAAGATTGGTATCGATAACAGCATCCCAGTCGCTTCTGGGCATTTTGTGCAAGGTTCCATCGCGGGTAATACCTGCGTTATTAACCAATACATCAACCGGCCCCTGCTCCTTCTCGATAAGCGCAATCGCTTTGGAAACAGCTTCGTAGCTGGCCGCATCAAACTTATAGGTAGGTATACCCGTATGCTCCGTAAATTCCCTGGCTGCTTCAACATTTCCCGCATAGCCAGCAACTACTTTAAAACCGTTTTCTTTGAGTCGCAGGCTGATCGCCGCGCCAATTCCCCGGGTTCCCCCCGTCACCAATGCTACTCTCATAACTAGCCCACCCTGTTTTCTGACATTGTGCACAAATAAAAAGAGCCGGCATACCGGCTCTATTCATTTATTTGAGCATTACTATATTCGTTTCATGACATAGCTGCCTGGCGCGCTTTCCAGAACACCACTCACTTTGCCTGGTTCGCGAGCGTCAACCTGTTCCTTTTCCTTGGATTTTAACCATTTGTCCCAATCTGGCCACCAGGAACCTTCGTACTCTTTGGTTTTGCTCAACCAGTCATCCGGATGAGCCGGTAACTTGGCCGGACCAACGCGATAACCATACTTGTTCTTGGCCGGGGGGTTCACTATGCCGGCAATGTGACCCGATCCACCCAAGACAAAACGAACCGGGCCAGAGAACAAACGGGCACCGGCATAGGTCGATATCCAGGGGGCAATATGATCATCATGAGCAGAAATAAAGTAACAAGGAATATCAACTGTACTGACGTCAATATCAACATTGTCAATATTCAGTGCACCTGGCTGGCATAGCTTATTTTCCAGATACATATTGCGCAGATAATAACTGTGCATTTTGCCGGGCATGTTCGTGGAATCAGAATTCCAGTAGAGCAAATCAAAGATGGTGGGATCTTTGCCCAGCAAGTAGTTGTTAATATAAAAAGACCAAATCAGGTCGTTGGATCTCAGCATATTAAATGCTGACGACATGCTTTTTCCTGAATGAAAACCGCGCTCCTCAATACCCTCTTCGAGCATGGATATCTGGGCATCATCAATAAAGACACCGAGGTCACCAGGCTCGGAAAAATCAATCAAGGCGGTAAAAAATGTAGCCGACTTGATACGATCGTCACCTTTGGCCTTCATGTGCGCTAAAGCAGAAGAGAGGAGCGTGCCGGCAATACAATAGCCGACCACATTAATTTCGCTAACGCCGGTTTCTTTCTCTACCTGGTCAACCGCTTCATAGATACCTTCGGTCAAATAGGTTTCCCAACCAACATCAGCATAACTGTCATCGTCCGGATTTACCCAGGACACCACAAAAACTGTGTGACCCTGGTCAACCATCCACTTAATTAATGAATTTTTTGGCTGCAAATCCAGAATATAAAATTTGTTGATCCAGGGCGGAAAAATTAATAAGGGGCGTTTGTTCACTTTTTCAGTAGCTGGCGCGTACTGAATTAGCTGGAACATACGATTTTGAAAAATCACTTTACCCGGTGTCGTGGCCACATTCTCCCCAAGCGTAAAAGCTTCCGGGTCAGTCATGGCGATCTTTAGCTGCCCGTCTCCCTGCTCAAGATCACGGGCAAAATTCTTCAAACCCGCCATCAGGTTCTCACCTTTATTTTCCAGTGTTGCTTTCAAAACATCAGGGTTGGTCATGGGAAAGTTGGTCGGCGCCATGGCATCAATGAATTGCTTGGTAAAAAAGGACAGACGTTTCTGTTCTTTTTCTTCCAAACCTTCCGCACTGTCCATGGTGGACTCAATCAACCTAGCCGATAAAAGATAAGACTGCTTGAGATAGTCAAACGCGAAGTTGCTGGACCAGTCTTCTGAACGCCAGCGGTTATCCCCCTTTTCGGGCTCAATAACAGGATCGGTAGATGACTCTGATCCAGCCATACGCTGGGCTGTGTACTGCCACAGTTTTAATGAATCACGCATGAATTCGGTCTGCGCATTCATGGTTGCTGCAGGATTGCGCCACAGACTCATCATGGCATCCATGTAGGTTTTGCCAATGTTGAATGGGTCAGCGGAATAGCCTTTAAACATGCTCATGTTTTGCTGGATTGCCGACTGCAACATTTTTTTGCTCAGTTCCTGGGCTTCTTGCAGGGCTTCTGCATCAACCGTCTCTACTGATGACTTCTTTTCCGAATCGTTTTGACTCATAAATAAACCTGGTTTTTTGATTTAGGCGCGAATCTGCCTTATGGCTTGATTCGAACATAGGATCCTGGGGCGGGCTCAATACCTGAGTATTGAGCAGGTGCACAAATTTTACCTTTTACCCAACGTCCAGACAACTGCTCTAACCACGAATACCAATCTTGCCACCATGAACCCGATGTCAAATCAGTATCGCCTGTCACTTTATATTTCCCGCTGGCTTGATCTGGGTGAGTAAAAACTGCTCTTACATGCCCTCCAGAAGATTGCACCATACGGACTTCGCCGCCCAATAACGAAGCAGAATCCAGCGCCGATTGAATAGGCACTATATGGTCCCGGTCTCCCGCCAGTACATACTTGGGGCACACACTGTTCTTGAGGTCGATCTTTTCCTCTCCCAAAAGATAGTCATCGCCGGTTGCTAACTGATTGTCACCATAGAAATCTTGCAGGTACTCAGCGACCATTTTTGCTGGTAGCTGGGTGGCATCCTGCCCCCAGTACATCAGTGCATCGGGCTTAGCCTCTTCACCATGCAGGTATCGTCTGCGGAAATAGCGCCAAAACAATTGTTCTTCTCGCAAAGACGTAAACGCAGTAGAGAGCATGTCAGCCGATAGCACCCCATCCTTAAAAGCTTGGGCAATAATTGCCTCTAGCATTACCGGGCTGGTAAACACACCCAACTCCCCCGGCTCTGAATAATCCAGCAACGTGGCAAAAAGACTCAGGCTGGCGATGCGCTCCTGGCCATGTACGGAGGCTGCAGCAATCGAAGCAATCAAACCGCCAATGCAATATCCAACCAAATTAACCTGCTTCGAGCCGGATATTTCTGCCGCGATGTCAGCTGCCTGGAGACAACCCTTGCGAACGTAGTCTTCAAAGCCAATTGCCGATAAGTCAGCCCCAGGGTTAGCCCAAGAGATCATATAAACGTCCTGCCCCTGATCCAGTAACCAGCGAACCATGGATTGCTCAGGCAGTAGATCGAAAATATAAAAACGATTAATGCAAGGGGGCGTAATCAAGAGCGGTAACTTGCGCTGCTTTGGCGTAGATGATTGATAGTGAATCAGTTGCATCAAGTCATTTTGGTACACAACTTCGCCGGGGGTTGTCGCGATATCCTCACCCAACTTGGCGCCTTGTTCAGAAGCACGTTGTATCTGTAGACCAAACCGACTATTTGATAGATCTTTCAGGTAGTTTTGACTTGCACTTAATAATAACTCGCCCTGGGTTTCTACAGAGGACGCAACCAGTGTTGGGTTACCAAAAAAAGCATTTTTTGGATCGAGCATAGCCCTGAGCTGTCTCAGACTAAAATGAAGTAGTCTCTTCTGTCTGGATGTGAGTGGTTCAGTCTCATCAATCAGGGTAGAAAGTTGATTGGCAAGTACCTCCTGAAGCTCGAAAATCTGACGCTGCAAGGTCGTAATATCTGTGTTTTCCAAATCATGGTCAGGTAATAATTCGGTCACTTGCCGGGAGAACTGGCCTGCCAGGTCAGCGTAATGACTCTCGTTCTGGCTCCAATAATCGAACGCTAGCTGAGCAGCCTCATGACTTTCTTGTAAGAGAGCCATGAAAATCGGGCTTTGCGCAAATGAGTGTACCGGCGAAGAGAGCTGGGACCACAAACCAAGCCAATGCTCTGCGAGGTCTGGGGTTGGCTTGGTCTGATCGCTCATTAGCTGGGAGATTTTATTTTTTCTCAGTCATTTTCTGGTCCTTTAATGAACCAGCCCTATATCTGGTCAATTAATAGACCAGTCTTAAATTCTGGCCCGATGATAGGCCAAAAACTTTGCAGAGTTATATATCTACATTCTTTAGAACTGTGCCGACTTTACCCGGTTTCTTCAAGAAATGAACAGATCAACGCATTTCTGCTGGGATACAGAAGAAAATTTGCATAAATTATGTCAAAACTATTTTTCATTTCTGTGATGAATGTAAAATTACCCTATGGATTTAAACAAAGTCGATCTCAACTTACTTATATATCTTGATGCCCTCTTAAGAGAGCAGAATGTCACTCGCGCCGCTCAACAGATTGGCATTAGCCAGCCAGCCATGAGTAACGGTTTACGCCGCCTCCGAACCCTGTTTGACGATCCCATACTGATTCGCACCAGTGAAGGCATGACACCCACAGAGCGCGCCATAGAACTGCAACCTAAAATTCGCGATGTGCTCGCCAATATTGAACAATTTGTTCAGCCGCAAAACGACTTTGATCCCAGCAGCGGCACCCGAATGTATCGCGTAATGGCCAGCGACTATGTCGAATGCACATTACTGCCTTTACTTACCGACTACCTGAGAGACTATGCACCGGGTATTACCCTGGATGTCCTGACACCCAGCGATGTTGGTTTTCGGGATGTAGAGCAAGGTAAGGTCGATATGGTCATCAACCGCTTTGAAGACATGCCACTGTCTTTCCACCAAAGTACTGTTTGGAAAGATAGCTTTTCCTGTGTTCTGGGACGGCAAAACCCCTTGGCGGAAAACCTGACATGGGAGCAGTACACGTCCGCAGAACATGTCTGGTGCAGCAAGACCGGTATGGGCATCGGCATGGGCGTAAACCCGGACAAAGTTCAAAAGCTGGGATGGGTTGATGATGCCGTGGATCGGGCTGGCGGGAAACGTAATATTCGCGTTTTTACTCGGCACTACCAGGCTGCCATGTTGCTTTGCGAACAACAGCATCTTGTAGCAACAGTGCCTACACGCTATGCCAACCTTTATCGCGAGAACAAAAACCTGGTAGTTTTGCCCGCACCCTTTGACATACCGACATTTGAACTAAAGATTGCCTGGAGCCCCTTATTGCAGCACAACCCGGCACATCGCTGGATGCGTCACCTGATCCAGAAAATCGCAGCCGATGTCCCTGAATAGAAAGCATTAAGCATCTATCCGTAATGTTTACATACCCGGATTAAAGTTCCAGAACATCCTTCATGGAATACAGGCCTGCAGGCTTGCCGGTCAACCAATTCGCCGCCCGCACAGCACCACGAGCAAATGACATTCGACTGGATGCCTTGTGCGTAATTTCCAACCGTTCACCTTCCGAGGCAAATAGCACCGTGTGGTCACCCACCACGTCACCGGCGCGCACTGTAGAAAAGCCGATCGTTTCCCGATCCCGAACACCGGTTATGCCTTCGCGACCATAAACCGCGCAATCATCAAGATTACGTCCAAGCGTGTCCGCCACAACGCGCCCCAAAGCCAGTGCTGTACCAGACGGTGCGTCAACCTTATTGCGATGATGTGTCTCAGTAATCTCTATGTCGGAATCAGCACCCATAACCCGTGCGGCGGTCTCAAGCAATTGCAGGGCGAGTGTAATCCCTGTACTAAAGTTGGCAGCAAAAACCACAGGGATTTTCTCCGCCTGTGATTCCAGCTCAGCAAGCTGTTCCTGGGTGAACCCGGTTGTACCAACAACCATGGCTACATTCGACGCCACACAGAGCTCAAGGTTAGCCAGTGTCGTTGCCGGCGTTGTGAAGTCGATTAACACATCTGTTTCATCCAAGACACCAGACAAATCAGACGTCGTGATAACGTTTAACTTCCCGATCCCGGCTATATCTCCGGCATCTTCGCCAGACAAGCTACTTCCGGAACGCACGACGGCTCCCGACAGGTTTGAATTTCCGTCAAGACTTACAGCTTCGATGAGGGCTTTCCCCATCCGGCCCGAAGCACCTGTTATAGCGATATTAGTCATTGTTCTTCCAACTTGAATTAGCTTGTCTGAATATCATCCAGACATAAAAAAAGCGGCCAATTGCCGCCTTTAATACACAATATTACTTCGCTCTCAATTAAAAAATATTGGCGAAGAAGGCAGGCAAACCACCAGTATAGACAAAGTGGATAGCACCCAACACAACAAGTGCCACGATGGAATAGGCAGCAATCGCATCTGCACCGCCGTTATCAACTTCTTTATTCAGTGAATCGGACATCAATACTGTCTCCAGACAAGCCATAAATTTCGGCGTGCAGTTTACCAAATACTCCACGTATTTCTACTATCAGGAGGCCATCAGGCGCATTAAATTCCAAATTTCCAAGAATTAGTTGCCTATTGTTCAAGGCCGCAGGCAAATCAAACTGCTAAAGTTTGGCACGATGGACATGTCTATTATTGGACGGATCAATGTATATATATTTTCGAACACTCAAACTCTTTTTAACGGCAAGGTATGACGAAAACCTGGATTTTTGGGACGAACTTGAACGCCCGATGATGGTCCTGCCGACAGATATAGATGTGTTTCTGGAAGTGAACAACGGTCGCTACCTCTCCCTGATGGATATCGGCAGGTTTGAATTCGGTTATAAGATCGGCTTGGTAGATGCCCTGAAGCGACGCAAATGGGGACTTGCGGTTGCTGGCAGCAGTATCCGATACCGCAAACGCATGCACATGTTCCAAAGGTTTACCATGCACACCCGTGTCGTGGCCGTTGATGAGAAATGGACTTACTTTCAGCAAGTCATCAAGCGCAATGGCGAATGGTGCGTAGCCGCCCTGGTTCGCACCGCAGTAACCGATCCAAATGGGGTGGTTCCATCGCAGGAAGTTGCGCAAGAAATGGGGCTGGCATGGGAACCTTGCATGCCCGACTGGGTAGCTCGCTGGGATGAGTCAGATCAAATGCGCCCATGGGGTGACCATTCAAGTGATTAGCGCTTAAGAGCCTGTTTATTTAGGCTACCAGCAATTGCAGATCAACCTCGTTAAAGGGCCAGGGCAATTCCTGATTTTTACCCTCATGCACCAGAACTGGAATTCTTAAACCATAGGTTTTCTTGGTTTCCAAACTCTGGGTGACATCGATCTCTTTGAGCTCATAGCTGCCATATTCCAGTGTCTGGTAGATCAAATCCCTGGCGATACTGCACAGATGACATTCAGGGCCCGTATATAGAGTCAGTTCAATCAATTCGATGCCTCAGCTTCCAACATTGGTGTATGCGCTGGTTTCTTTGAAAATCCGGGTCGAGCGAAGCCTCGCTATAATCTTCTGTTTCAAATCCCGATAGTGCTTCAGTGTCCATTTTGAAATTTCTAAGGTTCGTCGAAAAAATTAATAGCCCGCCCTCTTCCAGCAAGCGCATCGACTGCTCGATAAGACGTACATGATCACGCTGAATATCCAGAACCTCTTCCATTCGTTTAGAGTTGGAAAATGACGGCGGATCCAAAAAGATCATGTCAAATTTTTCTTCCGGAGCAAGACTCTGCAAGTGTAAAAATTTCAGGCAATCCTCTCGCAACAAGCGATGACGAGCCAAATCCAGATGATTTTGACGAAAGTTTCGTTCCGACCAGTCCAGATAGGTGTTGGACATATCCACACTCAGTGTACGCTTTGCGCCCCCAATGGCCGCCTGAACCGTAACGACCGAGGTATAACAAAACAGATTCAGGAAACTTTTGCCCGAAGCCAATTTATTTATCTCTCGACGTATGGGGCGATGATCCAAGAACAAACCGGTATCCAGGTAATCTTCCAAATTTACCTCCACCAGTGCCTGCCCCTCACGAACTAACAATGCTTCTGATGCCTCGCTAGCATTTTTTTCATATGGGCCCTGGCTATATTGGCCCTGACTTTGGGGATCTTGTCTGGTGTTGCCTTTCCCGTAATGTCCCTGGTTATTACTCTGATATTGCGAGCTTCCCCGCTGTCGCTCACGCGACTTCAAATGAATCTTCTCGGCGCTAACCCCAAGTGCAAGACCCACCGCCGTAACCAGCTCGTTCAAGCGGTGTCGAGCCTTTGCAGGATCAACGGTCTTGGGCGCAGCATATTCCTGTACGACGGCGTAACGACCTGATTCCGTTTGATACAGGTCCACAGCCGCTGAGTATTCCGGCAGATCTGCGTCATACGCACGGAAAGCACTCACTTCTTCCCTACTTAACCACGAGTTCAATCGGGCCATGTTTTTCTTGATGCGATTGGCCACCATTTGAGCCCCTTCAGAAGGTGCTACCTCTCGTTTTCGACCTAATTTGTTGTCTTGGGATATATCAAACAGCAGAAGCAAACACGCCAGACTGCCGTTATCCACTCGATACTGTTTGTAACTATGGATCCCCATGCGTCGACCAAATTCAGCATTGGCTGCCAACACAGCTGCTTTCCAGCCATCAAAATGCTCCAGCAAGTTCTCGCCAATTTTTTCATACAGCAACGCCACTGCAGCCTCGTCACCGAGCCGCTCCCCATAAGGGGGGTTAGTGATCAACAGTCCTGCTGTTTCTATCGGCGCAGAGACCTGGGTAACGTCCGCAGTCTGGAAATCAACAACGTCCTGGACGCCTGCCCTGGATGCATTATCCCGTGCCATTTTCATCATGTAGGCATTATCGTCCGAGCCAAACAACTTGCCTTTGAAATGCTCCCGACCCTCTTTCCAGCGCTGCGTCGCCTCGCGCAGCAGTGAATGCCACAAAACGCCATCATGCCCCGGCCAACGATCAAAGCCCCAGTGCTCGCGCCTAAGCCCCGGCGCAATATCCAGCGCCATCATAGCCGCCTCAATGACAAAGGTTCCGCTTCCGCACATAGGATCAAACAAGGGTTTGTTTTCGCTTGCAAACTCAGGCCAGCCTGATCGATACAAGAGTGCCGCCGCAAGATTTTCCCGCAAAGGAGCCTCTCCCTGACGAGTACGATATCCGCGACGATGCATCGCTGAGCCACTGAAATCCAACGCCACTGAAATCTGGCCCTGACTAATGCGGGCACTCAGACGTATTTCCGGCTCCTCTTTCTCGAGCTGCGGCGGTTTCAGGTCGCGCGCGTTGTGCCAGTCTGCAATGGCATCCTTGATCTTCAGTGCGCCAAAGCGGGTATGTCGTATGTGCTTGTTTTTGCCGCTGAAGTCGATGGCTAACGAAGCCCCCGGGCGCAAATGCTGCGACCAGTCTTGCTCCACTGCGGTGTTGTATAAAGACTCCACATTGGCTTCGGCTTCAAACAGGGGCAGGAGTACCCGACTGGCCACTCTCGACCAAAGTGCAATGCGATAGGCTGTCTCCAATTCAGCTTCAATCCAGATTCCCGCCTTGGTTGGACGGACATCTGAATCTGCAATCTGGCGAACTTCATCCGCCAAAATTGGCTCAAGGCCTATGGCACAGCTAACAAATATATTCATGGTAAAGCTCAGGTGAGCAGATTTAGTTGTCGGCCAGTTCTTCCGCGCACTTGCGAATTAACGATGGGCCCCGGTAAATGAACCCTGTGTAGATCTGGACCAATGTCGCCCCGGCCTCAATTTTGGCACGGGCATCTCTTGGCGAAAGAATACCGCCGACACCAATGATTGGCAGCGCACCCTGCAAAGCTTCGTTGAGCGCAAAAATAATATCCGTTGCAGCATGCGTTAAGGGGCCACCGCTTAAACCACCCTGTTCCTCTCCATGGACAAGGCCAGAGACAGAAGATTTATCCACGGTGGTATTGGTGGCAATCACCCCGTCGATGCCGCGCTCCGCCAAAATGTCGGCAACCGCTTTTAGATTCGTCTCATCCATATCGGGTGCGATTTTTACAGCAAGGGGCACGCGCCGCTCTCGCTCATCTACCAGCTGTTGGCGTTTTTCAGACACAGACTTCAGCAATTCATCCAGCTGTTTACCAAACTGAAGATCACGCAAACCCGGAGTGTTTGGCGAGGAAATATTGATCGTGATGTAATCCGCATGGTCATAAACTTTTTCCATGCTGAAAAGGTAGTCCTCGCATGCTGCCTCAACGGGCGTATCGAAATTCTTTCCGATATTGATGCCTAAAACGCCGGAGAAGCGGCGACGCTTAGCCTGCTCGACCAAATGATCCACGCCTTTGTTGTTAAAACCCATCCGGTTAATAATGGCTTCAGCTTCGGGAAGCCGGAAAAGGCGAGGCTTTGGATTGCCCGGCTGGGGTCTTGGTGTCACGGTACCTATTTCCACAAAGCCGAACCCAAGAGCACCGAGCGCATTGAAATAGTCCCCATTTTTGTCCAGCCCAGCAGCGAGACCAACCCTATTGGGAAAGGGAATACCCATCACCTGCACAGGATCAAAAACAGGATCAGGCATCAACGCTGGTATTGCCCGCAAATGTTCAGCTGCACTTAATAGATCAAGACTCAGCTCATGAGACGTTTCTGGTGGCAGGGTAAAAAGAAGGTTGCGTGCGAGCGAATACATTGGCCTTGAACCGGGTCAAAATTTGGACTTTAGCTATGGCGCGAAGAATACCTGATGCGAGCCCGTCAATCCACGATTACAAACGGTTTGTGACAAGTGTCACAGTGAACGTCAAACCAGTCCTCATAATAGAAAAGCCTTATTTTTTGTTCTTAGGGTATTACTGGGAATCGGGACGGTAACTTCCCTAGAATCGGTCTTGCTAGATCTGACCGTGACTCCAAAGATCTATGCGACTCCATCTTGCCCCCGCCTTGTGCGGGGGCTTTTTTTTGCGTAAAAAAATTCAGTGCATGCACCCTAACCACCTCTGCAACTGATTTGTCAGCACTTCTTTACAATTCACACATTGAATTAGGGAATTTCTACCCTAAATTATCGTCTTAACATTTCCTAAAAAGTTGCAGCACCGAGATTCACTGTAGAATCTAGCTCAAATCATTCAACGTATCCCAGAAACAGGAGCAGGAAATTGCACTCATCGTTTGAATCACTTTCCAGTTGGCTTTCCAGCCAAATTATCGGCCAACAGACACTTGTAGAGCGCATACTTATTGCTTTACTTGCAGACGGTCACCTGCTGGTTGAAGGCGCACCTGGCCTGGCAAAAACCAAAGCCATCAAGAGCCTGTCAGATGGAATTGAAGGCAACTTCCAACGCATCCAGTTCACCCCGGATCTTTTACCTTCCGATATTACGGGAACTGAAATCTACCGCCCTGAAACAGGCACATTCAGTTTCCAGCAAGGCCCAATCTTCCATAACCTGGTGCTCGCCGACGAAATCAACCGGGCTCCAGCCAAGGTTCAGTCAGCGCTGCTTGAGGCCATGGCGGAAAGACAAGTGAGCGTTGGCAGGGAAACCATGCCTCTGCCGGAATTATTCCTGGTGATGGCCACTCAAAACCCGATAGAGCAGGAAGGCACATACCCGCTGCCAGAAGCCCAGCTCGACCGCTTCCTGATGCATGTTCGCATTGATTACCCGGAAGCCGGCGCCGAAAAACAAATCCTGGCGCTCGCTCGCGGTGAAGCCGTTGCACAGCAAGCACCTAAACCAAAAACCGAAATCAGCCAGCACGACATCATGGCCGCGCGCAAAGAGATCATGCAAATGCATATGGCTGAAGCGGTTGAGGAATATTTGGTGCAACTGATTTTGGCCACCCGGGCACCCGAAAAATACAGCCAGGAAATGGCCGAATGGATCGAATACGGTGCCAGCCCCAGGGCAACGATTGCCCTGGACCGGTGTGCTCGTGCACACGCCTGGCTACAGCAGCGTGATTTTGTCTCTCCAGATGATGTTCAAGCCGTCGTCCATGACTGTCTGCGTCATCGCTTAATCCTAAATTACGAGGCTGAAGCCGACGGAAAAGATGTGGACTCAGTGGTCGACGAACTCATTCGACTTGTTCCGGTCGCCTAGATCATTTCCCTATGGCAAAGGCAGTAAACAACAAACACCCAGAGTCCGCAGCAGGCATCTATACAGACCTGCCGACGCTGCTTGGCAGTCGTCACTGGGCGAGCAATCTGAAGCTGTTTTCAAGGCAGGCGGCCCGTTCAATGCTTCTGGGTGAAACCCGATCTCGCTTTCGCGGACGGGGAATGGAGTTTGAGGAAGTTCGCCACTACCAACCCGGTGACGATATTCGCAACATTGACTGGCGCGTTTCAGCGCGCACAGGTGGAACCTACACTAAACTGTTTTGCGAAGAACGCGAACGCCCAATACATATTCTGATTGACCAGCGCAGCAGCATGTTTTTCGGCTCTCACGGACGTTTTAAGTCGGTGCTGGCAGCTGAACTGGCTACGGCCATTAGCTGGGCTGCACTGGCGGGAAGCGACCGAATAGGCGGTCAAATTATTGGCGACCAATCCGAGAGCGACATCCGTGCCCGACGCAACAAGCAGGCCGTGCTCAAATTTATTCACGACCTCAACGAATACAACCAACGCTTGCCAACGACCGAACTTTCCAAAAGTGAAAAAACCATTGCGGGCATGATTGAAGAATGTCGGCGTATTACCCGGCCCGGCACTGCCATTTTTATACTTAGCGACTTTCACGATTTCGATCCTTTGGCAATGAAGTCCCTAATTGCATTGGGGCGTCATACAGATATAACCCTTTTTCAGGTACAGGACCCCCTGGAGCTTGAGCTTCCTTCGGGTGGAACCGTTTCCATTAGCGATGGTCAGCATCGGAGTTCTGTCCAACTCGGCAATTCATTGCAAAAGGCCTTTATCCAGCAGATCAACGAGCGAGCCAAATTGATCAAGGACGCGGCCGTTCGGTCACGTTCTGTCTATTTGCAGGTCTCAACCCAGGATGAGCCGCGCCAGATCCTCAATCGTCTCTATGGCAAATAAACGCGGTTAGTTATGGATCAAGAGATGCAGCATACATTGTTAGCGCAGTTGCGCGATATCCACCTTCCGGCGGAAGTCAGCTGGTGGCCTTTAGCGATTGGCTGGTGGATTGTTCTTTTTATCTTTTTGGCAGCCGGCCTGTTCGCCATTTGGGCATTATTTCGCAACCATAAAAACAATCGCTACCGAAAACTGGCAATCGCAGAACTCGACGCCGAATGGTCAAGATGGCAAGAATCGCAAGACTCGGCTGTATTTGTTCAATCCGCGAATGCCATTCTCAAGCGAACGCTTGCAGAAGCATCTACCCATGACAACGCCTATGCCCAACTGAGCCTCAGCGGCGATCGCTGGATTCAACTTCTGAACCAGCACAACAAGCAGCCTCTATCAGTTAACTCAGCAAAAGCACTGGCAGATGCAGGCTATCAACCAGATCCGGTTGTTGATATTCCCAAACTTTACTCTTCGGTGAAGCGCTGGATTGAAACCCATCGCATCCAATCGACTGCCCCCTTGAGAGAAAAGGGAGAATCCGTTCATGCTTAACCTGGGCTGGTTACTGACAAATGCAGTCAATTTATCCTGGGAATGGCCCTGGGTCTTTGCCCTGCTGCCGTTGCCCTTGCTATTTCGCATAATCCTGCCAGCTCGGGAACAGGCCCCACAGGCAATCAGGGTCCCCTTTTACCAACAACTTCAAGCGCTTTACTCCCAAAGGAAAGGCAAACCAGCGCCCACTTGGGTAAATGCCCTGCTTGCCGTACTTATCTGGATTCTATTGGTTAGCGCGGCCGCCAGACCCACCTGGACAGGCGAACCTGTCCCGCTCCCGCTGGATGGTCGTGATCTTATGCTGGCCGTTGATATCTCTCGATCAATGAGGGAGGAAGACATGCAGGTGCAAAGCGGCTATGTCTCCCGAATTACGGCCGTGAAAGCCGTGGTTGGCGATTTTATTCAACGACGGACCGGTGACCGCATCGGCCTGATTTTGTTTGGCCAACAAGGATATCTACAGACGCCGCTCACCTTTGACACCAAAACGGTTGAGCAGCAATTACAGGAAGCTCAACTGGGATTTGCCGGCAACGCAACCGCCATTGGGGATGCCATCGGCCTGGCCGTTAAACGCCTTCGCGATCGCCCCGCAGAGAGCCGTGTTCTCATACTACTTACCGACGGGGCCAATACTGCTGGCACTGACCCGAGAAGGGCTGCAGACATTGCTGCCGAGGCGAATATTCGCATTCACACCATAGGCGTCGGTGCCGATTCCATGGTGGTACAAAGTCTGCTGGGGTTTGGCAGGCGAGTTAATCCTTCGTCTGACCTGGACGAGGACACCCTAACCTACATCGCCGAAACCACTGGCGGTCAATACTTCCGTGCGCGTGACCCCGGTGAACTACTTCAGATCTATGATCGCCTCGACGAACTGGAACCCATGCCGGAAGAACAAACCTTTCGGCCTACCATGAGCCTGTTTCACTGGCCATTGGCCATGGCTCTGCTCCTCAGCGCCCTTATGGCTGTCAGTCGAATTGCCAGCAACCTTTGGTCAGGCCGGGAGGTCTCGCAATGATGGCGGACTTCTGGGCAAATATCTCACAATTTCATTTTATCCGCCCGCAGTGGCTTTGGGCGATCGGGATACTGCTGCTCTTGTGGCTATTTTTGGGTACATTAAAAAAACATACCCGCTGGGAAGCTTACTTTGATCGCAAGAAGCTTGAGGCGCTGAAGGTATCTGGTGGTAGATTTTCCAGCCATACGCGCTGGCTAATACTGGCTGGCTGGATACTGGCTACACTTGCTGCCGCCGGGCCAACCTGGCAGCAGGTCCCGACCCCAACCGTTCGCAACCAAAGTGCCATGGTCATCCTGCTGGATTTATCACCGTCCATGCTGGCAGAAGACCTGACTCCTGATCGGCTGACACGAGCCAAATACAAACTTATTGATATCCTGCGCCAGCGCAGCGATGGTCAAACCGCCCTGGTTGCCTACGCGGGTGATCCTCATACCGTCAGTCCACTTACCGACGATGCCAGCACCATAGAGGCTCTTCTTCCAGCCCTGCATCCGTCCATCATGCCCCAATCGGGCAGCAACACAGAAGCCGCCGTCGAGCTGGCAATGACCCTGCTAAGGGATGCCGGTGTTCCCCAGGGGCAGTTACTGCTCATCACCGACGGTGTAGAACCTGAAGCCCAGCGATATATCCAGGACAACCTGGGATCTGGCCATCAGCTATCCATTTTGGGGGTAGGCACAATGGATGCCGTCCCCATTCCCAGAGATGGTGGTGGCTTTATTCGTGATTCGCGAGGTGGGCTGGTAACTGCCCGACTAAACCGTGATGAGCTACAAATACTCGCCGCCCGACTGCGTGGAAATTATGTTGAAATCCAGGCCGATGACTCAGACATCAACTATCTGCTGCAATCGGGTAATCAGCAGTCAAATCCCACCGAAGCCGATGGTAGTGAAGGCCGGCTTTACGATATTTGGGAAGACATGGGCTACTGGTTACTTTTGTTAATCCTGCCATTCTTTGCCTGGCATTTCCGTAGAGGGGCCTTGTTCGTCATACCTTTTATTTTAATACTCCCTGAACAGTCGCAAGCCCTGACCTGGAAAGATCTGTGGCAAACACCCGACCAACACGGACAACAACTTCTGGAACAAGGTGATGCCACACAGGCTGCAGAAACATTTGATGATCCAAACTGGAAAGCCTCTGCCAACTTCCGGGCCGGTAATTATGACCAGGCAGCTAAAGGGTTTTCGGCCTCCGGGGAGATCGATAGCCTCTATAATTTGGGTAATGCTCTGGCTCTGCAAGAAGATTTCGAGGGTGCCCTGTCAGCATATGAACAGGTACTGGAACAAAATCCTGAACATGAGGATGCCGCATTTAACAAACAGATAATCGAACAGATGATGCAGCAGGAACAGGAGCAGCAGGAACAGCAGCAATCTGGCGATCAGGAACAAGACCAACAGGAAGGGCAACAAGACAATTCGTCCCAAGATCAGCAGGGACAGCAATCTGACCAGCCATCTGACCCTTCCCAGGAAGGAGATGAGAGCTCAGAGAATCAGCAAAACGCCCAGCAGGATCAATCCTCTTCGGACCAGACTGGGCAGAAGGCTGACCAGAATACCCAGGACGCTCAAGAAGCTGAGCAACAAGCCCAGGAGGAGGCACGTCAGGCATTGGCCCAGGCTGAAGAGTCTGAACCCTCTTCAGACCCGTCTGAGGCGCAAAACGTCCAGCCTATTGCGGGCGATGCAACCCCGGATCAAATGCAAGACTCCAGCGAACAGTGGCTTCGTGCCATTCCAGACGATCCCAGTGGTCTACTGCGCCGCAAATTTGAATATGAAACCCAACAAAACCGGCTCGAACAGCGCTACCTGCTGCAAGCACCCGGCAACCCCAATGAAGAGCGGTATTGATATGCTTTTGAGAAAGACCTTGTGGCTAAAGGTATTTGCCTTCCTCTCGCTATTGAATCTCTCGGCAAGTGTCATCTCAGCTGAACTGACCAGCAGTGTTGATCGCAATAGCATCAGCATCAACGAAACACTTACGCTTACCATGCGCTACGACGATCGGGCCGGCGGTGACGCCCTGGACCTGGAAGCATTGCGCCAGGACTTTGATGTGCTATCAGTGCGGCCGCAAACCAGTAACAGTGTTTCCATCGTTAATGGCAATTACAATCAGCAAACCGAAACAACCTGGACAATTACCCTAGCGCCCAGACGCGATGGCACCCTTATCATTCCTTCATTCAATGTAGACGGAAATGTCAGTGACGCCATTGCTATCGAGGTCTCCCAGTCCTCAACCGGTGCGACTCAGGAAACGCCCATGTTGGTCAATATGGAAACCGACATTTCCCAAGCCTACGTCGGCCAACAAGTTCTCGTCACTGTGGAACTCATGGCCCAGGAAAATGTATCCAACTTGAGTGGTGGACAATTAAATATTCCCAACGCCTACCTAGAGCTATTGGATCAACAGAGTTTCCGACGTGTTGAAAACGGCATCGCCTGGCAAGTTATTGAGTGGAAATACGCCTTGATACCAGAACAGTCTGGCACATTAGAAGTTCCGCCCCAGCTGTTCAGCGGCATTATTGGGGCAACCAGTAATTTCGGGTTCCCCGATCCATTTAACCAGCGCGGCAGGCGTATCTCCGCCCGCAGTAATAGCCAGCCTATCGAAGTCTTGGCACCACCGGAAACCAACGGATTACCCTGGTTCCCCGCCAAAAATGTGCAAATTAACTCCAGCTGGTCCGGTGATACTTCCCAGATTCGTGTGGGTGAGCCATTGACGCGCAACATAGAGATTATTGCGACAGGCCAGCGAGCCAGTGCTATCCCACCATTAAACCAACCAGATTCCTTGACGTTCAAAAGCTATGCTGACCAGCCCAGGCTGCAGGATCGAGCCTCGGCTTCCGGAATTATTGGAACTCGCGGTGAGTACACTGCAATTGTGCCTTCGGCTGCTGGCGAGCTGCAGCTTCCGGAGCAGCGTATTCCCTGGTGGAATACCGAGTCGGAAACCTGGGAAGAAACCATTCTTCCAGCGCAAACACTACGAGTATTGCCCGCGCAACAGGATTCCAGTTTCGCGCCACCGAACCCCGACACTATTATCCAGCCAGAAGCCGAGCCAGAAACAGCTGGAACAATTTCTACTGGCAGTGCTTCTGCTAGCAGTAGCTCTTGGTATTGGCCGGTTATTACCCTGATTCTTGCATTGGTAGTCATATTGCAATCCTGGTTATTGCTAACACGCTCAAACCGTTCATCCAAAGTCGCGAATGACCAGCCAGATTCAAATGAAGCCCAGTGCTGGACAATGGTTAAGCGATCAATCCGGGCAAAAAATGCCCCGGCGTTGCGAAAAGCGATCATTCGCTGGGGGCAGGCTTGCTTTCCCGAATCCTCAATTACCACCCTGAATAGTCTGGCGAGGCGTTCAAATGATCCACAGCTTAAGGAACTACTTGCCAAGCTGGATGCGGCTCTTTACGCTGGTAATGATGGATCAGGCTCTGGCCAGCCCGGAGACCAACTGGACGAACAACTCGGCGACGAGCTCGGTAGCGCACTTGAAGCTCTGAAAAAGCAATCCGCTACGACTCCCGGCGTCGAATCTAAATTAAACCCACTTTATCCGAACTGATTTTCAAGGCAGAGACAATGAAAATTCTCCATACCATGTTGCGCGTCGGCGATCTCGACCGCTCTGTTGCTTTTTATTCTGAAGTTTTAGGCATGCAAGAACTAAGTCGCAAGGATTACCCACACGGAGAATTCACTCTTGTGTTTTTGGGATATGGGCCGAAAGAAACCCACCCAACCATCGAACTTACCTACAACTGGGGTGTAGATTCCTATGATCTTGGCAACGGTTATGGCCATGTTGCACTGGAAGTGGATGACCTATACGGTACCTGCGACTCCATACGTGACAAAGGCGGGAAAATCACCCGCGAGCCGGGCCCAATGAAAGGCTCTGACCACAGCATCGCATTCTGTGAAGATCCGGATGGCTACAAAATCGAATTAATCGAAAAACTGCCTTGATGTAAACTATTCCCCCCTGTGATATGAAAGATTACAAAATATGAATTCGTATCCGATGGAATTGAAATGCAATTTTTTGGTCTTACTATAAGTACTACACGTATTAACTAGTGAACAATGCTTACGGAGCAATTATGAACCAGTACCCTTCAAATCAGTCACATGCAAGTACCGAGGCACAGGATGCCACGTTTTCGAACGTTGGTAAGCGTGTCGGAAGTGCCGAATCGGCCAAGGTACTGCGCAACACCTATATGCTGCTGTCCCTCACACTGGCCTTCAGTGCGGTTACAGCAGGCGCCGGTATGGCCTTGGGAATGCCCTACATGGGTCTTTGGACCCTGCTGCCTTACTTCGTTCTTTTGTTCATGGTTGAAAAGAACAAAAACAATGCCTCAGGTATTGCCTGGGTATTTGCCCTAACA
>Ga0255769_10001217_pt1 | contig 29975 bp, 20 predicted proteins | sample 041ome_9_FD_179637 | JGI IMG/M metagenome (GOLD analysis project Ga0255769, IMG submission 179637) | Coastal salt marsh microbial communities from the Groves Creek Marsh, Skidaway Island, Georgia - 041413US metaG (version 2) | ecosystem: Environmental > Aquatic > Marine > Intertidal zone > Salt...
TCCATCGTCGTCGTCGTCATCCATCGTCGTCGGTAGACGCGCACCAACACCCAAGACGAAATATCTTTTCGTGTGCGATGTCGTCACTGCACGACGACGACGACGACGACGACGACGATGACGACGGTCGACGTCGCGCCCGCGATACGCGCGCGACGAACGACGTCGAACGCATCGAGCGATACTAACGCGTTCGATGACGACGACGACGACGATGAGCGCGAGGTGACGATGATGGGCGACGCGGCTGACGCGGCTGACGCGGCTGACGATGACGACGCGTTCGACGACGAGGGCGGCGGCGTGGATGGCGTGGCGTCGCCGACGGAGTGTGTGATGTATGTGAGTTCGTATACGAATGTGGATATTCTCGCGCATCAGCCGGCGAGGCACGCGAGGCACGGGGAGGGGAAGATGACGACGACGACGACGACGACGACGTCGGTTGGCGAGGACGCGGACGACGACGCGGATGAACGCGGCGGCGGCGGCGTCGTTCGCGCCGAGGCGGTGGGGATGGCGATGTCGCAATATTCGCTCGATGCACGCGATGGGGATGAGAACGCATCGAGTGGCGATCGGGGCCGGTGTGGGGTGGCGGCGGTGCACGTGGTGGGCGTGTGCGAGCGCACGGGGCGCGCGCGGGTGTTGCGGGCGAAAGCGGCGCGACGCGGCGGATTGGAAAACGTTGCGTTTTTCGCCAAGCATCCGCATTTACCGCACGTAGCGTACGCGTCTACCGAACGCATTGATGAACGTGGTAAGGTGTTGGCGCTGAGGCTTATCGGGGATGACGGCGCGGATTTCGAAGTCGTCGGCGAGGCGTGTTCGGGCGGCAAGAGCACGTGCTACATGGGATTCGACCGCGACGGTAAACATTTACTCGCCGCGAGTTATTGGGACGCTAAATTGAGCGTGATTCCGTTGCAAGAAAACGGCGCAACTATGCATGCGCCAACGTTGACAATATCGCGACCCGAGGCGGATTACGTCGAACACGCCAAGCCTTCGATGGAGGAGCACTGGCGATTTCGTCAACGGTGGGCGCACACGCACTGCGTCGTCACCGAGCCGTACGAGCGACGCTTACACTTTGTCGTTGATTTGGGGTTGGATACGATTTTTATTTACAACGTCGAGTCCATGCAATGCGTGTCCGAGGTGGTGCTTCCGAAAGGAAAAGGCCCTCGACACTTGGTGTTTCATCCGACGATTCGCGCGGCGTACTTGGTCAACGAGTTGGATTCCACCGTGAGCTCGTTTCGCGTGTGTCTCGACGACATTGACAATCCACGTCTATCGTTGATGCAGTGCATTGGCTCGCTCCCAGAAGACGTGCAAGCTAAAAAGGTGTTTGATCCACGAGGGGCGTGGAAGGCGCACTCGCATTCGAGCGAGATTCGCTTGCATCCGTCGGGTCGTTTTCTCCTCGTTGGAAATCGAGGACACGACTCGATCGCCGTGTACGCCATCAATCAGGATGACGGATTAATCACGCTCATGGACATTGTCGCGAGCGGTGGTGCGTGCCCGCGTAACTTTAACTTTACCCCGTCAGGGAAATTCGTGCTCGTGGGCAATCAAAACTCGCACAACCTGGCGTCGTTTAGTTTCTGCGAGCACACCGGGCGCATGTCGATGGTGCACTGCTTGACGGATATCGTGTCGCCGAATTTTATTTGGACTTTGCCAAAAGTGCGTTAACTTAAAGTCGATGTTTTATGTATGTTGTAAACTTTCAATGTTAGGTAAGCAAGCGAATTAGTTGCCTCGACCACCCGAACGCTTGCCGCGGCCTCCGCGTCCGCCGGAGCGTTTTCCGCGGCCTCGACCACCGCCTCGACCGCCGCCTCGACCACCGCCTCGGCCAGCGCCTCGGCCAGCGCCGCGACCCGGGGTTACCTTCTCCGTCGGTGCGTCATCGTTTGGTTCGTCTACTAGAATGGAGTCCACGAATGCGTCATCGTCGCCCTCGAGCTCGCCTTCCTCAGCGTCGTCGTCGTCGCCTGCGTCGTCGTCGGTGGCGCCCGCATCGTCTTCAATTTCGCCATCTTCGTCGTCACCATGGGCTTCTTCGGTCGCGGCGGCATCTGTCTTTTCATCCGCCGCGAGCATTGCCGCGGGCGTACTCGCCGTTTCCGTCTTCTGCGCTTTCGCGGTCGGAGCTGCGTCGCTAGGCGCGGCGTCGGCGTCGTCAGCTTTGCGCTTCTGCCCTGCGGAAGCCGCGGCTTGTTTCTCATCGAGTTTCTGGCGGAGCTCATCCATCTGGCGCTGCAGCGCTGCTTTCTGTGCGGCCTTGGCAGAATCTTCCGCGTCAGTGTCGGGAGCCGCTTTCGCTGCCGGTTCTTGCGCCTTTGCCGAGGGCACGAAATCCTTCGCCTTGGACGCCAGCTCCGCCATTGGCGTGGGCGCTTCAGAGGAGACCTTTGGCGCCAACGGCGCGCCTTGCGCCGGAGGAGCGCCAGGTGGTAACTTTGGAACGAACGGCGCGGGTGTCGCCGAGGACAACTTGGCCAATTTACCTTCGAGAGCGATTCTAAGTTGCTCGGTAATTTTGAGCTTTTCACGCGCGGCGTCGAGTTCCTTCTGAAGCGTCGTGCACTTCGTCATGGCTTCATTCTTCTCATTTATCGCGGCGGTGAGCGCTTCGTCCTTGGCAGCGAGCGAGTCTTCGGTTTCTCGAAGCTTCTTAACCATCTCCATGAGCTCGGCTTGCTTCTTTTGCGCCATAGCTTTGAAACGATCGGACGACGGCGTTGCCGCGGAGGCGGCAGCCGCGTCGTCAGCCTTGTCTTCTTCCATCGCGTCTTCAGCTTTTTCGATAACGACGTCTTCAGTCTTTGCGGGTGTTGCGGGCGGCGCCTCGCGCGGCGCCGCGGCTGCTGTCGCCGCGGCTTCCGCACTTTTCACCGCTGCGCGCAACTTTTCGACTTCAACCTTCATTTCGGCTGACGCCTTCTCAGCCTTCTCAGCCTTCTCTGTCGCTTCCTTGACACTCACATTCGCAGCGTCGAGCTCAGCCTTGGCAGTGGCAAGCTTTTCTTCGAGATCGCTCGCACCCTTCGAGTTTTCTGCCGCCGCAGCTTCAAACGCCGCGAGTTTTGCCTCCATCTCATCGCGCGCCTTACGCCATTGCGGCAACGGCGTTTTCTCTGGATTGTAGGCGGCGATGTGCTTCATGCTAATCGCCAATTGACTCTTCGCCTTATCCGCGCGCGTGGTTTCGCTCTTGAGTTCCTCCTTCGTCGTTGCAAGCTCTGATGTCGTCGCTTCGAGTTCAGTTTTCATTCGAGTGAGCTCTGTGGCGTCGACTTCGCCGTACTTGCTCACGAGCTTCTCTGAACGTTCCTCCCAGCGCTTGGCTTCTTTACGCAACGCCGCCATTTCAGAGTCATGCGTGTCAACCGCAGCCTTGGCCTTGATGAGCTCTTCTTTGGCCAAATCACACGATTTCGTCAGCTCGCTCTCACGTTTCTTGAATGCCGCAATGTCAGCCTTGGCGGCGTCAATTTCGGTGCGGAGAGCGCTGTTCGTTTGCTCAATCGCGTTGAGTTGCTCCACCTTTTGTAACAGAGATTGATGTTTTTCTTCGCCCATCGCGTCCGTCTCCGCTGCTTGCAAACGCTGTCGCGCACTTTCAGCCTCTTGCCGCGCACTTTCAGCCTCGCGTTGGAACGCATTGCGTTCGTTCGTGAGCGTGGACACTTGCGCGAGCGCCGCATCCTTTTCGGCGCGCAAATAACGCAACACTTCACCCTCCTCGCCAGACTTTGAATCCGTTGCTTCGGACTTGGACTGTTCAATCATGTTATGCAATAGCGTGTTTTGTTTGGTCAGCTCCGCAACCTTAGTTTCGGCGGCACGCTTTGCAGAGTCCAATTCGCCCATATCCTTCGCCACCTTGGCTTGCGCTTCGGCGAGCGCGCGCTCCGCTTTTGCCTTAGCCTCCTTGGCTTCAGATAATGACTTTTCAACGACAGCTTTGGCGTGTTCCACCGCGACGAGCTTGCCAGCGTCTACCTTACGTGCAGCAACTTCGGTTTCGTATTGACTTTGCACTTGCTGCCACTTTGTGTGTTGATCTTCGACATCCTTCACCGCCTTTGCCGCGCGTTCCTCGGCGGCTTTCGTCGCCGCGGTGGCGCGCTCAAGATCAGCTCGTGCGGTCGCAAGATCGGATTCAAGTTTCTCAAAGTTTGCAACCTTCGCCTCTGCATCTTGCAAGGATTTTGTGAGCTTAGCTTCGACTGACTTTGCGGAATCTGCCGCATCCTTCTTCAATTTGGCGCATTCCTTCTTCAACGCCGTCGTCTCCTTTGCGGTCTCTCTTTTGTGTGTCTCAAACGCTTTGGTCATCTCCTTCAATGCGGAATCGCTTTGTTCAGCGAGATGCTTATACTGTATCGTATGTTTCTTCTCGGCTTCTGCGGCCTCCTTCGCGGCGTCCGCAGCCTCGCCCGCTTTGAGCGCCGCCTGGAGCAACTCTTGCTCACGCGCCGCGGTCAACGCGCCTGTAGCCCCGGCGGCGATCACGGATGGCTCGGTCGAACCAGTCATGCGCGATGCCGAGCGCAACTTTTCTTCCGTTCGCGCCAACGTAGATTCTAGCATCTCAAGTTTTGCTTCAGCAATGTCTGCTCGCTTCTCAGCCTCGGATGTCTGCTCCTTGAATTTAGCGCTCAAGTCGACGTCAGACGCCGCGCGCTGCGCGTACTCTGAACTCGCCGCGGCGTGTGCGGCGAGCTGTTGTCGACTGCGTTCGCGTTCGATATCCAACTCAGATCGAACTCGACTGTAATCTTGCTGGAGACGGTTTACTTCTTCGGATAAGCGTGCGTGCTCGCGCTTGTGTTCTTCTTCACGCGTGGATGAAAGCGAAAGCGCGGCGTCGCGTGAAGCCTCCAACTTGGCTTTAACACCTTCAGCACTAACGACGATCTCCGAAAGACGTGTCTGTTCGCTCATAAGCGATGCTCGTTCTGCTTCGAGTCGTACGAGTTGTGTTTGTGCGTTCCGTGCGCGTTCTTCAGCGGACTCGAGGTTGGCGGCTTGCGTGCGCAACGCAGCTTCGTGCGTTGCATTTGCTCGCGACAAGCTTGACGTCTTCTCCGTCAGTGCGTTCACCTCACGCTGTGACGCACTGTATTGAGCGTCGAGTCGTTCGAACCGTTGACGTTCAAAGTCTGCAGCAGCTTTCGCGGCATTAGCTTCGCCACGAGCCGTGGCTGCCGCCTCACGGTGCTCGTCCACTTGGCGCTGCAAGCCATTAATGCGCTCAGTGCTCTCGCGCTTCAGCTTGTCCAAATCGTGCGTCAACTCTTTATTCAAAGCCACGAGCTCGTTATTGGTTTCCATCATCGCAACACCACTTCCACCGCTAATCGCGACGAGTTCGGAATTTCTGTTCTCGTGCTCGCTGAGTTCAGACGCGTCGCCGTTACCGCCACCCGTGGCTGACGTGTACAGCGTCTTGTACATATCACGTTGACGAACAATCGCTTGCACGATGTTCTCTTGCTGCGCGCGCTTGTTCGAGAGCTCTTCAAGTTGTCGGGAAGTTTGTTCCTTCAACTCTTGAAGCTTTCGTTCGTACTCTTCGCGCGCATCCGAGGTCTTGGACTCTTGCGCTTCGGACAATTCGCGAATAACGAATAACATTTCTTGGTTCTTCGCCTGCAACGATTGGATATCAGTGAAGTCAACCAATCGTGACGTGATGACAGCTTGTGCATCGCTATCATTGCGACCATCCATGCGAGGCAGTGGCAACGGCGGACAACCCTTGAGCTCGTTGACCTCATTCAACAACAGTGCGACCTGGCGAGCCAAATCCGCGCTTTGCGCCTTGAAACCGTTGATAGTGCTACTGTGGTTGCGTCTCTCAACGTTTGCGGCGTTTAGCTCGGCTTGGATGGCGTACCGTGCGCCTTCAGACTCTTGCAATCGTGCTTGAAGCACTTGATGCGACTGCAACGCGCGCTCATACTCTTCGCGCTGTTCTGCGATGAGCGGCGCCTTTTGTTCCAAGTCGACGAGAATGGCATCCAAATGTTCTTGCAACTCTCTTCGCTGCGCCTGCTCTAAGCGGAGTGCGTCCTCGGCTTCGACGTACTTTGTGTAAAGCTCAGTCATCGACATACCTTCGCGGCGAAGTGCCGCCGCACCAGCAGCTGGGGACATGGCCATGAGGAGCTCTGCGTTTGGCAACCGGTGCGTCGGCTCCGCAGGCGCAATCGCCGCGGCGCTCGCCTTGCTCTTTACATCTGCAAGCTCCTTGAGCGCCGCTTCCTTGGCGTGCGTAGCCTCGGCGAGCGCGACACTGAACTCAGTCTTCTTGCCAGCAAGCATCGATTCCGCCGTTCGCAATGTGTTCTCAAGCGCCTTGATTTGTTCGTCTCGTTCGCGCACTTGTTCTTTACTCACTTCGGCGATACGTCGTGCCTTGGATACTTCCTTTTCGAAGTCACCTTCATTGCGCGCCAAGTCAAATTGTGCAATTTTAAGCTCCTCTTCCAACACAGTGACGCGCGCCTCGTTCATGGAAGCACTCTCTTTCACTCGAGCGAGTTCGCGCTGTTGGCTCGCGCTCAAACTTTGAGCCGCTTCTAAATCTTGCGCCATCTTCAAAGCATCCGCCGAAGCGGACTTTCTTGCCGCGAGTGCCTCGGCCGACTTGTCCTCCAATTGTTCTTTCAACCACGCGTTGTGCTCGCCCAAGACTTTGACTTCGCTCTCAAGCTTGATGTTCTCCGCGCGCGCCGCGCCAGCGCGCGCGGTTGCTTCTCGCGCGTCAGCCTCAGCCTTGTTCTTGCCTTGCACAGCCGACTCCAGCGCACTGACGTAGCCAGCAATAGACGCCCGCATCGTTTCACCCTCTCGTTCTTTCCGCGCGTGCATCTCGAGTAATTCACGCTTACTCGCGCGCGCTTCGTCCCTTTCGCGTGTTGCGCGCTCCAACGCCTCCCCTTTCTCTTTCCCAACTCGTCGCGCCTCCTCCGCCGCCTCGCGCGCCGCATTCGCATCGGCCACCGCCTTATCCTTCGCCACATTCGCATCACCCAACGCATTCCTCACCCCATCTAATTCATCCCGCAACGCGTCGTGTTTACGCCGCATCACCATCGCGAGGTGCTCGCGCTCAATCTCCTTCGCCTTGTCCCGCGCCACCGCCGCCGCGGAATCCCCATCGGGCGTCCCAGGTCGCGCCGCGTCACCCATCGTCACCCGCGCGTCGTGCGTGACGTCGCGAACCCCCCCGCGCGCGTCGTGCTGTGCGGCGTACGACGTTCAATCCATGGATTTCTTTTTTTTTCAAACGTCTTCGCGCGCCATACCCTTCTCGCGCGTTCGCCTCCTTCTCGCGCGCGCCCGCACCGCACAACGCGCCGCGATGGTGCTCGTGGACAACGATGCGTTCTTAACCGAACTCACGCGCATGTTCGAACGCACGCGCGAGCGCGGCACGGTGTCGACGACGATGAAACACGGCAAGGTGTACGACAGACCGAGACCGAAATCCGTGCGCAAGCTCGAGCGCGCGACGGCGGCTGAGGCGATGGCGAACGACCCGTCGTGGGGGGTGATCGTGCGCGCGAGCGATGGGAAGAAGAAGGTGTCGACGTTCGTGTCGAAGACCGCGGGAGAGGCGTTCGGGAAGAGTTTACAGACGGTTCAGCTTGCGTACATCGATGGGTTGATGAAAAAGGCAAAGAAGAGGACGCCCAAGGCGAAAAAGCCCAAGGCGACGAACGCGGCGGGTGCGGCGGGCGCGGGCGCGGCGACGGCGAACGCACCGGCGCCGACGCCGACGCCGCCGGCACCGACGACGGCGGCCAAGGCGGCGGCGGGATCAAAGGCGAAATCAAAGTCAAAGAAGGGTGGCAAGAAGAAGTAGACCGTAGCTCGCATCGTAGGATCACAACACTCATCATTCGGTGGAATCTCGCACGCGAGATGTGTAACAACAAACGAAACATACGCACACACACATGCACACATACGCGAGAGGAAACGCGCGTCATCCGTCGCGCGACGTCGCGCGTCAGGCATGGAATCGTACGTAACAATCGAACACGTTTTCGCGCGTTATTTTTTTTGATTGATATCCAGTGGTATTATATGCGTAAACAGTATGCATTGCCATCTCCGTCACGTCACAGCCGCGGGCGATCGCCTGGAACTTCCGGCACTTCTCGCCACGCGACGAACACGCCCGCGTCCCGCACGCACACAAACGCACTTAAACGCACAGTAATAATGTTGTCCACGAAGCTCACGCTCGGCGCCATCGCCGCGCTCGCCTTGGTTGGCGGTTCTAACGCCGCAGCCATGGAGCTCACCGATGCGACCTTCGATGCTGAGGTTGCGTCCAGCGGGAAGTCGTCTTTTGTGAAGTTCTACGCCCCGTGGTACGTATAAATATATCGCGTATTCGACGCCAGCGCGCTGTGAACGCGTGTTTTGATCGCGTCATCCGTCGATAGACCGGATGATTGGATACCAACACTAATCGTGATCTCGAGATCTCATCTTGTTGCGTTCGGCGCGGGTGCGACGCGACGCGCGGTTAACGTGCCGTGAGAGCTATTGAACTATGACTGACGGTCGTGTTCTTTTTTATTTTGCACAGGTGCGGACACTGCAAGGCTATCGCGCCGGCTTGGAAGCAACTCGGCGAGGCTTTCGCCGACAACGAAGACGTGATCATCGGCGAAGTCGACTGCACCAAGGAAGAGTCCACGTGCCAAAAGTATGGCGTGCAAGGTTACCCGACGTTGAAGTACTTCACTGGCGCCACTGCGGCGACTGGTGACGCGTACCAAGGCGGCCGTGACTTCGAAGCGCTTAAGGCGTTCGCTACGGAATCCTTGGGCCCTACGTGCGGTGCGGAAAACATCGACCTTTGCGACGCCGACCAAAAGAAGGTGATTGCGGAAAAGCAAGCTTTGGCCCCGGAAGCGCTCGATGCGGAAATTGAAGGTCTTGAAGGTGAAATCAAGAAGGCTGGTGACGATTTGGATGAACTCTTGAAGAGCCTCCAAGCGCAATACGAGGCTGGCAAGAAGGCGAAGGACGACACCGTTGCCGCCATCTCCCCGAAGATGGCGCTCTTGCGCTCTGTGCAACGCGCCAACGTCGCGAAGACCACTGAAGCGAAGACCGAACTCTAATGACGCGGTTGCTCTGACACGTACGTAGAATGTCTCGATACCTCATGAGTGTATTTAGCGTTTTTGTTACAACACCGTTGAAATATCCTATATAAAAATCAATTCACTTTGTGAGCAAAGCCTCGGGCGATGCCTCCTCTCCCTCGCGTGGGCGCCGATGTCGTCATAAAATGATCCCACGACACCCATTCGCCACGCTTACCGTAGTACTCTTGAGGTGACTTTGGCATGTTCCATGGCCTGTGCCCGGCTTTACACCAGTTGAGAAATAACGACCGGCTGCCAGACTCAAACTTCCACTTGTTCATTTCTGCTCGAGACTCTTCGTACGTCATACGCTCGGTTCGCAAACGCATTTTACCTACTTTAGCAATCTTCTCTTTTGAGTGCTGCCGTAACGCGTATCGTAAATCATTACGACCTTGCTCGATGAGTTCAGCATCCGTCGGTACAAAGATGATCGACGCCTTTTTAGCGCCGCTTACAGTCGGGGCGCCGATGTCGTGTTCAATCGCGAACGCACGCACCGCCTTAGCGGCGGCGTTGATAGAATCATACGCCCCTCGACCTCCTTTGCTCGGCTCTAAACCCATTTTTGTTGCGACTACGCTAAATCCACCGTGGATTTTGATAAACTTGACCAAATCATCACGGTCAAGTTCTTGAAGTTGCGCTGCGCAGGGCAACTGTCCAGGACGCACACCAACCTCGGCGATACTTTCTTCGTCTCCTAGCACGTCTAATATTTCATCGCGCAAGGTTTCGAATGACAATAGATGACGATTTTCAATACGGCGCACCGGCTGCCAGCCGAGCTCTTTTGCGACGGCTTTATATCCACCGTGCAAGACCACAGCGTGATGTAAATCCCAACGGCGAGCTTCGAGCAGGTGGGACATCGTGGGCATGACTGGTGAGTCCAAACCACCACCATCGTTTTCAATCGGTGGCTCAATACGTAAGGCACCGCTGATATCGTTATACCAGTACGACTCACCGTCGTCGTTTTCTTCAATCCAAAACGCATCCACTAAATTGAGCAGCGCGGATTCTAAGTTGTCGAGGTTGTCCCAATAGTACCACGGTGCCGCGTCCGGACGCAGATCTAACTCTAGCGCCACTTCACGCCAATCTCCTAGCGCATCGACGCGTTTGACTAAATCTTTCATGTTTTCATTCAGCAGCGTTTGACGCTGAGGCATGCCAAACGTGTCCGTGCCCAACGTTTTGCAATACGGCAATAAATCGTTACGCAACTCCCTGAGCTGTACCTCCCGCAGCGCCAAATCCAGCAATCCATCTGGTGGGTCTAAGAATAACGCTTGCGCGTTAGGGATCCATCGCGGAAACATCGACGGCACGAAAGGCACATAGTGTAACGGTTTGTCCCCGAGCGATGTCGCGTGTAAGCCTTCAACGAGCAATAAATACGCATTGTCCGTGTCCATCTCGCCAACTTCGACCACGTCATCGTCACCCATCGTGAGTGCCCGATCCATTAACGATAAAAATGCCTTTTCATCGTCGCTCAGCTCACCAGTGGCGCTTTCAATCTCTAATCCTTCGCTCAACAGTCGCGCCGCCGCGTCCGCAGCCGTCGCTTCGCGTCCGCCGTCACTCGTCTGCTTCTTGTCTCTATCTCCCTCATCACTTCCCTCGTCGTCGCCCATGGACATCGCCACGACGCTCGTCACAATACCAACCAATCTATCTGGCGCATCATCGATGTACACTTCCCATCCGACGAACGCCGCGGCGTCGCGTAACGCCACGCCTCGCTCGCCCGCGCTCGCGCGCCACGGGAGCTCTTCCCGCCCGAACGCGTCGACACCTGCGTCGTCGCCGCCGCTAACGCCGTCATCGTCGCTCGTAAACCGCGCATGTGCATCGCCGTCTACCGCGTCATCGTCGACGACGGCGCGCGCGACACCGAACCGTCGTCGAATCGGTCGCCGGCGCATGGGCCGCCGACGCGTCGCGTGCGCGCTCGTACGCACCGCCCCGCACGCGCTCGTGCTCGCACCGCGCGACGCCGACGCGCGCGTCATGGCAAACACCGCCACCGACGCGTCGGCCGCCACCGCCGTCGTCGTCGAGGTCGCGCGCGCGCGCGTGAGTGCGGCGTCAGTGCGCGACGCTTTGGGACCATGTCCACGCGCGGCTCGCGGTTAGAGGCGCGGAATCAGCGCGAACCCTTGGCGCAGGAGGCGCGCGTGAAGTCGTGGGAAAAACGGTGTGTGTGTGTGTTTGTGTGTGTGTGTGTGTGTTCGTGCGATGGAGCGCTCGTGCGCGGTCGAGCGCGCGCGAGAGAGAGACAGAAGAGAGATGCGTTGTGTGCGAGAGCGCGTGATGACGAAAACGTTGGTTTCCTCGCGCGCGTCGCCTTGGATCGCGCGCAAGGAGATGCGCACGCGCGTGTGGCGTGTATGCGGTCGCAATTTGCGTCCCGACGACTGACCGTGACGCGCGCGTCGTGCGCGATGCCACGTCGTTTCGCAGGTGGGTGGATGGCGCCGAGAAGAATAAGACAAAGTTTTATAAATGGATGCCGGTGATTGATGCGAAGGGCGTGGACGTCGAATCGCGCGCACGCGGTGCGGCGGGATCGCGATATGAAGTCATCCCCACGCCCGTTGCGATGGATGCGGACGATGCGTGAGGGTTGGTGAGGGTCATCGTCGTTCTCCGAGACGGGCGCGCGTATTCGGTACTCGTTCTTGTGTGTAATCTAATCTCTAGAATCCCTAGCTCTCATCGTGCGTGCGTCAATGTCGCGAAAGTTCTGCGTTTCAGTTGTGCTGCGCTCTCGCGAGTGTCCTAGCGCCTTCGCGTGAGGGATTTTGGCGGCGGTTTGGTCGAGGGAGTCTTTCGATGCCAGACGCGCTTGTCCTCCTGCAACGGTCGAGGCAGGCTCGCGGCGATGAGCGCACCAACAGCCAAGAACCCTATGGCAGCGATAACGTTCATCGAGGCGTGTTCTGCCGGTGTCGTTCGTCGTTCGATCGAATCGTGAGCGTGAGTGTGAGGTACAACGCGCTACAAATGGCTAAATCGCTACAAAGGAGGCAACGCTCGACGGCACGTCGGACATTCCTGTTTAATGTCTATCCATCGCGTGAGACACTCTGGATGGAAGAAATGATTGCAAGGTGTCACCATACGCTCGCTTGGCGTGCGGATCTTGACGTGATTCATGCAAATGACGCAGTCAGCGCCCGACGTGACATCACCCATTTCGATGTCGCGTTCGCCCGTCGCGTCGTCGCCCTCAACAAATCCGCATTGCGCGAGCACGTCCTCGGGAACTCGCCGATGATAGTCGTACACTTCTGGGAATATGCCTAGGTCTCCGATACCGTAGCGTGGATCGATGTAGTGCTGACACATCAACACGGCGACTTGCGCCGTCGTCCACGCCACGAGCAAAATGCAGTGTGCAAAATTCGGCCTAAGATGTATGAAATTCGATGGACAACCGAGCACGTACAGTGGAATGGCGAGTCGCAAGTACGACGTCGCGACAACATACGACGGCTTCAAAGCTTGCCGTTGGTTGTAGTATGCGTTCCTCAGGATTTGTGGGATCCAATACGAGTTTATGAAAACCAAAAACCAGATGAACTTGTTCGCCGTCCAATACATCAACAGCAATCCAAAGATGAACGCCGCGTAGAATCTCGAATACACTGCGCTAATGTCAGTGCGAAGTTCCAACCATCCTTGGACGTGTGGCCGCCGCGCGCGCCACGCCTGCACGAGTAGCCGCATCTCTAAAATACTAAATAGTACAAAGTACCCGCTGGCCACCACACCGAGCGGGGCGAACAAGTCATCGATGAGAATGCCCATGGTGAGATGCGTGAGGCAAAAGTAAGAATCGACCACCGAACGCATGCCTACTGTGGCGATTGAAATACGCATCATCGATGAAGGCGTGCTGCTCGCATCGATTTGCCGTAACAAGATGTGACCTTGCGCGATGAGCGTCAGGACCAAAAAGTATGTGTAAAATCGCACTTTACGATAAAACACCTTCACTGACTGACTCTTCAATTTTAAATGCACTGTGATGCCGCAGTTATCGCTCACAAATTTCCCAACTAAACCCGCTTCGCTTGTCATGTCTCCAAAATCTAACGGACGTGCGTCCTCCATTTGCTCATCGAGCACGTCTCCAAGGTCTTCCCGCTGTGGCTCTCGATTTCTAATGCGCTGCTCGCGCGCTCTAATGATCGTCGGTGACTCATTGCTAAACGTTCCAGGATTAAGATAACCGTGCAGCTTGAATGAACACACGCTCGGGTACGTGCCGACGCTTTCTTCTCCGATGAACTTCGCCCGAGCGCCTCGGCCTTGTCGCGTCACGCCGTCGCCTCTGTGATACGAATCTTTCGACTCGAGGGATGCGAGCTTTGCACCTCGAATAGATTCTCGAGGAGTACCAATGATATCCACCGCAATCGCCCGCATCGTTCGTCTGTACGCCGACGCATCGAAATAACTATCAAAGACGCTGGAATTCGTCACCGACAGAAACGACTCCGTCGTCTTTTCTTCGCCCCGCATGTAAAGTGTCCCCGACGTTTCCGCGTACACGCCCTCTAACGGCACGTGTACATCCTGCATGCTCACGTACGCATCCTTGCGAAACACCATATCCGCCACGACGGATTGCACGCGTGAGTTCTCATCAAACCGAGAACGCACTTGAAGCGTGCAAGCGCCGCTCAACAACCCCGTCTTTGTCAACGCGGTCGCGTTCGCGCGCGACCGCGCATCGAGCCACCACTCACCCTTAAACGTGCCTTCCACCGCGCGCGGATAGATTCGCGTCTGCGCGACGTCTGTCGCCTCAGCGCGCGATGCCAACACCACGAATGCCATGAACACCTTGAACAACATCCCGCGCATCGCCCAGCGTCGTCGCGCGCGCGCGCGCATCGCCCGCTCCATCTACGCCCGCGTCGCTATCGCGCGTCCGAGCGCATGGTAGTCCGCGCGCACGGAGGGAAAAGCGCGCGACGCTGTGGCGCGTGACTCGGCACTTTCGTGCACGCGACATGGGACGCGGGTATAAGCCCGCCAAGGGCGGCCGCGGCGGACGAGGAGGCAACCGTAACGACGATAAGGCTCCGGGCGAGCGCACAAAGGTACGCGCACGATGCTCGCGCGCGAATGGCGACGAGAGAGGCCGTGATTGATGTATCGATGGTTGTGGTTGTGGTTTCGACGGACTGACGGTGGATGTGTGCGCGTCGACGACGATAACAGTGGCGCAAGGACCGCGATGAGAGCTCGTCGGATGAAGAGGATGATTCCGATGACGACGTCAGCGGATCTGACGACGACGACGACGAGTCTGAAGACGAGTCTGAAGACGAGTCTGAAGACGAAGGACCTCGTCGACCGGCTGCTGGGGAGTTGCCTCCGAATAGCGATAGCGATGACGACTCTGACGACGACGATGATTTGAAAGCTATGATGGCGCCGCGAGAAAAGAAGCCTGTAGAGCCGACCGCGGAGGAAATTTTGGCGACAAAGACGAAGAAGCAACTCGCGGCTGAAATGGAAAAGTTGCGCCTGGTTCGTGAAAGACGAGAGGCGCAAGCCAGAGCGCGAATCGAAGCGGATGGCGGCATCGATCGATATAAAGTGAAGAAGGAAACTGGGAATGACAGTGACAGCTCCGATGATAGTGGAAGCGATGACGACAGCGAAAGCGATTAGTCAACGAGTTATACAGCATCTTGCGATTAAAAAATATTCTATTATGTGCCTGCGGCTCGGTTGAGCGCGTCTTTTCGAAGCATGCTTTCAATAAAGAATTCGCCCGCCTTGTACGAACTACGCACGAGTGGCCCAGAGGCGACGTATCGAAAGCCTATTTCTTCCTCCCCAACCTTTTTCCAGTAATCAAACTTCTCAGGCGTGACGAACTCCTTCACCGGAAGGTGCTGCGGCGTCGGTTGCAGGTATTGCCCGAGGGTAAAAATATCCACACCGGCATCCTTGCACGCCCGCATGCATTCGCGGATTTCATCATCTTCTTCCCCAAGGCCGAGCATGATGGATGTTTTCGTCACCAAGCCTTCCTTCGAGGCTTTGGCGTGGCGCAGTACCGAGAGCGACTGCTCGTAACCAGCGCGCGGGTCGCGCACGCGCTTTTGCAACCGCTCCACCGTCTCCACATTGTGCGCGAATACGTCTAAACCTGACCGCGCCAAGTGGGCGACCGCCTCCAAATCGCCTTGAAAATCTGGTGTCAACGCTTCGACGAGCACAGAGCTCTTAATCTTTTTCAAAGTCCGCACGGTGCGCGCAAAGTGCTCGCTCCCTCCGTCTGGTATGTCATCCCTATCCACTGAAGTCAACACAATGTACCCGACGCCCCATTCCGCAATGGCGTGCGCGGTGTTTTCGGGCTCGTCTTCATCCGGAGGCGGCGGCGTCTGCGCCGTATTCACCGCACAGAACCGACATCCTCGCGTACACGTGTCGCCCAACAACATCACCGTCGCCGTCCCGGTGTCGCCGTTCCAGCACTCCCCAACGTTCGGGCACATCGCTTCCTCGCACACCGTATTCAGCTTTAGTCCCGTGAGTGACGAGCTCAAATACTCAAACCGCTCGCCCGACGGCGCGCGCTGGCGCAACCACGGTGGCTTTTTCAACCCCGGCGGAAGACCCTTTATGCTCGGAGCGGCCGTCGAGCTCTCCCCGAACGCCGCCTCAATCGTCCCCGCCGTCGGTCCACACATCGCCGCCGCCGCTTGCACCGCGCGCGGATTCGGCGTTCGCTCCACGACCACGCCGTTCGACGCCGCGAGCGCCACGAGTTCACCGAACGCATCCGTCTGCTCCAACCGCTCGCGCTCGCGCTCGGCGTCATCCGACGCCCCATCCGTCGCGCGCGCGATCGCCAACGCGCGCGCCGGCGCACGGTGCGACGCATACGCCGTCGACGCACGCGACGCGCGTGCCGGAGCGCATCGCACGGGCGATGCCGCGACGGTGCGCATGGCTGTGACGTGTGCGAAGACCTCGGGGCTGCCGACGACACTTCGCGCCGCGACGCATGCGTTCGAGCGCGGTGCGCGATTGACGATAGACTCGATGCGCGCGCGCGGACGAGCGTGCGCGGGAGTGCATTCGCGCGATGCGCGGCGCTATCGGCATTCGCGCGCGCGATTGAACGCGGCGGAGCGCGATCGGGGGCGTGGACCCTCGCCAGCCGCCGGCGGGAGGTTTTCGGGAAGAATCGCGGCGTTTGATGGCGATGTGGGACGCGCGTGGGCGCGCGTGCGCGGGTTTCGCTCGTGAAATGAATGGTTCGTTCGCGAACGGGGAGTCGGTGTGGGCGAAACCGTCGGTCGTCGTCGTCGGGCGTCGCGATGAAACTCTACCTGCAAACACGCCAGTTCTGCTTCTGAGCGCGTCTGTGAAGAACGGTATTGAATCTGAACGTACGATGACGACGACGGCGGCGCTGACGACGAAATGTCAGGATATCAAGTCCCGTCGATTTGCCTTTGTGTTTTGTTTTTTTTATCGTTCGCGCGAGAACCTCTCACAGTGTCAGAGTGTCAAGATATAACGCTGATTGCCACCTTGGGTGAGTAGGGATAGTAACCGTGCTTTCGTGGTGCGATCGATGATGGATGTTTTTACCGTCGTCATCAACCTACTACTCAAGTGACATTTCACGTTTTGTTCTTACTTTTCACGCGCGATTGATGATTCCAATGAAGACGAAAATATTAGATGACGAATCTGACAGTTCACGCTTTCGCGGTCTTCGCGAATGTGAGCGCCGTTTCGACGGCACATGATTGAGAACAGAGGCATTTGTCTGAGGAAAACATCATCGTCGTCGCGTTTTTTCTTGCTTTCGTCGTTCGTTCGTGTGTGTCCTCGTGTGTAATTTAATAGAATAAGCCGACTAAATTTTCATCGTTCGACGCCGTGCTCATGACGCTCGCGTAGTAGTCGCCGAACAACATCGGTAGACAATAATGCGACACTGGAATCGTCGCGATGAGTACGGCTGGGTAAAAGATGGCGAATCCCGGGGCTTTTGATGCAAGAAGTCGACACGTGAACATTGCACCAAACATCAAAGTTTGAATACTGGTGTATGCGTGTAGCACGCGTTTCGGCACGCGTCGCAGAAATCTCACGGGCGCCACCGTCGATCCCAAGAGGCGTTTCACGAGGCCATTCGTAAAGAGCGACGACAAGCCCATAAACACTAAAAAGCCAGAAAGACTTGCAATCGGTATGTGACCAATGGTGTCTGTTCGAAAGAAACACACAATCAATGTGCATATGTGCGCGGCGAAATTTGTAACTCGAGTCTCCACAGTTTCGTAGACTCTCGTTCGAACGATGCCATGACGATAGGAATCCGACGTCATGGCGAGCGATCGAGCGTGCATGTGACTGTGCGGCAACGCAGGCACAGACGGAGGTAATCCAAACAAGCTCGTGACGACGGTTAGAATGCCGACAACTAGCATGTCCCAGTTGTACGCGCTGCCTTTCACAACTCTGTTTTCAGATCGGCACGTCAACATGGCGGCGATGTTTGTTTCGAGAGCGATTTGCGCGGCAAGCATCGACGCCGGTAACAATGCAAGTACCCAATACGACGGTTGAAGGGAAGCAAAGTTGACAATTTGAGGCAAAAACGCGATGTTTGGGACGTAATCCCGCACACGCTCGACGCTAACGTTTGGTACCGCAAATGAAAGAAGCGTGAGCGACGCGATGCTCAGAATAGGTGCCACGTCGCTCACGATGACGCGTACGCCTCTTCGAATCGAGTGCGATGTTCGGAACGTCAAGATCTTGAACGCAAGCGCGACAGTGCCAATATGAAGCATGAGGTATTTCAGGAACATGGCATCGTCTGCCATTTTGGCCTTCATCGAGCCGACGGCGGAGAAACCCGTGTACACAAACGTAAGCGAAACAAACAACGCCAGCTGCTCGCTTGTAAAGCGATTGATACACAACATCAGCTCCGCGCCGTTGAGAATTGCGAATGCAATGATGATGAGTCCTGCATACAGCCCAGTTATTGATAGAAACACAAGAAAATTGACGTTAAGCGCGGTGGACCAGGACCTCATGACTTTAATGAACGTAACCGTCGGTCCGGACGTTCTCAAGACGAGCAGCGCTTGACCACCAACAATTGCAAAGACTGTATTGCACAGCGCTTCGGACAGTAAAAAGTCCACATGTGTCATTTGGCGCGCTGAGCTTTGCTGCAACGACATCCCGAGCGCGAGGCATGGTATCAACGTCGATGAGAATAACCACACAGTTGTGCTAAGTACGTTTACGACGACTCGGCGCGACGCAAATCCATTTGTCCAATCTGAGATGTACCACGGTAATCGACGTCGTATGTCCGAGACAATTCCGCTACACACTCGCTTAGAATGAGGCATCTCTTCTTCGACCACGATCTCGTCAAATGCTCGCATCGCTCTTTCGAGAAAACTCCCCACCGATGAACATATGTCATCTTCGTTTTCAGCTTGCATTGCATCCGCGATGAATGATTCGTCACTAAGGAGCGTGGCCATGGTGTGCGATGTCGCATAAGCATTTTTCGCAGGAGGTGTTGCGTCGCCGCTCAGTACGAGACACACGAATCGAATCGACCCGTCGTCGCCTCCAGAGTTGCCGTCATCAAATGGCGTTGCCAAACGCGCAAGAATTACAATGCGTTGATTTTCAAGCACTCGCGACGTATACGGAACCACGACGGCAGACTGCGTGTAGAACGCTTGCTTAAACGCGTGCGCTTCGCTATCATCCAAAACGTCGTCTGTGGTGTTCGTTTGGTCGATCACGAGTTCGCGCGACATCGTTTCGGCCGGAATCGCTCCGAATCGAGGCTGCGCCGCGACGCGTTCCAACATCTCGCGCGCAATCAACGACGGGCACGCGCACTTGAAGGGATCTTCTGCATCATGAATTCTAACATCCAGCATGATTTCGAAATGCACGCTCGTGCTCGGCGTCGAAAAGGCATCAATCACCGCGGACGCCGGCGCTCGTCCCGCGCACATTTTAATCAGGTCTCTTCGCGCTTGCAACTCAACACGCACGGGCTTCAACGGTAACACGCGACACGTGCGCCATACACACATGCTCTGTACGCTGTCATCCCCATCGCTCGAAGCCTGGGTGAGTAACGTATTCGTGCGCGCGGTGTACGCGCGACGAACGCTGGCGCCTGCTCTGACATCTTGGATGTCGCGCGTCGCCGAATCATCCAAAGCTTCTCCCATCGACGCACGCTCGACGTCTCGAGGCGCGGTGTCCATTGCGTGCGTGACGACGTCATCGTTAGAATCCATGCGTCGCGGCGTCGTGCGCGCGGTGCGGTGAGATATGAGGTGTACATTGCGCAGTCGTGTTACAATTTGGCTATGCGTTGGCTATAAACGCGCCTTGGAGCTCTGTTAACGCATCGCCGACGTCTTTGAGTTTCATCGTCGCCGGGTCGCAATGTCTATAGCGTCCCTGTCCATTCTTACCGGTGCTTCCGTCGACATCGCCACGTACGGGTAAGCCGAGCACGGCGGTGGCGGCGACGTATTCTCGCATGAGCTTTGGGACGTCGCCGATACGTACATCTTCCACATCGCACGCCGCAATGTGCTGCCGAAACGCGGCGTCGTTGCCTTCGAACACGTTTATCGTCTCGGTGACTTTTAATCTCGCGCGTAAATCATCGATGAGCGACCGCGAGGACGCCCGCGGTGGAGTCGAATCGTCGAACGGCGTCGACGCGTCGGCATCCGCGCACAACCACCAGGCATCATCGCACGCCTTGGCACCGTTAAAACCTCCAAAACTCAAACACCTTGATTTCCCCACCATTGTAAGCGTTTGATACGCTCGAGGACCAGGACCGGTGCCCTCGCCCGTGAATTGCGCGCGCTCCCATCGCGCGTTTTCACCGTCTAAAAAGTGCGCATCGTCAAAATACACGCGCTTCTTCGCCAACCAACCATCTTCGCCGACGCCACCGGCGATGACGACGTTGGCCACGTTCGGCGTCATCGTGAGTACGCCCATAGCGTGCCCAGCTCGCGCCGCAGGGGCATGGCCACGCAAGACGAGCTTGACCCAACGCCAACCGTCTCCGTCCCGTCGCAAGCACCAGGTATCGCTAAACGCCGCCCCATTCGCCCCTTGGCCGCCATGAATCAGCACGTTCGGCCCGTACAGCACCATGGCGTGCCCACTTCGCGCCTCCGGCGACGTGCGCCCACCGCTCGCGACCGCGCCGAGCGTCTCCATCGCCATTCTCGCCCCCGACGCCGCGAGCTCGTCAAAGACTTCTACGCGCGCCGGCGCCACGCGTTCGCACGTCCAAGTCGCCCCCGTCTCGCTCGCCGCATCGCGAAGGGTGTGCACGTCTGCGAGCCATCCTTTACCATCAAAACCACCGAACATGACGACGGTATCGGCGTCGATGGCGACGATGGAGGCGAAATCACGCGGAGCCACCGTCGCGGATGACCGTCGCGTCCACGTCCACGCGTCGCAATCGAGCACCCACACGTCCCCAAACTGCTCGCGCCCGTCCCGCCCACACGCGATGACGACGAATGAATCACGAAACGCGCATGCGCTGTGAAATGCGCGCGCACGCGGACCAGGAGTGGTGATATTCGGCCTAAACCACGCGTCGGCGCGCGCGTCGTACACAACCACATCCTGGAGCGCGCCTTTCGAGTCCCCATCCCCACGCGCGAGCCCACCGAAGACGACGACGAATCGCGATGCCTTCACACACGTTGCCGTGTGTCCGAAACGCGCGCTCGGCCCCGGTGCATCGCCGCGCGCGCCCACGCACTTCACCCAACGCATGCGCTTCGAGAGTCGCGTTTTGACGTCGACGTTTAAAGATTAATGCTCATCATTATGTACACCCCACTATTGCCCTAATCCATCGCACGCCCGAACCAATCGTCCGCACGCATCGACGATATTCATCTAATCCACGTACCCGCTTCCCTTGCAATTGCGACATAAAATCATCCCCGCCCCCTTGCACGCCGTGCACTCGTACGGGTTCCTCCGCGTGAGCCCGAGCACGCCGTCGTCGTTCCTATCGCGCTGCGTAATCTCAATCGGCGTCGCTCGTCGCCCCGTGGCGTCGCAGAATACGCACCGCTCGCCCCCGGCGGTGGCGCACGACGGGCACGGCACCGGTTCGCGCTTGGCGCCGAGCGCGAGCGCGGCGAGTCCGAGCGCGCCCACGGTGCACGCCACGGACACGAGCTGCGTGGTTTCGTACGGGTCCGCGGGCGACGCGCGAGGGCGCAGAGGGCGACGCGCGGGACGAGGGCGGTGCGCGCGAGGCGACGGCACCGCGCTCGTGGACGCCACCGCGCGCGAGGGCGCGGGGCGAGCGGCGCACATGGCGCGCGCGTGAGTGACGTCAGAGGTTGCCTCGGACGACGGTGATGTCGCCGGCGACGATGGCGTCGTCGGTGTCGCGCGTCGTCGGTGCGTCGACGGTGCGCGCGCGACGCGTCGGCGTCGCGTCGATGGCGGCGACGGCGTCCGTGGCGGCGGTGGCGTCGCGGCGCGCGAGAGCGCTGGGTGACAGGTGTCAGCTCCAGCGTCAACGCCGACGGAACCAACGGCGCGTGTGCGCGCCGCGCGCGAGTTCTGACGATCACGGCACGCGGTCGAAGAGCGAAGATGAACTTACGGTGTCGCAGGCGTCGATTGATGCCATCAAGGCGCGCGCGCGCGTGGCGGATGGAGACTTAAAGGTGGGGCTGGATGATTATCGAGAAAAGTGGCGCGTGCCGTGGAGCGGGGCGACGGTGGCGCTGGGACTCGTCGGGTGGTGCGTGAGCTTTGTGGGCGTGGCGGCGATAGGGTTTCCTTTGGCGCTTTCGCGCGCACACATCGATCCGAGCGTGTTTACGCCCGTGGAACAGGCGGAGTACTTGCTCGCGGTGCAAGTCGTGGAAACCGTCGTGAGCTTGAGCGTGGTGTACGCGTGCGTGTCGAGGCATTTGGATGTCGTAAAAGACGCCAAGAACGATTGGTTTACGATTGATTTCAGCGAGCCTTTTGAGAGCGAAAAGGGTTGGGCCAAGTATGGGTTATTAGGGTACGGAACGACGTTTTTGGTGCTCGCGGCGACGTCGTTCGCGATGGAGGCGGTGGACAACGCGCAGCGCTCGGGCGCGCCTTCGGCGGCGGCGAATCAAATCGCCGAACAAGCTCCAGGCACGATTGATGGTGTATTGCCGTTGATACAATCAGACGACCCGACCGCTCTCGTGGCTGTGCTCACGGTGACGAGCGTGCTCGCGCCGTTGCTCGAAGAAGTCGTGTTTAGAGGCTTTCTTTTGGCGTCGCTCACAAAGTGGCTTCCGACGCCCGGTGCGGTGTTGTTTAGTAGCGTCTTGTTTGGGCTCGCGCACTTGGCTCCGCGTGACTTTGTCGAACTCGTGGTGCTTGGGATGGTTTTGGGGTTCTCGTACGCCCGTACGCGCAACTTATTGACACCAATGATGATTCATTCGTTGTGGAACTCGGGCGTATTAATCGTCGTCGCCGCCGCGATCAAAGGCGGCTTCGCCAAGGAGCTCGGGATTCCGGGCTTTTAAAACTGTAAAACTCCTCTTACGCGCGCGCTGTATGTCTAGTTGTAGTGAAATGAAACATGTGAATGAAAGTGTTACGTTCGATACATTGATCATAACAAATCGGGTTTTTATGTAAGTAGTCTCTTCGCGTCGTACGACTTCGATGGTTGCCCATCGTCGTCGAGATTAAAACAGACAAAGCAAGCGCCGCCGAAGTAAATCGGCTCCCAATGTCTACCGTAGCTACGCCGTTTCACAGGGCATGGTCCCTGTGGGGCTTAGTTGTGGCTGCGGTGACTTGGTGTACGCTAAAACTATCAAAGTAGTAGTTTCAGAGAGTGATGCAGTGTCACGAAAGTGTCCCCACTAAATACATTTAGTAGAGGCGGAACGGCGGTCCCATGGTGGTCTTGACGTACAAAGACTTGACGTTTTGCCAGTTCTTCTTCAACAAGGACACCAAAAAGTTGACGCTCGTTTGGATGTTGATGAACAATTCCTTTTCGCTCATTTCAACGTGGCCAACGGCGACGGCCAAGCAAAGCACCTTCTTAAGTTGGAACTTGACTTGGGAACGCACTTCGTTGATCTTGTTTTCGAGCGGTTCGTGGTGCGTGGCCAAGGTGGGGAACTTACCCGCCTTGTTCAAACCCGGACCCAAGAGACGAGGAATTTGCTTAATCACAGACTCAGACGCCAAGAAAACTTGGTACTTCTTCGCCAACTTCTTAATCAACTTCTTGTTCTTGTTCAACTTCTTCAACGCTTCGACATCCATCGCGTCGATGCCGTTACCAGCCGCTTCTTCGCAGTGCTTGGCATCGCCCAAGATGCAAAGCTTCAACTTCGGGCGCGGAATAGCCGGGAGCTTGACCGTACCGTTGAAACGCTTATCCTTTTGCGGATCATAGTTCTTCAAACCAATTTGAAGTTCCACGGTTTCCACAAACTTGCGCGGCTTTTCCTTGGATTTCTCCAACAAAAAGGACACACCCTCCTTGAGGGTATCGGTGTTGAGCTTACTGCGCGCGCGCGACGACGAGACGAACGAAACGATGCGTCAGTAATCATTACGTTTAAAATCATTCCACCCTCACGCACGATCGCATCCACGCGACCGCGTCCTGCGCGCGCGATCCCCGGCGCGACGCACAAAGCCCTAGCCGCGCCGAATTCCCCCGAGCGGTCCAGCCCCGTTCGGCGTCGCGCGACTCGCGACTCGCGCGACGCCGAGCGCCGCGCAAAGAAACCGCCACGCGCGCGCGCGCTCACGCCTCCATCGCGCGCATCGTCATCGACGCACCTCATCTGTACTTAATCAAACGCGTCGCAAAGAGACGGATGGCGCGGCGATGCGCGCGGCATTCACGGGCCCGTGACGCCACCAATATAAACCATTCGGTCGCCATCCCACTGGAGCTCTCGCGGCGCGCATCGCCGCGGCTCCAGTCGACGATGCGCGCGAACGCGTCGGTGGTGACGCGCGTCGGCACCGTCATCAATGTCCGCGCGCGCGGTCTCGCGCGGCGCGCGCGGCGCGGCGTCGGTGGCGTCGGTGGCGGCGTCATCGTCATCGATGTCGATGGGTGCGCGCGCGGTCGAGGCGTCGGTTCGCGCGGCTCTGCGCGGCGTCACGCGGCGTTCGGCGCGCGCGATGTGAGGGGTGGGGTCGATGACGTCGCGGTGTCGTCGCCGGCGGCGGTGGATGGGTCGGTGGTGGCGCGCGCGGCGCCGAACGTCGATGGGTTGCCGGTGAAGGTGCTCGTCGAGGCGGCGATGCTCGCGGCGATGACTGGGTTGACGTTTCACGTCAGTTCGTTGTTTCGCTTTGATGCGTATTTTGGGGCGTTGTTTCCGCTGCCAGTGGTGATTGCCGCCGCGCGTTGGGGCGAGAAAGCGGCCATGCGGACGTTGGTCGTGGCGACGTTGTTGTTGGCGTTGATTAGCGGGCCGTTGCGAGCGTTGAATTATTTCTGCCTGCACGGCGTTTTAGCGTATACTTTAGGGTCGCTTTGGGTGCGCGGCTCGAGTTGGTGGGTGACGATTCCCGTGAGCGCGCTGACGCGAACATGTGGGATATTAGGATCGTTGGCGGTGTCGTCTTTAGTGTGGCGAGAAAACGTACTGGCGTTGCTCGTGACGCAAATGTATGCGCTTATTGATCAATTCGCCGCGGGTGTGGGAGCGACGTTCGCGCCAACGATGGGATGGGTTTGGGCAACGGCGATGTTTTTCATTCTCATCAATTCGTTTAGTTACACGTTGATTTTACACATGGTGTATACCATCGTGCTCAGCGCGGTGACTGGGAAAAATTTTGTCAACGCCCCGCCAAAGGTGTGCCGCGCTCTAGGCGTGAGCGCGTGATCCGTAGGAATTAGAACATTGATTCATGCGCATATGTGACCATCTAGTTGTAACCGCATGGCTTAGAAGATTAGCAAACTACGTGTCACGCTTGCTCGCGAACGTCCTCGTCGCGCGTCAGTCCTCGCCTCGCCAGCGCGCGATGAAACAACCGCTTCTCAAAGCATGGTTCATCGCCCTTCTCGCAGTCGCCACACACATTAGCTTTTCCGCTCCGGATTACTCGTCCTTCTCATCATCGCCACTGCATAGCGAATACTCCATCGCGTGCTCGGCGTGTGAGCTCATCGTTCGTGATGTCGCGCGAGAGCTCTCGCGTCTTAGCCCAGACGTTCGTTCATCCCGCGTCGTCGACATCGACGCGAACGGTGAAGAGCGCGAAGCGTTTTATGAGGTGCGATTGCGTCCGGCGACCGGCGACTCGCGCGACTCGCGCGCGCGTCACCTTTGACCACGACCTACGAGCGGACTAACCGACGTCGTCCGCGTCCGCAGGAGAGCGTGGCGTTTACCCGAGACGCACTCCACCGAACGTGCGCTCGAGAATCTCTAGCGCGCTATTTAAAGCGCTACGACTGGCTCGGCGACGGATATTTCGTCGAAGACATCGAACCCGTAGGTCCTGGACACAAAGGCGTCGCGGACGGCGCCGCCGCCGTCGCGTGTCGGCGTCTGTCCCGGCTCGCGACAAAGAGCGACGCACCAATCATGCGCGACGCCCTGGTGAAGTCAACATCAACACATGAATTCATCGATGGCGTATGTGCGCACGCCGCCATTCGTTGCCCGAAGATGACGTCGAAAGCGCGTCGATTCAACGTTCGCAAAGACTGGCGGAAAATCATCGAGCGTCCGCGCGTCGCGCTCCTCCTTTTGCCGTGGTTCCTCACCTTGACCTTCGTCCCGGTGCTCTTACTGCCTAGCGTGTATCCACCGCAACTACCGAATAAATCCAAGGCGTCGTGAAAGCACTTAGTCATCCATAGTCCATAGTCCGTAGCCATTGAAGAACGACGGCGTAGCCGACGATTGCTGACACCAAGAGCACCATACGCACTTTTGGCGCATCACACCGCGCCACGCGCGCGACGAACGCGTCGTCGCACGAACGCGCTTGCGTAACGCGAGTTGTTTCCACGCGCATCGCACTGCGACGCGACGCGGCGTTGAAAACCGTCGTCGAGGTGCCCGCCGTCGAGGGTGCCATCGTGCGACAGCCGCCGTCACATCGATCGCCTTTATGTCGCGCCGCGATGGATCTGCGGTCGCAGCGCGCGTGCTCACGTCCGTGGGAACGTCAATTATCGTTGAGGTTCCCGTGACGCGCACTGCGGCGGCGCTGCGAGAGGCGATTGCGCGCGCGCACGAGGAGGCTGAGCCTGAATTGGGCGCGTCGAGCGTCGAGCGGTTGCACGGCTTCTCGCCTTTACCCGGTGGCGATGGGATTTGGACGCCGATAAATGACACCGCGTTGGCGCACGAAGAGTTTACGACCATCATGGCGCAGATGACGTGCGCGAACGCGGGTTCGGAGGATGTGGACTTTAAAGCGCTGTCGTCTCCGGCGGCGTTGCGAGCGTACAATAGAAAGGCGTTGGCGCATTCGCCGTTGTTGTCGCCGGGTGTTGGTCTAGGCGCGGGCACGATGGTGGGGGGGTCGTCACCGGCGTTGTTAGGTGCTGGGCATCTCACACCGGATTATGCGCAACGTCGATTGAATATGGGAACGACACCCGCGGCGGCGGCGACGCCGAGAGCGTTTGGAGCCGCCGCCGAGCTCCCGAACGCAGACATGAGTGGTAAGAAGCGCACGAGAGATGAAGACGCACTTCCTGGAATAGCTGTTCAGACGAAGCGCGCAAAGGTTGCAGATGTCAAAGCTTTGTCGGCAAAGGAGCCGGCGGTTAAAAAGGCGCCAGCCAAAAAGGCGCCAGCAAAGGAACCAGTCGCAAAAAGGGAGCCTCCCGCGGCGAAGAAGACGCCGGTGGCGAAGAAGGCACCAGTGGCGACAAAGGCCCAGGAAACGCCGAAGGAGTTGCCTCGAACGAGTCCATCGAGTTCTCCGTCTTCGAGTTCGTCATCCTCGAGCTTGTCGTCGTCCGATTCGGAGTCTGAGAAGCAACCTGAAGACGCACCCGAGCTGGTAAAAGTACCGCCACCAGTTGTCGCCGGGGATAACGCTAAAATAGCTTCAAAACAAATCGATCAGGTGATCGAGAGCGAGCCTTGGGAGTTTGTTGAAGAGGCTGAGCCGGCGGAAGTGGATGTGCAACCGAGGCGAGATGAAAAGAAGGAGCTCAACGAAGCCATCGCCGCTTTATTAGCCAAAGGTGGTGGTTTGCGCTATAGCGTATTCGTGAAAGATTTGCAGGCGGATCGAGGTTGCGTCAGAGCGTTAGAGGGATTAAAGATGGATTCGTTCGCTACGTTGACTAAAACCACTCAAGACGTGGTCGATCAGGTGAAACTCGTGCAAAGTAAGAACGAAACATCGACGTTTGATGATATCGTCGCGCAAATTGAAAACTTGAAGCCGGCGCCGAATAAAGACTTGGTGTTATTTCTTGCTGTAAGCGCACTCATTGCAAGGTTGAATCGTGGTGGATATAAGAATCATAAGCGCGTACCCACATCTCTCGTTCATGGCTTTAAGAACTGTGCAGAGCACTCGAGCGACAAATTCGGCGTCGTCGAGAGGGCGGTGGCCGACGCGGTGATGAAAGAAATCGGATACGATGGAGAACCACCGCGGTGGCACGTTGACGATGAAGGCGCTGCTGGTAGCGCAAAAATCGATACGTCTGAAGGTGCAGGAACCACTTCTGCTTCTGATAGTCAAAAGATGGACGAAGGGACTTCACAGCAAAGTAAATCGCGTTCAGCCTCCAGCTCGGATTCAGGGACATCGTCTAGCACTTCATCTAGTTCTTCATCTAGCAGTTCGTCAAGTTCGAGTTCATCATCGAGTTCGAGTTCATCGTCAAAGGGCATGACTCAGATCGCCAGCCGACCTATCACCCCGCGTCTGGATAGACAAGACGACGGTGATGACGCGAGAGCTGTCAAAGCTTCTAAGCAAGGAGGCTTGACAAGAATTCTTTCAAGCATCAAAATTTCCTCCACGGGCGGAGACGCTTCTAAACAATCGACGCCCGGGAAAGTCGTCGAAAGTAAACCAAGCGCGACGCCGGTTTCAAAGAAAGAGTCCGATGCGCCAACACGAAAACCGCCGCCACCAAACCACCCTGGTCAAATGGTTGACATTTCCATGGGATCGGCTGCGAAGAAGGTTGTCATCCCGTGTTTGATTCCCGATGGAGAATTCATTGAAGTCATCCTAGGCGACATTCGAGGGAACTTTTACTTTCGACAAGAAAACAAAGTAATTGAAGTGACAACTAAGGGGCATTCGCAGTGTGGCAGTAAACTTACGCCGATTAAATTTGTTCGCGCATGGGATGACAAAATTTCCAACAATTTCAAGTGGAAACATAGAATCAAGCTTGAACACTTTGAAGGTATTTCAATAGGACGATTTTTACAGGCGGTTTCGGAGGCGACGACAACGAAGACATGAATTTAGCTATACGATTTTAATTCACTTCATACTATACTGAATTTCGCGCGCCAGTTTATTTGCCTCGCTAACGATTTTCTCGAAACTAAAATGTTCCTCCGGTACACCGTGCAAGAGTCGTCGCCGTGCACGAGCACGTTCCAATGGCGTGTACCGTGAGTTACCTGGTGTGCTGCTAAATGGCGACAATGTCGCTACTGGTGTTGTTGTGAGCTTCAGAAGAGCCTCTTCTCTCATTTTCAACTTGTTTTCCGTTTCATGAGCAAACGTTTCAGCACTCTGGAGCACGCGTTCCGCTTGCTTTGCGCGCTTTTCCACCGTGTGAATGACTTCCTCACTTTCGCGTTTCATGGCTTCAATTCGTTCAATAGCTCGCGCGTTGATGCGGATGACTTCTTCCTCTAACGTCTGTCGTTCCAAGCTGAATGAATCTCTGAGCGCGTCTTCTCGCTTGCTTACTTGTTGCAACACAGATGCTTGTTCGTCTCTGACTCGAGCTAGTTCTTGTTTGAGCTCATACACATCCCATTCTATCGAAATCTCGCGTTCCCCCAGGCGACCGACGGAGTTCGTAGCATCGTTATCCAACGATTGTCTAAGTGCCAAACCGCGTTCTTCTGTGAGCCTCAATGTATTTGCTTGCTCAGCCTTCATCCGTTCAAGCTCGTCATGCAACTGCTGAATTTCTCCGCCGAGAAGGGTGTCAGCTTCATGCGCTTGCTCCTCGAGCCCACCGCGCTCGAGAGCGAGCGACTTTGACAACTGTTCTTCAAATTCAACACGTTCAGCCGCGAATGATAGTCGAAGGGATTGCTCCAGTTCGCGCCGCTCTGCCTCAAAAGCTTGCTTGAGCTCGATTTCCCGCACCTCCGCGCGGGCTAGGATGGTAGCCTGTTCTCCTTTGACGCGATCGAGCTCCGCCTTGAGCTCTTCCCACTGCGCCAACACCACCATGTTTGCTCTCTCAGCCTCTATTGACTGTTGAACTTTTGCATCGCGCTCTTCGATAAGCCGCAAAGACTTCTGTTGCTCTTCTTTAACGCGCTCAAGCTCAGTCTTAAGGGCTTCAAATTCAATCGAAGCGGTGACGGGCTTCTCAAGCTCTTCCTGCATATGCATGACGCGATCGTCCGCCAAGCGAATCGCCTCTGCTTGCTCATCCTTGGCGCGCTTCATTTCCTCTTGTAGCTCTCGCATTTCACTCTCAAGGCGTTCTTCATTGCG
>Ga0255769_10001223_pt1 | contig 29856 bp, 23 predicted proteins | sample 041ome_9_FD_179637 | JGI IMG/M metagenome (GOLD analysis project Ga0255769, IMG submission 179637) | Coastal salt marsh microbial communities from the Groves Creek Marsh, Skidaway Island, Georgia - 041413US metaG (version 2) | ecosystem: Environmental > Aquatic > Marine > Intertidal zone > Salt...
CCTCCGCGAGAGCGCTGATGCCGTTGTAGTGGGAGCCGCCACTGTGCGGAGCGAACCAGTGCCACTCCCTCGGACAACACCGCTTATTGTTCTTTGCGCCAGCGGCGATCTCCGGGATCACCAGCTAGTCAGTCGGGGTGCCGGTCGGGAACGACTGATGGTGGCAGCACCGCCCGAGCACGCTGATGCTCTGGGAAGGGCACTCAGGGATCTCCCATGGGAGCACCTGGAGTGGGACCCAGCTCGGACAGTTGACGCCCTTCACGACGACATTCTGTCGAGAACCGTGGGCGGGCACGTGCTTGTTGAGGGCGGCAAGATAACCTGGGAGCTCTTCGCTCCTCTCACGACAGAGCTCCTCATCGCGACAATTCCTCCCCCGCGAGATCAGCATCAGGGAATACCTCCATGGTGGCCTGGCGATCCTGCGCATTGGGAACTTCGCTCACTCCTCACAGACGACGCAAAAATGCTCTATTACCGACACGAAATTGCTCCCGCGGCGCGCCCTAGTCAGTGAGTTAGGGCGGTTCCGTATCCTGGGTCCATGAGCAGCGATGCGGCCTTTCCGGGCGCTCCCCAGGAATTTCTCGACGCGTTGGCCTCAGCGGATGAGGCCTCCCTGCGGAGCGAGCTTCGCGTTTTCGAGACCGCCGCACCTGAAGGCTTGGCCCCGTTTCAGAGGGCCTGGGCGGCTGACGTCGAGCCCCAGCATGCAAGCTCAGACAACGAATATGGGACGGGTCGACTGGTGTTTCTCTATGACCCCAGCGTCCCAGAAGCATGGGAATCGGCCTACCGGATGGTGGTGTTTGCTCAAGCCCCCATTGACCCTCTGATGGGCCAGGATGAGTTCCTGCCTAACGTCGCGTGGTCATGGCTGATCGATGCTCTGGATTCCTCAGGAGCATCGTATTTCCATGCTGCCGGCACCACGACCTCAGTAGTTTCCACCGGTTTTGGAGAAATGGAAGCAGAAGGCTCCGGTGCCCAAGTGGAGGTGCGAGCGTCGTGGAGCCCCACAACACACGACATCGGCCCACACCTTGAGGCCTGGAGCGAGTTTGTTTGCATGTTGGCGGGGTTCCCGCCCACACACGAGGGCGTCGCAACGCTTCCCCCCAGTCGCGCCACCTCATGACGGAGGACGCCCCGGAAGCTCAGCCACTCCCGCTCGCTACTCCCCTTGCTCCGGTGGTGCTGGTCGAAGATTCCACCGATTTTCACCGTGCACTCGATGATCTGCTTGCAGGAGAGGGTCCACTCGCGCTGGATGCTGAGCGAGCCAGTGGGTTTCGGTACTCATCCCGTGCCTACCTCGTGCAAGTTCACCGCACCGGTTCGGCTAACTACCTCATCGACCCCATAGCGCTCGGTAGCCTCAGTGAGATCACCCACACTTTGGGCGATCAAGAATGGATCATTCACGCGGCACACCAAGATCTCGCGTGCCTTCGGGAAGTGGGTGTCGAGCCGCAAACACTGTTCGATACTGAGTTGGGTGCTCGACTTGCGGGGCTTCCCAAAGTGGGGTTGCAAGGTGTCGTCGAAGACATCCTCGGTCTCTCACTTGCGAAGGAGCACTCCGCCGCAGACTGGTCCACCAGGCCTCTCCCCCCGGAATGGCTCACCTACGCGGCCTTAGATGTTGAACTGCTGCCCCGGATACGCGATGAAATTGCTCGGATTTTGAGTGACGCCGGTAAGTGGGACCTAGCCCAGGAGGAGTTCCAGGCTCAGCTTTCACTCACCCCCGCTCGACCGCGAACAGAGCCTTGGCGGCGGCTCTCGGGGCTCCACCAGGTCCGAGGCCCTAGGGCACTCGCTATCGCGCGGGAGCTTTGGCTGGCTCGCGAAGAGCTAGCGGAGTCCTCTGATCGCGCCCCTGGACGTCTCGTGCCTGACCGGTCCCTCATTGCAGCCGTGCTCGCAAATCCTTCATCTAAGGCGGAGCTTGCGGGACTGAAAGAATTCCACGGGCGCGCCAGTCGCTCCGAACTGCCTCGGTGGTGGGCCGCCATGGAACGCGGTCGCACCACTGAGGACCTGCCCGATACGAGAGCGCCATCAGAAGGGCCACCACCACCTCGCGTGTGGCCAGATCGCAATCCTGAAGCAGCCGCACGCATGAGTGCCGCGAGGGAAGCTTTGGCGCAGGTATCGGCAGAGACGACTATCCCCGTGGAAAACCTCCTTACGCCGGACTACCTACGTCGCCTGTGCTGGGAGCCACCGCACCCCGCCACCACTGAATCGATCTCCGTGGCCCTGCTCGACAAGGGAGCCAGGCCGTGGCAAATATCTCTGGTGGCGGAAGCCCTGAGTACCGCCTTTGTGGAAGCCCGCCAAACCCAGGCGTCCACACAAGCACCTCCGTCGTAGAGCACCCTCACCAGGTCGAAAACAACTCGCCGTACTCCTAGCATGGGAGGACCGAATGGAAGGTTTGTGATGCAGGGAAACCAGGTCGTTTTCGTTGATGGTGTTCGCACCCCCTTTGGTCGTGCGGGTGAGAAGGGAATGTATTGGAAGACCCGCGCGGACGACATGATTGTCTCGGCCATCATTGGTCTCCTGGAGCGCAACCCACAGATACCCGGTGATCGGATTGACGACGTTGCCATTGCGGCAACCACCCAGGAGGGTGATCAAGGTCTGACCTTAGGTCGAACAGCAGCCATCCTCGCCGGCCTCCCCCAGAGCGTTCCGGGCTTCGCAATCGACCGCATGTGCGCGGGCGCCATGACGGCTGTGACGGCCCTGGCCGGTGGAATTGCTGCCGGTGCCTACGACATCGCGCTGGCTGGTGGCGTTGAGCACATGGGACGTCACCCCCTAGGGAGAGATATCGATCCCAACCCTCGGTTCTTGGCGGAGAAACTCGTGAGCCCCGATGCCCTCAACATGGGCATCACCGCGGAGCGTCTCCATGATCGCTTCCCCGAGCTCACCAAGGAGCGGGCCGACCGTTTCGGGATGCTCTCTCAGCAGAAAGTGGAGGCTGCTTACCAGGCAGGACACATTCAGCCTGACCTCATTCCCGTTGCACTTCCCAGTGACGAGGGTTACGGGATGGCAACCGAGGACGAGGGCCGCAGGCCGACCACCACGATGGACGCCCTCGCCGACCTGAAGACCCCCTTCCGCCCGCATGGCAAGGTCACCGCCGGAAACGCCTCACCCTTGACCGATGGAGCCACCGTGGCTGCTCTCGCCTCGGCGGACGTCGCGCGCGAACTGGGACTGACGGTGAAGATGCGAATGGTGTCCTTTGGGTTTGCCGGCGTCGAGCCCGAGGTGATGGGAATAGGTCCTATTCCTTCCACCGAAAAAGCACTTGCGAAGGCTGGATTGAGCATCGCGGACATTGGGCTCTTCGAGCTCAATGAGGCCTTCGCTGTTCAGGTGTTGAGCCTCTTGGATCACTTTGGTATCGACGACGATGACCCCCGCGTGAATCCGTGGGGAGGCGCTATTGCGCTTGGCCACCCTCTCGCCGCATCCGGAGTTCGCCTGATGATCCAGCTCGCACGCCAGTTTGAGATGCACCCCGAGGTTCGATACGGCCTGACCGCCATGTGTGTGGGTCTAGGCCAGGGTGGCACCGTTATCTGGGAGAACCCGCACTACAAGGGAGCGAAGTAATGGCCAAGAGCGCGGTGGCACAGTATGACGGCGTCGATTTCTCCCCGCTAGTCGCACACGCAAAGGATGAGGTTGTCACCCACAGCTACGTTCGACACATTCCACTCGCCCGGGCTCAGGGAACTCTTGCTCTGGTCACGCTCGACAACGGGAAAGACCACACCAGGCCCAATACGCTCGGCCCGCAAGGGCTAGTCGAACTGCGCGATACCCTTCTGGGTCTCCAGGAGCAAGCCTCACAGGGCACCATTCAGGCCGTCGCGATAACCGGCAGCCCCTTCATCCTCGCGGCCGGAGCAGACCTATCCAAAGTCGGCGACATTCCCGACAAGGACACTGGCGTGCTCATGGTGAAGCTTGGCCACCAAACGCTTGGGCTGCTCGGTGAAACGGGTGTCCCCTCATTCTGCTTCATCAACGGGTTGGCTCTCGGTGGTGGGCTCGAAGTCGCGCTCAACGCCGATTACCGCACAGTTTCAGCGAGTGCCGCTGCGCTCGCTCTCCCCGAAGTTTTCTTGGGTCTCATCCCGGGGTGGGGAGGGGCTTGGCTACTGCCCAACCTCATTGGGATCAAGAACGCACTGACAGTGATGGTGGAAAACCCTTTGAAAATGAATCGGACGCTGAAGCCAGAGCAAGCTCTGGAGATGGGCATTGCCGACGCAATGTTCCCGGCAGCCCGATTCCTCGAGGATTCAATCGCCTTCGCCGACGAAGTAGTGGCGGGCACACGGAAGGTCAAGCGGCCCCATCAGCCGGGCACACTCGAGCGCACGACAGTCTGGCCTATCGCGGTCAACACCGCCCGCAAAATGCTGCGCGAGCGTATCGGCACCGTCGCCAAGTCTCCCTACGCGGCACTCGATTTACTCGCGGGCGCGAAGTCGGCCACGAAGGCCCAGGGGTTTGCCGCGGAGGACGACGTCCTTGCCGAGCTGATTGCGGGCGATCAATTCCGCGCGAGTGTTTACGCTTTCATGTTGACTCAGAAAAGAGCCAAGGTAACTCCCGGGGCTCCGGATCGCGAGCACGCACAGGCCATTACGAAAGTGGGGGTTGTGGGTGGCGGGCTGATGGCACGCCAGTTTGCTTTCCAGATTCTTCGTCGCCTCGAGGTCCCCGTGGTGATTAGCGACATCTCAGAAGAGCGCGTCAAGGACGCTGTTTCCTGGATGGAGAATGAAATCACCACACTCCTCGACAAGGGACGTCTCCACTCAGACACCGCGAACAAGCTTCGTGGGTTGGTGCACGGGACAATCTCTATGTCGGATTTCGCCTCGTGCGACCTTGTCATCGAAGCTGTCTTTGAGGAGATAGGGGTCAAAAGAGAGGTATTCCAGGAACTCGAGAAACACGTCACCCCTGAGGCCATCCTCGCGTCTAACACTTCCTCGCTCTCCATTGGTGACATCGCGTCAGTGTTGAAGCACCCCGAACGCATGGTCGGCATTCACTTCTTCAACCCCGTCGCCGTGATGCCCCTCGTGGAAGTGGTCAGGGCCGAGAATTCCTCTGATGCCGCTATCGCAACAGGGGTCGCGTTGGTGAACAAACTTCGCAAGACTGCCATTGTCACGGCAGACACCACCGGCTTTGTGGTCAACAGGTTGCTGGCAAAACTGCTGGGTGAGGCGATGCACGCCATCGAGACAGGCACCCCGTACGAAGTTGTCGATGAATCGGTAGCGCCCCTCGGGCTCCCAATGGGCCCTTTCGCACTGCTGGAGCTGGTTGGCCTCCAAGTTGGCGCCCATGTTCTGGACACCCACCACGGCGCATTTCCCAACCGGTTCTTCGCCAGCGAAGCATTACGGAAGCTCGTCGATCACGGTCGAATCTACGATCGCGACGCGAAGAAAAAGATCACCGGGGTGAGTTCCTTCGCGCAGGAACTTATCGGTGAGGGACCCGGCTACACCGCCGAAGAGCTGAAGACACGAGTGTACGACGGTCTTGCGGATGAGGTCGGGAGAATGCTCGATGAGGGCGTTGTCGAGGGACCCGAGGACATTGACGTCGCCATGATTCTGGGAGCGGGCTGGCCTTTCCACATGGGAGGTCTCACTCCATTCCTCGATCGCGTGGGCGCAAGTGAGAAGGCGCGGGGGAAGACTTTCCACAACCCTCCCATCAAGGGAGTGAGCTAGGACTTACCGTCTGCCTCTGAGGCTTCCCGGATGCTGTCACTCGTGTCGCCCTCAGCGGGAAGAGGTCTTGCAACAGGGACCTTCATTCCTAGAACCTGCGCGACAAGATTCCTCGCAATGTGCTGGGAGGTGAGGCCAGCGTCCTCGAGGATTTCACCACGCGAAGCGTGATCAAGGAATTCGTCAGGCAAACCAATTTCGTCCACTGCCGTGTCCACGCCAGCCGCGCGAAGCTCTTGGCGAATACGCGTTCCCACTCCCCCGACCCGAATTCCATCCTCGATGCTCGCAACAATGCGGTGGTCGCGGGCAAGATCGATAATGCTGGAGGCTACAGGGATTACCCAGCGCGGGTCGACAACCGTGGCACCAATTCCCTGGGCCGCGAGCCTCTCGCGGATCTCCATCGCCATGTGGACCATGGGGCCGACTGCGACGAGGAGAACGTCCTTATGGGCGGCTTCGGCCATGACGTCAACGCCGTCTGCCGTTCGTCGCACTGCCTCAATCTCGGGCGACACAGATCCCTTGGGGAAACGCACCACAGTAGGTGCGTTTTCAATGGCCACGGCCTCGCCGAGCTCTTCCCGGAGGCGTTTAGCATCACGCGGCGCGGCAATGCGGATGCGAGGGACAACCTGCAGGATGGAGAGATCCCACATGCCATGGTGGCTAGGGCCATCGGGTCCTGTCACACCGGCGCGGTCCAGCACAAACGTCACCCCCGCGTTGTGCAATGCGACATCCATCAGGACCTGATCGAAGGCTCTGTTGATAAAGGTCGCATAGACGGCAACGACAGGGTGCATACCGCCATAGGCGAGGCCTGCAGCGCTCGCCACGGCGTGCTGCTCCGCAATACCTACATCCAGCACGCGGTCGGGGTACTTTGCCGCCATCTGATGAAGGCCTGTGGGGCGCAACATGGCAGCAGTGATACCGACAATTTTGTCGTTGCGATCGGCGAGGGTCACCATCTCCTGGGAGAACACCTGGGTCCACGACACCGCGTCGGAGGACTCTCTGGCCTCACCAGTCAGCGGGTCAATTTGTCCTACGGCGTGGAACTGGTCTGCCTCATCATTCCGAGCAGGCGCATAACCACGACCCTTTTCCGTAATCACATGCACAATCACGGGAGCACTGCGATCTTTAGCCTGCTGCAGGACTCGCTCGACATCTTCGATGTTGTGTCCATCTACCGGACCTAAATACTTGATGTCCAGATTCGAGTAGAGGTCCTCGTTGTTGGCAAAGCGGGAGAGAAACCCTCGGGTTCCACCACGAAGACCGCGATACAGCGCTTTACCGGGCAAGCCAAACAGCGAGAAGAAACGTTCAGTGCCGCTCTTGAAGGCACGGTAGGAGCTGCGAGAGCGCACATCAGAGAGGAACCTGGCCATGCCACCAATGGTCGGCGCATAGGAACGCCCATTGTCATTGACCACGATGATGAGGTTTCGCTCATTGTCGTGGGAGATGTTGTTGAGCGCCTCCCAGGTCATGCCTCCGGTCAGTGAGCCATCCCCCACCACCGCAACAACAAAGCGGTCTTCTTCATGTTGCATCTGGAATGCGCGAGAAATTCCCTCTGCCCAGCTCAACGAGCTCGACGCGTGGGAACTTTCGACTATGTCGTGCTCCGATTCGCTGCGCTGGGGGTAACCGGCGAGGCCACCCTTCTGGCGAAGAGCCGAAAAGTCTTTCCGGCCTGTCAGAATCTTGTGAACATAGGACTGATGCCCGGTGTCCCAAATAAACGGATCCCGAGGAGAATCAAAGACTCTGTGTAAGGCAATCGTTAGTTCAACAACGCCAAGGTTCGGTCCCAGGTGACCGCCGGTTCTCGATACTTCCTTGATGAGGAATGCCCGGATCTCTGCCGCAAGCTCATCGAGCTGCGTGCCAGAGAGTTTCTTGAGGTCCGCAGGCGAATTAATCGCATCGAGAAGTGCCATATCTACACTCTATGAGGTGTTCACTGTTGACACCCACCAGAAAACTGGGACCTCGCTTAGAGCAAAGACCTCAAGACATACTGCAGGATCCCACCGTTGCGGTAGTAGTCAGCCTCGGCAGGAGTGTCGATGCGAACAACGGCATCGAAGCTCACGGCTTCTCGTCCGGGTGCTGAATGCTCACTGGGCATTGCCACCACTCGAAGGGTTGAGGGGGTGACACCATCATTGAGCGTGGTGATTCCTTCAACACTGAAAACTTCAGTGCCATCGAGGCCAAGCGACGAGGCGCTCTGGCCCGCAGGGAACTGGAGTGGAACAACACCCATACCGATCAGGTTGGATCGGTGGATGCGCTCGAAGCTCTCCGCGATGACTGCCCGCACACCCAAGAGGTTCGTGCCTTTTGCCGCCCAGTCCCGGGAGGATCCAGAGCCGTATTCTTTACCAGCCAGGATTACCAGCGGAACGCCCGCTTTGCGGTAGCTCTCGGCAGCGTCGTAAATGAACGCCTGGTCCCCCGACTCGGTGGTGAAGTCGCGAGTGAATCCACCCTCGACACCGTTGAGCAAAAGATTCTTCAGGCGAATGTTCGCGAACGTGCCACGAATCATCACCTCGTGGTTCCCGCGGCGCGAGCCGTAGGAGTTGAAATCCAAACGGTCAATCCCGTGGTCACTCAGGTAACGCCCCGCGGGGGAATCGGCCTTGATCGAGCCTGCCGGCGAGATGTGGTCGGTAGTGACAGAGTCACCGAGCAACGCGAGAACTCTCGCACCCGAGATGTCACTCACCGCCGAAGGCTCCAAGGTCATTCCCTCGAAGTAGGGGGGCTTTCGGACATAGGTGGACTGGGCATTCCACTCAAAGGTGTCACCGGTCGGGGTGGGAAGCGATTGCCAGCGTTCGTCACCGTCAAACACCGTCTTGTATTGACGGGTAAACATCTCGGTATCGATCGACGAATCAATGGTCGCCTGCACCTCGGCGGCGTCTGGCCATATGTCTGCCAGGAAAACGTCCTGGCCGCCCGAGTCTTGACCCAGGGGTTGCGTGTCGAAGTCGAAGTCCATGGTCCCCGCGAGTGCATAGGCAATCACCAGCGGGGGGCTTGCCAAGTAGTTCATCTTGACGTCGGGATTGATGCGTCCTTCAAAGTTTCGGTTTCCCGAGAGAACAGCTGTCACGGCCAAGTCGTGATCGTTTACGGCCTGAGAAATTTCCTCGTCCAAGGGGCCAGAGTTTCCGATACAGGTGGTGCAGCCATAGCCCACCAGATAGAAGCCCAAAGCTTCTAGGTCGTCCATCAGTCCAGCTTTTTCGTAGTAGTCAGTGACGACTTTGGAGCCGGGAGCGAGCGTGGTTTTCACCCAGGGCTTTGACTTCAAGCCCTTCAGCGCCGCGTTCCTCGCGAGCAGACCAGCGGCGAGCATGACGGAGGGGTTAGACGTGTTCGTACACGACGTGATGGCGGCAATCGTGACGGCACCGTTGGCAATCTCAAAAGTCTCGGTGCCGCGTGTGACGGGGACCTCAGAGCGCGCTGTCTCCTCGGAAAGGAAGTTCTCCAAATCTTTGTGGAACTGATCACGCGCGTGGTCGAGTTCAATACGATCCTGCGGACGACGCGGCCCGGCAATGCTTGGGACCACGGTGGCGAGATCGAGCTCCATGTATTCGGAGTAGCGAGGCTCAACACTTGGGTCGTGCCAAAGCCCCTGGGTCTTGCAATAGGCCTCAACCAAGGCGATTTGTTCCGCCGTGCGACCAGTGAGAGACAAGTAATCCAACGTCACCTGATCCACCGGGAAAATGGCGGCCGTGGAGCCAAACTCAGGGCTCATGTTTCCAATGGTCGCGCGGTTTGCCAACGGTACCTGGGTGACGCCAGCACCATAGAACTCGACAAATTTCCCCACCACGCCGTGCTCCCGGAGCATCTGGGTGATGGTGAGCACGACATCGGTGGCGGTAACGCCGGTGGGGATAGATCCGCTGAGCTTGAAACCGACAACCCGAGGAATCAGCATCGACACGGGTTGACCGAGCATCGCAGCCTCGGCCTCAATACCACCCACACCCCATCCGAGGACACCGAGTCCATTAACCATCGTGGTGTGAGAGTCAGTTCCCACACAGGTGTCGGGGAAAGCTTGAGTGACGCCGTCGATGTCCTTGGTGTAGGTGACCTTGGCGAGGTTTTCGATGTTGACTTGGTGGACGATTCCTGTCCCCGGCGGCACAACCTTGAAGTTATTGAAGGCCGTTTGACCCCAGCGCAAGAACTGGTAACGCTCGCCGTTGCGTTCATATTCAATGTCAACGTTGCGCTCGAACGAATCCGGCTGGCCAAAAAGGTCGGCAATGACCGAGTGGTCGATCACGAGCTCAGCGGGAGAAAGTGGGTTGACTTTGTTCGGGTCGCCGCCAAGATCAACAATGGCTTCACGCATGGTCGCGAGGTCCACGATGCAGGGAACACCGGTGAAGTCTTGGAGCACGACACGTGCAGGGGTGAACTGAATCTCGGTGGAGGGTTCTGCAGCGGCGTCCCAGCTGCCGAGCGCCTGAATTTGCTCTTTGGTGATGTTCGCACCATCTTCGGTGCGCAACAGGTTCTCTAACAGGACCTTCAAGCTAAAGGGCAGTGTCTCATGTCCTTCGACAGCGTCAGTGCGGAAGATCTCGTACTGACGATCCCCGACCGCCAGAGTGTCCTTGGCCTGAAAACTGTTGAGTGAACCCACGATTACTCCTCACCTGCCGCTGTCCGCGGTATCTTTACATCAAGATAAATACTATCACCGCGCTCGGCTGGCCTTGGAGCCATACACCGCGCGATACAGCAGCCAGGTCACCCATAACCAGGCTGCATACAAGGGCAAACCCATAATCAATTTTGCGGCCGCCAGGGCGCTAATGGAGGCCGCCAGGTAGAGCGGCACCTGCACCGCCAGGCGAAGCGCAAACAAGCCAGCCCACAGCCAGGTAGCAACACCAGCGATGTGCTTGGTACCTGGTTGATCACGCCATTGCTGGTCCCCCGCCAGGGAGCCTGCGAGGTAGCCCAAGAGTGGTCGCCGAATGAGGAGCGAGATGAGTAACGCGATCAGCCACAACACATTGGCGCCAAAGCCCAGCAGAAAATTGTCTTCTGCTCGCCCCGACCACAGCGCTATTCCTGCAGACGCTCCAATACCGATCAGGCCCGCAACAGCGGGCATCAGCGCTGTTTTCTGGAGAAGACGAACAATAATGAACACGACAGAAAGCGCCACTGGTGCCGTCACGGAGGGGACCAATTCTCCCGTCAGGGTGAAGGTGATGAGGAAGCCAAGACCTGGGGCCAAGGACTCCACAAGCCCTCGCGTTTTCCCCACGGCTGACCACAGAGCATCGACAGTGGGTGTTTCGCCGGGTGTTAATGCACCCAAACCGCTTCCCCGCAGGGGGCCTTTTCCTGCCTTGTCGGGGAGGGGTTCAACCACGACTACGCACCCTCCACACCGGGTGTCTCCCCTGTGGGTGGCACACGAAGTGGAAGTAGGTCTCTCGGGGGTAGAGGGGTATTCCCACGAACCACCACAACACGGCGGATCATGGAGTGAATGATGTCTGCAGCTTCGGGATTTGTTGCTGCGGGGCCGCCAATGACGGCACGCAGGAACCATCGAGGTCCATCGACTCCGATAAACCGCACACTGCGGGTCCCAAAAGACCCGCCAGTCTGAACAGGGACTTTTGCCGAAACCTCAGGACCAAAAGGACCCTCTGTCTCCGAAACCGTCCCACCCTGCTTGCGAACTTGCTCCATAATCTGGGCACGAATCCCATGCCACAGACCGCTGGAGCGAGGAGCGGCAAAGGGCTGCAATTGAACGGTCGAGCCATCGTGCTCGAGCGTGACGGCGATTACTCGGTTGTTGTTCTTGTCAATTTCCAACCGGAGCTGCATGCCACGCTTGGGTTCAATGCGGAGGGCGCCGAGATCCACCGAAGGTCGAATTGATCCCGCCTCAGTTTCGTCGAGCGGTCCGTTGATTTCGCGGTCGACGGGGGCGGACTTGGGATATTCCTCGTCGCCTCCGGAGAGAGACATGGAGGTATCGGTCATTCTTTGTCTCCTTGCACGCCCGTGGACCCAAAACCACCTGTGTCACGCTGACTCCCGGGCAGGGCGGTAACCGCCTGAAAAACCGCTCTCGCCACCGGTGAAATCACGAGTTGAGCGATGCGATCACCTGGTTCAATGCTAAAGCTCTCGCGAGGGTCGTGGTTGATCATGACCACGGAAATCTCTCCTCGATACCCAGCGTCAATCACGCCGGGCGCGTTCACGAGGCCAATTCCGTTCTTTAGCGCCAGCCCACTGCGGGGCATAACATAGGCGACAAAACCGTGCGGGAGCGCTATCGAAGTTCCTGTCGGCACGAGCGCACGCTCCCCCGGTTGGAGGACATGGGCTGATGCGGCACGCAAATCAGCTCCCGCATCACCGGGGTGAGCGTAGGTTGGCTCAACGCCGGTAATCAATACCTCCGGAGCGAGCTCGTGCGTCATTCCTCCAGGGTATACGTGGTGCAATAGGACTATGACCTCCTACCGAGAACGGCTCTCTCCCAGTTGGTGGATGGTGCTGTCCATCGCTCTCGTGATACCCGCCACCATGCTCATCTTTCTGCCGCTGAACGCTCTCGTTGGGCTCGTGACAGGAGTGACCCTGTGGGCTGGTGCCGTGGGAGCTCTCTGGCTCTTCTCTCCTGTGATCACCGTCTCAGAGGGTGCGCTCCAGGTGGGCGATGCCACGCTGGAGCACCGCTACATTGGAGAGGTTTCAGCCTATGACGGCGACGCCGCGAGGCACGAAAGAGGACCCGGTGCTCACGGCCTCGCCTGGCTGAGGCTCAGCCCTTGGGTAGACACTGTGGCAAAGATTACGGTCGAGGACCCCGAAGACCCCACTCCATACTGGCTGGTGTCGACGCGCAAACCCGAAGAGCTGATGAAAGCTCTGGGGAAGAACTAGCGCGAACACTCCTGGCACACGGAACCCAGTTTGGTCTCGTGGTCGACCTGTGAACGGTGCTTCACGAGGAAGCACTCCACGCAGGTGAACTCATCTGCCTGCGGCGGAAGTACTACGACATCAAGCTCGACGTTGGCGAGGTCCTGCCCGGCGAGCTCAAGAGAGCCCAAGTTGTCAGCATCTTCTGCGTCAACCACGCCGGATAGCTTGTCCGGTACCCGTTCTTGCAACGCCTGGATGGACTCAGTGTCTTCTTCGGTCTTGCGCGGGGCGTCGTAATCCGTTGCCATGGTGGTAATTCACTCCCTTAGTGCTGGGGTGGTGGGGAAAGACGGCGATAGTTTGCCTGATAAAGCAGGTGAACCGCAAACCGTAGCCCACAACCGGGCTACAGAGTAGCCCGAAGCCTCGACATAACGCGACGCCACACCCGGGAATATTCTGAAATCTGGGTCGACGGCGTGCCAAGCTAAAGCCACGGGAAATAAGGACGGTGTACAAACAATGACCACACTCACTGTCGTTGGGGTCGAGAACGACTCGCTCGTCTTAGTGTCTGAAGACGGCCAGCGGTACTTCGTGCCTGTCAATGATGCGTTGCGGGATGCTCTCCGCCAGAAGTCCTCGGGTGGTTCTGCCGCACACCGTGTCAGTCCCAAAGACATTCAGGCACACATCCGACGCGGTCTCACCGCGCAGCAGGTCGCCGATCTCACGGGAGAGGACGTTTCCTACATTGAAAAGTTTGAGGGCGCTGTCCTCGCGGAGCGAAGGTTCATTGTCGATCAGGCTCTTGCCGTTTCGGTGACAACGAGGAGCGGTGATGAGTTGACCTTCGGGGCGTCGATACGCGAGCGACTCGAAGAAATCTCCGCCGCAGAAGAAGCGTGGAGTGCGTGGAAGGAGGAAACTGGCTGGCTTATCGAACTAACGTTCCACGAAGGCGACGTTGAACACGTCGCCCGATGGTCTTTTCACCAGCGCAAGCATGTATTAGAACCGCTGAACGACGATGCCACGGTGCTGTCTCGCCACGAACCCATGCCCACCACTCTGATCCCCAAACTGAGTGCTGTCGCATCGTCGGAGCCGGAGCCCGACCGATTTGATTCCGAAATTTTCGAATCTTCAGATCTTGGCGAGACTGGTCCTCTCCTGGAGCCTGTGTCGTACGGTCGATCTGAGGACGACGGGCGAATGGCTGATACAGCCGATCTGTTGGAAGTCCTCCGGCGCAAAAGGGGCGAGCGGGAACCAGCGCCAGGCTCAGATGAGGATTCTCGGAGCGCCCACCCAGCAACGGGCGGTATCCACTTAGTCGAAGACGATTCAGGGGAAGCCTCTGTGACTCCAATCGGCGGGCATTCCGACCCAGAGGACGACGATGACCCGGAGCCCACGCCCCCGAAGAAAAAGCGGCCGGAGATGCCGAGCTGGGATGACATTGTGTTCGGTGCGCGAAGTGACGACGATCCGGCTTAGATCCACGCCCCCAGCGGAATAACAGGAACCTCTCGCTCCGTCGGAGTGACCGAGCCGTGTTGCCCAATCATCCGCATGGATTGAGTTGAGGCCACCTCGGAGCGGTAGAACGCTCGCTCCGTGACCGCCAGCACCAGCACATCTCCGATGCGAGGTATCACCTCAGGAGAAACCGCACCAAAAAGCCCTTCGTCGACTGCCTGGGCTCGCGTGAGAACGAGAGCATCGTCGCCAAGAGCCTCTCGCCACCGATCCGCAACGTCCTCAGTAGCTGCTGGATTGTCCACATAGAGTTGCGCCACCCGCGGTTCACCACCCCACGCAACTACCGAATGGAGCAAAGCCGAGTTCTCGGTCACCATCAGTTTGTGGTGATCTCGCACGTCCACCATTCCGTGATCAGCGGTGATAATCAGCCCCTCATCATCGCCCAGTAGCGAGTCGAGCGCGCGAAGTTGCTGATCAACATCCTCCAGCCGACGAATCCAAGCATCAGAACCCACACCAGAGGAGTGCCCGGTGCGATCGAGGGCCGGCCAATACAGGTAGGCAACACCTTGGTCATTCTCATCAAAGAACTTGCGCAACGTCGTGAACTGCTCGTCCAAGGAGTCGGTGCCGACGAACGTGGCGCCGCGCCAGACAGCCTGAGTGAAGCCAGTTCCCGCAAACCGACGCTCACCCATCGAGAGCGAGGGAATTCCCACTGCGCGAGCTTTCTCAAAGATGGTGTCAGACCGTTGCCAGTGTGCCGGGTTGACGTGGGGCTCCCAGTCCTTGAGGTGATTAATCAGCACTCCGGAGGACGGGTCACGGATCGTATATCCGACGATTCCATGCTCCCCTGGAACCTGGCCTGTCGTCAGGGAGGCGAGAGCAGACGCGGTCGTGGACGGAAAACCAGAATCCCCCACGATTGATCGCTGTCGCCACTTCTCGGTCAGCCATCGGGCATGCCCCCGGCGGTCCTCGAGATTGTGCGCCCCCATGCCATCGACGAGCAACACGGCGGCTTTAGAGACCGGCGACAGGGACAGGGGGTTGTCCTCACCCTGAAGCGCACTCCAACAACTGGCCATGACATCGGCAAGCCTTACGGTCGCGGCAGTCCCTGGCAGTACCATAGGCGCCATCCTATGACTGCGCTCACCGACACGACTTCTGGCTCCCAGCCCTCCGAACGAATTGTTGACGTCGAACTCACCGACGAAATGGAAGGGTCCTTCCTCGAGTACGCCTACTCGGTGATCTACTCGAGGGCGCTACCCGATGCCCGGGACGGCTTAAAGCCGGTCCAGCGCCGCATCATCTACCAAATGTCTCAGATGGGGCTCACCCCGGAGAAAGGGCACGTGAAGTCCGCCCGCGTCGTCGGAGACGTCATGGGCAAGCTCCATCCGCATGGCGATAGCGCTATTTACGATGCCCTAGTTCGCCTGGCCCAACCCTTCAGCATGCGTGTCCCGATGGTGGATGGCCATGGAAACTTTGGGTCGCTCGATGATGGGCCCGCTGCAGCCCGATACACCGAAGCCCGCCTGCGCCCTGAAGCTATGGCGATGGTGCGCGACCTCGGCGAGGACGTGGTGGATTTTGTTCCTAACTACGATAACCAGCTGCTCCAGCCGAGTGTGTTGCCCTCTGCCTTCCCCAATCTCCTCGTCAATGGGGCGAGTGGAATCGCAGTCGGCATGGCGACCAACATGGCTCCGCACAACATGGGTGAGGTCATCGACGCGGCCTGCTACCTGATTGACAACCCCGATGCCTCTCTGGACGACCTGATGGGGTTCGTACCCGGTCCCGATCTGCCCTCCGGGGGAACCATCGTCGGCCTGGATGGAATTCGCGAAGCGTATGAGACCGGCAAGGGAAGCTTCAAAACCCGCGCCACCGTCAGTATCGAAAGCGTAGGTCCGAGGAAAACAGGGCTTGTGGTCACTGAACTGCCCTACCTCGTCGGTCCTGAACGCGTCATCGAGAAAATCAAGGACGCCGTCAACGCCAAAAAGCTTGTGGGAATTAGCGACGTGACCGACTTGACTGACCGCCACCACGGTTTGCGACTGGTGATCGGTGTGAAGAGCGGCTTTGATCCTGCGGTGCTCCTTCAGGAGCTTTATCGACTCACTCCGCTCGAGGAGAGCTTTTCTATCAACTCGGTGGCGCTGGTCGAAGGCCAACCCCAGACCTTGGGGCTGCGAGAGTTGCTCCAGGTGTATGTCGCCCACCGAATTCAGGTCGTCACCAGACGATCAGTCCACCGGCTTGCCCAGCGCAAAGCCCGGTTGCATCTGGTGGAGGGCCTCCTCATCGCGATTCTCGATATCGATGAGGTCATCCAGGTCATTCGCGCCTCTGATGACTCCAAGACAGCGGGTCTTCGTCTTCGGGAAGTCTTCGACCTCTCGGAGGAGCAAACTGAGTACATACTCGAGCTGCGGTTGCGCCGCCTCACCAAGTTTTCTCGTATCGAACTAGAAACTGAACGCGACGAACTAGTGGAGGAAATCTCGGCGCTCGAAGCGCTCTTGGCAGACCCAGCCCTGGTCCGCGCCAGCGTAAAGAGCGAACTCACCGAAACGCGAGATGCTTACGACACTCCTCGCAGGACAATCCTTTCGGGCGCAACACCCAGTGCACCCCGTGTAGCGCAAGCTCCCGAGAACTTGGAGATCAGTGATAGCCCGTGCGAGGTTCTGGTCTCAGCTTCGGGCCTCGCGGGTCGAATGGAAATCTCCGAGGATGCAGCGGCGCCGACCAAGCGGTCTCCCCACGATGCGCTGCTTGCCCGGCTCACGACCCGCGTGCGCGGGTCGCTGGGGGCGATTACGAGCCAGGGCGTCTTACACACGTTCACCCCGATGGATTTACCCATACTTGATGCGCGGGCACCGAAGTTATCAGGTGGAACGGCACTGAAGTCGTACCTCGGTCTTAGCCCTGCTGACGGGGTAATTCTCGCGGTGGTCACTCTGGAGGAAGGACCCACGATCGCCCTGGGAACCAAGCGCGGGGTCGTCAAGCGGGTCGGCCTTTCTGATCTACCCGAGCGCCCTCAGCACAGTCTGCTGTCCCTCAAAGACGGCGACACCGTCGTTGGAGCGGCGATAGCGCCGGATGATCACCATCTGGTCTGGGTGACCTCCGCGGGCGCCCTGTTGAATTTTCCGGCAAACCTCGTGAGACCCCAGGGTCTCCCCGCTGCCGGAATGCAGGGAGTCACAGTACCTGAGGACCATGCAGTGATCACCATGGCTGCTGTTGACCGCGAGCGCGCGATAGTCGTTACCCTCTCCGGATCTACTGAGGTTCTCCCCGGGACCGAATCCGCGAGAGCTAAGCGCACGCCGTTGACAGACTTCCCTGTCAAAGGTCGCGCAACGTCAGGCGTAAGGGCCCACACCTTCCTCAAGGGCGAAGACGTCCTTGTTGGCGCCTTCGTGGGCTACCAACCCCTCGCTATTGGCCCTCGCGGGCAGGCTGTCGCCTTACCGAAAGAGACCTCCAAGCGGGATGCCTCCGGAGCGCTCCTTGAGGGCAGCGTGAGCTCGCTTGGAGAGCAACGAAGCTAAGCGTCTATCCGCTCAGACGCCAGTCCCGGTCCCTGGACAATGAAATCTCGTCTGGGCGCCACCTCATTGCCCATGAGTAGTTCAAAGACGCGAGACGCGTTCTCCGCATCGGACACGCGGACTCGCCGCAACATGCGGTTGTCGCGGTTCATCGTCGTTTCCGCGAGCTGATCGGCATCCATCTCGCCCAAACCCTTGTAGCGCTGGATGGGCTCTTGATAGGTCTTCCCTTGTTTGTGCAGAGCGTCTAAGAGACTCCGCAACTCGTCTTCCGAGTAGGTATAGATGATTTCTTTCGGGGCTTTCCCCCGGCCATTCACGACGACGCGATGAAGAGGCGGTACAGCCGCATACACTCGGCCCTCCTCCACGAGGGGCCGCATGTAACGGAAGAAGAGCGTCAGCAGGAGCGTACGGATATGAGCGCCATCGACATCAGCGTCCGACATGATGATGATTTTTCCGTAGCGAGCCTGGGTCACGTCAAACGTCCGACCCGAACCCGCCCCGACCACCTGAATAATCGCCGCACACTCCTGGTTATCGAGCATGTCCTGAACAGAGGCTTTCTGGGTGTTCAAGATTTTCCCGCGAATCGGCAGAAGTGCCTGATGCTCTGAATCACGGGCCAGTTTCGCAGTTCCCAGAGCAGAGTCTCCCTCCACAATGAAGAGCTCACTCCCCTCGGTCTCCTTGCTCCGACAGTCCACCAGCTTGGTCGGCAAGGTCGATGACTCCAGAGCATTTTTACGCCGCTGGGTTTCTTTGAGCGCGCGCGCCGAGACACGGGTCTTCATCTCGGCGACAATCTTTTCTTGCAAGAGCGCAGCGAATGCTTTGTCTTCACGCTTGCTCGAGGTCAGTTTCTGGCCCAATCCCTCCGAAACAACCTGGGACACTATGGCCTTGATTCCCGGCGTGCCGAGCACCTCTTTGGTCTGACCCTCAAACTGGGGCTCGGGAACTCGAACAGCAATAATTGCGGTGAGGCCGGCCAAAATGTCGTCCTTTTCGACCTTGTCCTTTCCGACCTTGAGCTTTCGGGCATTCTTCTCGATCTCTGCACGCAAGGTCTTCACCAGCGCAAGGTCAAATCCTTGCTGATGAGTTCCTCCCTTGGGGGTCTGGATGATATTCACGAAACTTTTTTGGACCGTGTCATAACCCGTCCCCCACTGCACGACAACGTCGACCGCGGCAGTCCGCACAACATCACGTGACTCGAGCTTTCCGGTGTCATCCAAGACCGGCACGGTCTCTTCGAACTGGCCTTCGCCATGAAAATGCCACGGACCCACCACTGGTTGATCAGGAGCGAGGAACTCCATAAAGTCCGCCAAGCCTCCAGCCGCCGAGAACGTTGTGCGAACGTTCTTGCCAGAAGTGTGGTCATCAACATGGATAGACAAGCCCGGCACCAAGAAGGCTGTTTGGCGGGCTCGCTCGGTCAGCTCAGAAGGTGTAAATGCTGCGCCCTTGCCAAAAATTTGAGGGTCCGGCCAGAATCGCACGCGGGTCCCCGTGACGCCCTTTTTTACAGAACCAAGGACAGTGAGTTCGCTGCCGTCAACGAAAGGTTCAAAGGGAGAGCTCGGTGAGGGACCCTCTGGTGTGTCATGGAAAACTCCAGGCTCACCGCGGTGGAACGACATACCCCAGGTTTTTCCGTCCCGATCGACTTCAACATCAAGCCGTTCTGCGAGCGCGTTGACCACTGAAGCTCCAACACCGTGGAGTCCTCCGGACGCGGCGTATGATCCTGCGCCGAACTTTCCTCCCGCGTGGAGCTTGGTGAACACAAGTTCCAGACCAGTAAGTCCGGTGCGGGGCTCGATATCAACCGGCACCCCGCGGCCGTGGTCGCCCACCTGCACGCTGCCATCGGCATGGATTTGGACCGTAATGTCCGAACCGTGTCCACCCACAGACTCATCGACTGAGTTATCAATGAGTTCCCACAGACAATGCATCAGACCCCGGGAATCGGTCGACCCAATGTACATACCCGGGCGTTTACGAACCGCTTCGAGACCCTCCAGTACGGTCAAATGCCTGGCGGAATAATCCTGTGAGGCCACGGTCTCTCTTTCCTTGCGAACTAACGTCCTGAGCCTATTGCTCTCCACCCCGCCACACCCCGAGCACCGCCGACAAGGGGCAATACGCGGTCGGCGAAACTGGGAGAGTCTGGCAGGTGAATGACAAGAAGGCGTGGTGGAATAGGTCAACAGCCCACACGAGCTCGAGGAGAAGAAATGTCGTACGCAGCACCTGAGACAACAGAAGCACCCCTCGAGACCCCTGCCGCCTTAGGAGCAATGGACCTCTGCGATAGCTGCGGTGCGCAGGCTTATGTGCGCGTCACACTTGCCAGCGGTGAACTTTTGTTCTGCGGTCACCACGCTGCCAAGTATCGCGAGTCGCTTGGCGACAAGGTGGTCGGGTGGCACGACGAGACAGACCGCCTACGGAATGACCGCGCCAGCTAGTCTGAGCGCCCCACTGCGACGAGCACAGCTCTCCCAGGAGGCACTCGTTGAAGCGTTTGCCAGCCTGGCCTCGCGCGGAGTCATCCCCGACTTGCGCTGCAACGCATACGGCCTGGGCATTGAGCGCGTGAGCGCACTGGCTCGCGATGCCGGTGCGGCGCAGGCGCTGCACTCACCCGCAGACAGAGAAGCTTCGGTTCTGAGCTCTCCGTCACAGGAAGCCCCTAGTTCCGCGAGCTGGCTGGAAGGGCCACGCCCCGTCGTGACTCTGGAAGGCGATGTCGCATCCCTGAAGCGTGTGCCCGCGGGAACCCCTGTGTCCTATGGCTACCAGTACCGAACAGCGTCTGAAACGACCCTGGCATTGGTGAGCGTGGGATTCGCCGACGGAGTGCCAAGGAGCGCGTCCATGAAAGGTGAAGTGTCTCTCGGCGGCATCCGCCACAGGGTTGCCGGTCGGATTGCCATGGACCAGATGGTCCTCGATATCGGAGATGCATCGGCCAATCTTGGTGACGTGGTGACCATTTGGGGAACTGATCCCAGCGTGACCGAATGGTCACAGTGGTCCTCTCGTCCGGTGCCCCTCCTCATCGCCCAGCTAGCGCCCCGGGTGGTCAAAATATGGAACTAGCAGCGCACTGCTACGCGGAAATTTCGCTCCCGGCATTTCGGGCCAACGTTTCTCACGCAAAGGACACGCTGGCCGGTGATGCCCAGCTCATGATCGCGGTCAAGTCCGAGGCGTATGGCCATGGTGCTGAGGCTCTTGCCCGCGCCGCCCGTGAAGCGGGCGCTGATGCTCTCGCCGTCCTAGACATCGCCCAAGGGATAGCCCTGCGGGAAACCGAGCCAAACTTGCCCCTGCTGTGCTGGCTTCACTCCCCCACGAGTGACTTCGGTGCCGCAGCGCGGGCACAGCTGGACCTCGGAATTTCTGGAAGCTGGCAACTTGATCTTCTGGTGGAGCAGGCGCCAGCGATGAACACCCGCGTTCACCTCAAAATCGACACTGGTCTCCACCGAAACGGAGCCTTAGCAGAGCACTGGCCAGACCTCGTGCGTCACGCGGCTGCGCTGGAGGCCGCGGGTCACATCACTGTCATCGGAATCTGGTCCCACCTTGCGGACACCTCACTGGAGGAGGACAGGTCCTCCCTGCAGCGATTTCAGGACGCTGTCGCCATCGCACGGGATGCGGGACTGGCTCCGTCGATTCTTCACATTGCGGCGTCCGCCGCTGCAGCAGACTTACCTGAAACACGCCTCGACATGGTTCGTATTGGCATCATCGTGTACGGGGTGTCACCCTTCGATGACCGCACAGCCCAGGACATGGGCTTCAACCCCGTGATGTCCGTTCACGCTCAGGTGCTCTCCCACAGCCCACAAGGCGACACGGCGACGCTCGGAATGGGATTTGGCGACGGGCTCTTGCCTCCTCAGGATGGTCGCGGCTGGGTTAGCCACAACGGAGTTCGATACCCCATAGAGACGGTGGACGCCGATCACCTCATCATTCACTCCGAGGGCGATTTAGCTCTCCCACCGGTGGGTGAGTGGATCACGCTCTGGGGTGACCCACAGGGTGCGTCACCTCGTGCCGAGGACTGGGCCTCGTGGGCCGACACCATTGGCGATGAGGTGGTGGCCTCGCTTGCTCCACATGTGCCGCGAAAATTTATCGACGAGAACTAAGCCGTCCCACAATCAACGCTCGAGCGCGAGCCGCCGCAGACTCGACGCGGGTGTGAAAATCGTTGAGTTGTGGCTGCAGACCGCGTGACGCCAGCACATCGGTCACAATATCGAGCGCCCAGTGCGGATTGAGGGCGAGGGCTGGTCCACCAAGCCTGGTGGCGAACAGCTGTGGCGCACGAAGCCCCTCCTGTTCAGGCCATCCCTCGGGCGCGCCCTCCAGCGTCATGAGCGGCCCTACATCCTCCTTCAGCTCAGTCGTGCCAACCTGATTGATATAGCCGGCGCTCTCGCGACCTTTGAAGTCAGAGCCTCGCACCTCGCCCGAAAACCTCCCGGCGCGGTAGTCGGCACGAGAAGGAAAAATCCCTGCTCCAGGGACTGTGTCGCCCTCCGCTGTCATCAAGGACTCCCCCAGGAGATCCCAGCCCATTCCGATGGCAACCCAGTGAGCCCCAGAGTTCTTCCAATGCTGAAAAGTTCGCACGAGAGCGATCAAATCTGTCGCCGCGGGGGCAAGTTGTGAGGTGGAGCCGCTCCCGATGGTCACAATGTCAGCGGTGCTGGGTGCGTCAGCCGGACCATGAATATCAACAATGGACGCCTCATGGCCCATCTGGCGCAATGTCATGGCGAGAATCTCTGCAGATGCCGAGCTTCCATTCAGCCCGAGGCGCTCGGGAAGAACCCTCGCAATGGTGAACCACTGCGTCATCGCGCGCCCTCAAGTTCTTTATACCCGGCAAGCCGCCGAATGAGCATCATCTGCTCGTAATTGACGATGGCCGATACTGTTACGCCTCGCTCCAGAGCCATCGATCCCACGGCGGCGAGGGCCTCAGCGGAGTCTTCAATAACCTGGCCATAAGGAATCCCTCGGTATTCGAGGAAAACAGCCCATTGCCACGCTTTGGTCCCTGTGAGGACATCCACATGATCAATCGGGCCTAGATCGACGTCGTAGAGCCAGGAGGGATCCGGTGTCCCCTCGTCTACCGCGACCCAGACAAGCTCCGGCGAGTGGCTCATCGCATCGATGTTGACCTGCAAACTGGGGAGATTTTTCATCATCGTGAGCGCTATTTGCGCGCCCTTGTGGGTAATGACCTCCCCACGCCCATAGACCGGCGCACCAGAGCTCATCGCAGTGCGAACAGCGTCGAGGTCGACCGGCTTCCCGAGAACAACCGCCACGCATCCGAGCGCAAGAGCAGCATCCACGGCGTAATGCAAACCAGGAGCGGGGAGCTCGAGCTCGAGAGTGCTACCACCGACCCCCACCGTTGCCCGCTGGCCTTCGCTCGAGACCAAGGTCACGAGGGAATCACCAGGGAGTCTCTCCGGCGCCTCAGCAAACAGTGGTGCCGCCACGACACCGTGAGCGGCACTGGCGAGAGCGTCTGAGGACAGGTCGATGAACTCGACCCTTGAGCCTTGGGCAGCCACCTCAGCTCCCAAGGCAACAAGGTTGGCATCCGCGGCATTGACGATCACACCTACTCGAGCACGAGCAGCAAGATCACGCAGCATTCGATAGACGTTCTCTGGTTCACCAAATCGATTGAGCTGATCGACTTGGAGATTAGTCAGCACCACCCAGTCCGGAGCGAGGGCATCGGCAATCATGCCCGCGTAAGCTTCGTCAACCTCGAGGACAGCAATATCTGCAGAAACACGACCTGTGAGGCTGGCCGCTCCCACCACCGCGGACGCCAAGCCCTGTGGCAGGTTTCCGCCGGCGGGATTAGTGAATACGGAGACACCATGAGCGCGCATCAGGGACGCCATCATGGTGGTCGTTGTCGACTTTCCATTCGACCCTGAGACAAAGACAGTGCCGCGTGGCAGCGCTCCGAGAGTCTCCGAGAGAACATCGGGACGCATTCTCAGGAGTGCGAGACCGGGGAACGCCGAACCCCCTCCACGCAATCGCGTAAGAAACCGCAAGAGTTTCGCGATAACGAACGAGGGAAACTTACCCACAAGTCCTACTCGAGGTAGTCGCGAAGAGCCTGCGAGCGGGACGGGTGACGCAATTTCGCCATCGTCTTGGACTCTATTTGACGGATGCGCTCACGGGTAACACCGAAGGTGTCTCCTATTTGATCCAAGGTCTTGGGCATACCATCGCCGAGACCAAAACGCATGCGAATCACGCCTGCTTCGCGCTCTGAAAGCGAATCGAGCAACATTTCCAACTGGCGTTGCAGCATGGTGAATCCCACTGCATCCGCAGGGACCACTGCTTCGGTGTCCTCAATGAGATCACCAAATTCGCTGTCCCCGTCCTCGCCCAAAGGGGTATGCAGGGAGATGGGCTCGCGACCATATTTCTGAACCTCGACGACCTTTTCGGGCGTCATGTCCAGTTCGCGAGCCAACTCTTCGGGAGTGGGCTCGCGACCGAGGTCTTGCAACATTTGGCGCTGCACACGAGCGAGCTTGTTGATGACTTCGACCATGTGCACGGGGATACGAATCGTGCGAGCTTGGTCTGCCATAGCGCGCGTGATCGCCTGCCGGATCCACCAGGTGGCGTAGGTCGAGAACTTGAAGCCCTTGGTGTAGTCGAACTTCTCGACAGCACGAATCAAACCAAGGTTTCCCTCTTGAATGAGGTCCAAAAACTGCATTCCTCGGCCGGTGTAGCGCTTTGCCAGCGACACCACAAGGCGCAGGTTAGCTCCCAGAAGGTGGTTCTTAGCCCGCTGACCATCCTTCGCAATCTCGTGCAGTTCACGCGCAAGCTTCGTCGTGCGCTGTGACGCGGTGAGCGAGGAGAGCTTCTCTTCCGCAAACAGTCCGGCTTCAATGCGCAACGCGAGCTCCACTTCTTGCTCAGCATTGAGGAGTGCGACTTTACCGATTTGCTTCAGGTAGTCCTTGACAGGATCCGCGGTGGCGCCGGTAATTGTCGTGGAAATGATGGGTGCATCATCGTCATCTGTGCTTGAGAGCACGAGGGCGCCCTGCGGCAGCACAGCTTTTTCGACCTCGTCCTCGTCATCCAGTGCCGCTTCCGCGAGCCCGGCAATGATCTCAGCGCCTAGTTTCTCTGCAACCGCGTCAGGAACTACATCGGTCTCAGTGTCACCGGACTTAACCTCGACCTCGATGACGTCAGGCTCATCGTCCCCATCACCCCCGAGAACATCAGCCGCAGACGAAGCTTTTTTGCCCCGTGTAGCACCGCTTGACTTGGGAGCGGCAGATGCAGCTTTCTTGACGGGTGTGGCCTTTGCCGGAGCCTTTGCGGTGGCCGGTTTTGCGGGAGCTTTCTTTGCAGGAGCTTTGGAAGCGGCAGCTTTCGCGGTCGACGCCTTGGCTGGTGCAGGTTTCTTCGCGGGAGCCTTGGTCGCCGGCTTAGCGGCTGCAGTCTTGGGAGCAGCAGACCTTGCCACAGCAGTCTTCTGTGCTGCAGGCTTCTTCGCTGCCGGTTTCTGGGCAACGGGCTTTTTCGCTGCAGGCTTCTTCGCCGCAGGAGCTGGGGCAGCGGATTTCGCAGGTGCAGGCTTCTTGGCAGGTGCCTTTTTCGCTGGCGCTTTGGTCGCGGGAGCCTTCTTCGCCGCAGTTTTCTTCGCTCCTGGGGTGGAAGCAGGCTTCGAAGGTGCGGACTTTGGGGCGGGCTTTTTCGCTGCTGGGGTCACAGGTGTTGGTGCTGCTTTCTTGTCAGTTTGTGAAGAACCACGCCCAAAACCGAGGACACGATCCAGAAGACTCTGTTTCTGTGGCTTTTTTCCCGCACGGGATTCGGACGGTGTGCGTTGAGCCATAAGCCACCTGCTCCACTGTGTGACGGGCAGTAAGAAAACCCTTGTCAAGTTTCACGGATGTGAACTCGCAGGGCCTTCCCCCACATTATGTCACGAATCGACCTCGACGCCGGACACCCCGGCCCCGCGAGCCCTACGTTTCGTCGAGGACTTCGCCCGGGGCTTCTTGGTCGCCGCGCTTGGCCAGAAAGTTCTGCAACTCCTGGGCAATGTCATCCGCATTCGGGATCTCCCCGTCAGCACCCATCAGAGGTGAAGGCACCGGGTTGTCCTGCATGTAGGAGTCGTGGCGATTCTCGAGAGTATCGACCAGCTTCCGCAACTCATGGTTGTCCTCCACCTGCTCGGCAATTCCCTGAAGGAACAACCGACCGGATTCACGCAACGCATCGGTGGGAAAAATCAGGCCGGTGGCTTGACTCACGCTCTGAAGAGCTGCAATCGCGGCGTCGGGAAACTCCGTGTCGGCAAGATAGTGGGGAACCAACACCACAAAACCTGCAGTGGGGTGCCCGGCCTCTTGGAGGCGGTATTCGATCAGATGCATCAACGTCCCGGGAACACTCGTGGTGGGTCGCCACACCGAAAGAGCATCTGTGATGTCCTCGCGGTTTCCACTGACGGTCACACCCAGGCTCCGTGTGTGCGGGACGGGCATGGGAATGGCGTGAACCCAGGAGCTGCTCTCCACCGCAAGGTCATCAATAAGGTCGAGGACGGTGTCGCTCACCTGCTCCCAACGGAAATCAGGTTCATAGCCAGAGAGAAAGAGGAACTGGGACCCCAACTCGTCTTTGACGAGGTCGAGAGAGAGCCGTGGAGGCTCGTACGAGGTCAGAGACGTTTCCTCGAAGTGAAAGAGAGGGCGACGAGCTCGGTAGTCAACCAGCAGGTCGTTGACGAAAGCCCCCACACGCTGAGTCTCCAGGGTTTCAAACACGTACTTATTGACCTGGCTGACAGCTCCACCTGCATCGGCAAAACCGGTGAGCCCCGCGACAAGGGGAAGCCCGCGAGGAACGTCAGAGAGTTCCATCGCCTCACGAAAAATTTCATCTCGGAACATACGCCCATGCTAGCGAGCGCACTGTGAGGAAATGGGAAGCTTCGCCAAGGGCGATAACCAATCGCTCGATACGATGAGGTCATGACTCTGCCCACTGTTTCCTTCCTTGACTCCCCTGACGCTTTGGACACCGGCGACATTCTCGTCGTGGGACTCCAGAAGACCGACAACGGTGCCGTGGTCCATGCACCAGGCCTGGACGACGACACACGAGAAGCGCTTACCTCGCTCGCCACCGCGATCGACGCGGATGGCTCTCTCGATAGCGCGTGGCGCCAAGGGCCACCCGCGACCCTTCGTGTCCGCAGCGTCGTGTTCACCGGCTTGGGAGACGAAGAGATGACTGCGGACCGGCTTCGCGAATCTGCGGGCTACGCGGCTCTCCAGGTTTCGAAGGGTGAGCGCGTGGTGTTTGCACTGGCCGAGTCAGGTGACGAGTTGGCAGCTGTCGTCGAGGGTGCGCTGCTGGGGTCTCACCGCGTGCAGAAGCCCGGTAAATCGGCCAACGAAGCTCGGCCAACCCTGGCGTTCCTAGGATCCCTTGACGATGCCGCGCTCTCGCGAGCGATGGTCTCCACCGAGGCTGTCTGGCGGGTTCGAGACCTGGTCACGATGCCTCCCAATCTGTTGAATCCCGTCAGCTTTGTCGACCACATCACGTCTCTAGCCGGTGGCACTGGTCTCGAAATCGAGGTTCTCGACGAGACGAAGCTCCTCGCCGAAGGAATGGGGGGCATCAGTGCCGTCGGAAAGGGATCGCAGAATCCTCCTCGTCTGATGGTCCTCCGCTACCGCCCTGCGTCCCCAACCCGCCATGTCGCGCTGGTGGGTAAAGGAATCACCTTTGACTCCGGTGGTCTTTCTCTGAAAGCCCCGAACGCCATGGTCGGCATGAAATACGACATGACTGGTGCAGCGGTCATGGCAGCCGTCACCTTGGCGGCAAGCGCCCTGTCTTCCAGCACCAGTATCACCGCCTATCTGTGCCTTGCGGAGAATATGCCGAGTGGCAGCGCATCCAGGCCCAATGACGTCATCACCATCAAGGGTGGAAAGACTGTCGAGATCCTCAACACGGACGCTGAGGGTCGTTTGGTGATGGCGGATGGCCTCGCGCTCGCCTCTGAGCTGAGCCCGGACCTCATTATTGACATCGCGACTCTCACGGGTGCTGCGCGGATTGCGCTTGGTGAGCGCTACGCCGGGCTTATGGGCACCCCCGAGGGTGTTGCTGAGGTGGAGGCGTCAGCGGCTCGCGTCGGCGAGCGCGTCTGGGGTATGCCTCTGCCCCACGAGCTTCGCTCCTTGCTCTCTTCGGATGTTGCCGATATTGCGAATGCGAAACCGGGTGAGGTGCTCGGGGGAATGCTGCTGGCGGGCGTGTTCTTGAAGGAGTTTGTGGGAGAGGGAATCCCGTGGGCCCACCTGGATATCGCGGGCCCAGCCCACAACTCCTCAGGAGCTTTTGGGTACACCCCCAAGGGAGCATCCGGTGCTCTCACTCGAACAGTTCTGGATGTGGTGCTCTCCTAGGAGCGCACCTGTTAGGTCATAGTCATGAGGTAGTAGGCTGGTGGGCGATTGTCGTCCGGCTCTGTACGAATGTCGTGACGGATTATTGTCGAAAATCGTTGATTAGGGAGTCCCTCACACGTGGCTGAGCACACTTTTGACCTTGTCGTTCTCGGAGCAGGATCGGGAGGTTACGCCGCCGCGTTGCGCGCTAGCCAACTGGGTATGTCCGTGGGTCTCATCGAGAAGGACAAGGTCGGTGGCACTTGCCTTCACGTGGGCTGTATCCCCACCAAAGCGCTTCTTCATGCCGCCGAGGTGGCAGATTCTGCTCGACACTCGGACATGTTTGGCGTTCGCGCCACTTTGGAGGGCGTCGACCTTCCTGCCGTCAACACCTATCGCGATGGCATTGTGGCCTCCAAGCACAAAGGACTCCAGGGCCTGATCAAGGCTCGAGGCATCACCACCATCGAGGGAACGGGTCGGCTGGTATCCCCCACGACTGTTGCTGTTGGTGAGGACACCGTGGTCGGTAAGAATGTGATTCTCGCCACAGGCTCCTACCCGAAGTCTTTGCCTGGTCTCGATATCGGTGGTCGCATCATCACCTCTGAGCAGGCATTGCAATTGGACTGGATCCCCAACAAGGTGCTCGTCCTCGGCGGCGGCGTAATTGGCGTCGAATTCGCCAGCGTTTGGCGCTCGTTCGGGAGCGACGTCACCATTATTGAGGGGCTCCCCCATCTTGTGCCCGCGGAAGACGAGTCAATCTCGAAGCAGTTTGAGCGCGCATACCGCAAGCGCGGTATCAACTTCCACACGGGAGTGCGCTTCCAGTCCGCCACCCAGGATGACACCAGTGTCACCGTGACCCTCGAGGATGGAACCACCGAAACTGCTGACCTTTTGCTGGTCGCTGTGGGACGGGGTCCGAAGACTGACGGTATGGGCTTCGACGAGGTCGGTGTTGCGATGGATCGTGGCTACGTCCTCACCGATGAGCGTCTGCGCACGAATGTTCCCGGTGTGTTCGCTGTCGGTGACATCGTGCCGGGCATCCAATTGGCTCACCGCGGATTCCAGCACGGTATTTTTGTCGCCGAGGAACTCGCTGGCTTGAACCCCATGGTCGTGGTTGATCGCAATATTCCCAAGGTCACCTACTCAGAGCCTGAGGTCGCCTCTGTCGGTTACTCCGAGAAAGCTGCCAAGGAAGAGTTCGGTGACGCAGCAGTCGCGGTCTATGACTACAACCTTGCGGGTAATGGCAAGAGCCACATTCTGGAGACTGCGGGATCCATCAAGGTCATCCGCCAGGTCGATGGACCAATTCTTGGAGTGCACATGATTGGCGCCCGCGTGGGTGAGCTCATCGGTGAAGCCCAAGTTGCTGTCAACTGGGACGCCTACCCCGAAGATGTCGCACCGTTGCTCCACGCCCACCCCACCCAAAACGAAGCGCTCGGAGAAGCGTTTATG
>Ga0255769_10001228_pt1 | contig 29785 bp, 22 predicted proteins | sample 041ome_9_FD_179637 | JGI IMG/M metagenome (GOLD analysis project Ga0255769, IMG submission 179637) | Coastal salt marsh microbial communities from the Groves Creek Marsh, Skidaway Island, Georgia - 041413US metaG (version 2) | ecosystem: Environmental > Aquatic > Marine > Intertidal zone > Salt...
TTTAAAATTCGCATTTTTTTCCTGTGACAAAAAAAAACACGTTTTATACTCTCCGCGTAAAGAGAGAAGAGCGCGCACACGGAAACCACCTCTCTTCTCTCTCGCGCGCGCAAGCGCGCTCTCGTTTTCTGTGTATCGCTCAGTCGTCCTCTGACAACAGATATATCCGCGTCTCTGTCTCTCTCAAAGCAAAAAGCGTTCGGGAAAAAAGAGAGAGAGATTGAGAGAGAAAAAAAAAAATTTCGAAGACGTTGTTTTCCGTCTCGGATCACGAAAGAAAGCGCACAGGAAAAACAAAATCGGGCTCTCTCGACCAAGAGTAAGGCGGGGTGCAGAGAGTTTTCTCTCTCTCTGTCTCTCTCCGTCTCTCTGTCTGTCTCTCTCTTTTAAAGGAGATTATTTGTTGAAACGAACGATACGAAGAAGAAGTTGGCGACGGTGATTTTAAAAGAAGAAAAAAGGCAAAAGAGAGAGAAACCGCGCGCGAAGCGCTTTCGAGAGTGCATGTCCGAAGAGATCATCGTTTCGAACGGAGAAGAGAACGACGACGGCGAGAGATACGAAGAAGAAGAAAAAAAAGAAACAGAAACAGAGCGCGGCGCGAAGAACAACGACGCGAGAAGAAACGACGGAAGAGGAGAACGCAAAGAAGAGAACGAGAGAGACCCCGCGAAGAAGAAGATGAGCTTTGAGATCGAGGAGGAGAGAACGCCGTCGCCACCGCCGGTGGCTTTTCCCAAAGACGCAAATCTGGGAGGAGAAGAGGAGCAAAAAACAAAAAATATTGGAACAGATTTGAAACGTTCTTCTCGATCGCCAGCGGCGGCAGCGGCGAAAGGAGGAGGAGAAGAAGAAGAAGAAAATGATGAAGAAGAAGAAGAAAAAGACGTGGGGGCAAGGAGTTTGGCGATGGCGGGTTCGTTGGATGGGAAAAGCGGCGAGGACGAGAGAGAAGAGGACGCCGCGGCGGCGAGGACGACGACGGAGAACGACGCGTCGCCGTCGAACGCTTTTGTCGTTCCGAAGCTCTCTTTACCAGTTTTGGAGGCGAGCACGCCGGCGACGACGAATAGCAATAACGATACTACCGCGGGGGATACGAACGGGGGCGCCACGACGTCGGAAGCGACGACGATAGGGGAAAGCGGCCCCGGGAGAAGAACAAGAAATGGAGAGGAAGATGTGGACTTGGCCGCGTTTACGAAAAAAGGTTTGAAAAGGCTACGCAAACCGACGGAGGTGGATGAAAACGGCTTGACGAGAAGTGGGAAGAGGAAAGGCCGACTAGCAAAGGACGACACCGGTTTGACCGTTCAAGAGTTGAGAAAACAAGCGAAAGAGGAAGCATCCCCGGGAGCGAAAGATGGTAAAAGCACGCACCAAACGTGGACGAAGGAAGAAGATGAGCGCTTATCGGCTTTAGTCGAGCGGTTCGGCTCGAAGAAGTGGTCGTTTTTAGCGCAGCTCATGATCAATCGGAAAGGGAAACAGTGTCGCGATCGGTACATCAATCATCTCGCGCCGAGCATCAAAAGAGGCGAATGGACCATTGAAGAAGAGCTCATGTTAGTCCAAGGTCATCGCGTGTTAGGGACGCGTTGGGCTGCCTTAGCGAAGGTTGTGCCGGGGAGACCGGAAAATGCGGTAAAAAATCACTGGCACGCGTGCAGAAGAACGAAATTTGAAGCGAAAGCGTTGTTGCGACCGCTGTATCGATACCAGCTGAGAGAGTTGAAGACAGTCACCGAACTGCCGTCGGAGGAAAGTTTGAACGAGGCAAAAGAAAAGCTCGGCGATGAGTATCCGGGAGACGATCCGGTCGAAATGCCGAAGGGATCTTTCGAGAGCGAGGCTGAGCAAAAGACGTTCGAGAAAAAATTGGCAAAGTTGGCAAAGAAGAAGCAAGTGAGAGACTACGACCCGGACAAAGACTCGGACAGCGACGAAGAGGAAGAAGAAGCAGAAGAAGAGGACGAAAAAATAGATTCACCGGCAGCGGCGGCTGCAACAGCTAAGGAGAAGAAAAGACTAGCGAAACTTCTCAAAGAGCATCAAGAACAAGAAGAGCGCGAAAAACAACAGCGCCAGCGGCTTCTGCTCGAACAGCAACGCAAACTGCGACCGATATCGAAGGAAACCAAAGAAACGCTTGCTCGAAAGGCCTCCAATACTCTCTCTCCCGTGATTGCAGAGGTAGACGCTAAAATCGAATCGAACGCGTTGGTGGAGGCCGTAAAGAGCGAATTAGACAAGCAAGCGAAACAGGCGGCGACGACAGAGACGGAGGCGGGGTCGTTGATGGAAAAGAAAGACAATCACAACGTCCGAGCGGAGTTCAACAAAATCAAAGGCCTTCTCGGCAACGCGCTCAACACGACTGAAGAAGGAAAAGAAGAAGAAGAAGAAGAAGAAGAAGAAGAAGAAGCGCCGCCAAGGAAGAATTTACCGGTACCAAAGGCGCGAAGCTCAGACCCTTCGATGATGGAAGTGAAAGTTCCGGATATCCCGTTACCAAAAATGGGTGGGTACATCAAGTCGACGTGGAAGCAACCGGAGCCAGGAATGTTGAATCCCAAGGCAAAAGGACGGAAGAAAATGCGCCAGGACAACGACCGAGAAAACGCGAGAGAAGCAACGCCCACGAGGACACATGTGATGAGACAAGCGGATCACGACGGATACTCTTGGCGCAAATACGGAGAAAAAGAACTCAAATCGGGCACGGTCCCTCGATCGTATTACAAGTGCACATTTCCCGACTGTCCTGCGAGAAAAACCATGGAAAACGGCGTGACCCTCACGTACACCTACGAGCACACGCACGAAAAACCGCTTTCGTTTGAAAATGTCGGGGAAGTGCGACGACACGAACAAGAACTCAATTTGATTTTAGCTGCCGCCGAAGAGATGGACGGAGGAGCGAGCATGGAGACGCCGCAAGAAGAAGTGGGGGACCTCGAAGAGCACGAGCCAGAAATCGATGAAGAAACTGATCCCGTCGTGCTCGAGCGTCGTCGAGCGGATTGGCTCGAGCAACAGCTCTTTGGTCATGCCAAGGGAACAAAGTTAGCGCCCGCCGCGGCGACGTCCTTTTTTGAGCAGGATCCAACTCAGCAACATCATCAACAAAACGAACGACTAACGAAACAGAAGAGGAAGTACACGAGAAAGGTTGAGGACCAAACAACGAATTCTGGTTCCGTGAAAAAGTTCAAAATGAGCAACGCGGGGTATCAAGGACCGTGCATGCTTTGTGGCACGAAAGATACGCCGTGTTGGAGAAGCGTCGGAAGTTTGAAATTGTGCAACGCTTGCGGTATTCGCATTTACCGCGATTACGCTGTGGAGAAAGAAGAAGCTGCCGCGCTTTTAGAACTTTCGCAAGGTCCCGGTGAAGTGCGGACGAACAAGCACGAAGCTCTCCGCACTGCCAACGGGAAAGTTTTGGGGAGATTTAAAACGGATCAGCAAGATCTCGAGAGATTTGCTTTGAGAAAGTATCCAAAGTTACAACTGGTATTAACGACAAACCTGGAAACGATTGGGCTCGATGTACCTGGGAAAATCAAAGTCAGATCAAAGTCACAACCGCGAACGACGAATAGTAATAGGCAAGCGCGTAATATCGTGCAAGCATCGCCGATTGCGTCGAGAGTGCCGACGAGGAAGCGCACGATGGTAAATTACAAGAAGCGCGTCATTACGCTAGACGAGATTGTGAATAGCCACCACGACGACGACGACGATGTTGCGGAAGCAGCCGCAATGCTTCGACAACAACAACAGCAAGGTGCTTATGTCGATCGGAGCAACAACTATCTCTTTTATCTTCCCATTAAAAAGCGCAGAAACGCTCGGATGAACGAGAACGGCACGTTAACCGCGATTGACTCCGTCTCCGGTGAAGATGTTCCGAAGTACATGGAGTTCATGCAAAGATCTGGCGGTACGGTGCGAAACCCACTGAGTTTATTAGCGTCATCGGTTTCATTACGACTGGACGACATCGAAGAGCCAGAATCAGTGACGCCGCCAGAGACGAGTGAAACGCTTGCGTTGCCAACAACTTCAAAAGCGACTACTGTCGCTGCAGCCGCCGCGGAAAAGTCCAACAACGACGTCACTACGCCTTGCGCGGCGCAAGACGATGCGACAGAAACGACGACAACGACGGAAACGACGACAAACATTGATACAAAAGCAAGTCCGAATGAAAACAAAGGAGAAAAAGTAAAGGCGCAAGAACAACCGCACGCTGGACCAAAAAGAGCGCCCCTAAAGCGCGTCGCGATTGAAGATTATATTGAAGTCACGACGTCGCCGTTGGATACAAGCCGATGCGTCAATGCCGCGCGATCTCGACGTACCTCTTTGGAAGTCGCCTCGCTGACGACCAAAGCTGCGCGTGATGGTCCGATTCAGTTGAGAGGCCCGAAGGTCGTCATTTCTCGCGACAAATTGGCAGCCGGGTTGAAACGCATCGCCTCAAACGCGCGCGAAAAAATCGCAAAGCAAAGAATGAAACGCGCGGGCACTGACCATGACAGCTCGAAGCGAAGTCTTTTGAATCACTCAAACGGTCGTTGTGCAATCGCTATTCGCCACGATTCGTGCAAAAAAGGTGATTTGCAGATGATTATAGTCTGTTCATCGGAAAATTTCCGCGACGCCATCAGTTGCGCCGAAGACTGCGCTGCGCAAATAAAAGAAGATTTTGATTTCGGGAGCGTCGCCGACGCGTAAAAAAAAGGCATCTACTACGACAATGCTTCGCGAAAGCGAGGGATTTGAGCACATACCACTGTTGAAATAATATATAAACATTACAACTTGTACCATTATCATAATTTTTGCGTGGTTTAAAATTTAGGGGTTTAAAACCTTCAAAAGAAACTTTCATTCCGCAGCAGCGACGGCAGCTGTTCTTTTTTTCGCCTCTTCTTCCTCCTCTTCGACTTCCATCAACAACTCTTCCAATCTCTCCCATTCCTGGAAATAGGCGTCTCGTTTCTCCGTCTTCTCGTCGATTTGTTTTTGCAATTTCATCGCCTCGCCGACGTCCGATCCGCACGCCAGAGTCTTTTCGGAAAGCGCTTGGATGTCTTCATCCAAAACTGCCATCGCTCTTTCGATTTTGTCTATGATTTTCGGAGCGTTCGCGACTTCTTTTCTTCGTTTCTCTTTCGCTTTTCTATCCGCGGCTTCGAGTTCTTTCGCTCGCGCGGCAGCTTGCGCGGCCTCGTCGTTGCCGTCGTCGTTGTCGTCGAGCGAGCATTCTTCCACCTCGCAGTCGCGAGCGTACAAATCTGAAGCCGTGATCATTTTTCCTTCCGGCCATAACTCGACGTCAATCGCTCTGGTGTCGCCCTCTCGCATGTCTTCGCCGCCTCTGCACCTGACCACAGTCGTCGGTTTTAATCGAGATGCAAATCTGGGATTGTGCGTGACGCATATAACTCCTCCTTTCCAATCCCTCAAAGCGCTCGTGATGGCATCTATGCTATTTATATCCAAGTGATTCGTCGGTTCGTCCAACAGAAGGCAATCGACTGGTTTCAACATGAAACCAGCCAACGCGACGCGCGCTTTTTCACCTCCAGAGAGCTCGCCGATGGTTCGGTCGATGGCCGCCGTACCGGTTATACCTAAAGAACCTAACGCAGAACGAGCCATTTGATCGGTTATCGTCGCTTTCTTAGATCCGATGCCCGACCCAACTCTGGCAACGTCGAGAACGTACTCTAATCCGGTCTTATCCAACGGTAACTTCTGCGCTAAATCTTGATCGAAATAACCTAATTCGCAATCTTCAGAAACTCTCAACTCGCCGGATTTTGGCGGAATGACTTTCGCTAACGTCTTCAAAAGCGTAGATTTTCCGGCGCCGTTTCTGCCACAAATTAAGATTCTACTCTCTCTTTCGATTTCAAACGTCGCATCGGTCGCAATCGGTTCGTCTTTACCTTCGTATCCCACGCACAAACCTTTCGTCTGGATGTACATTCTCGTCGTATTTGGCGGGTCCGCCAATCTCAACGAGATGTTGTTGTTTTTACTACTGTTGCTACTGCTACCGCTATTGCTATTCATTTCTTCGGCTTCGTCCACGTTCATCGCACCAGCCGTCTCGGCGTCGATCTGCGCATCCTTCAAAATCTCCAACGCCTTCTCCAATTTTTTCTCCTTATCCTTCGCTTGCTTCGCTTTGGTCGCTTTCGCGCCGTACGTGTTTATGAACGTTTCCAACTTTTTCGTCTCTCTCCCGGTCCTTTCGAGAATCTTCTGCGCCTCTTTCGCTTTCGCGGCTTTCGCCCTCAAATATTGCGCGTACGAACCAGGATACGAGACCAATTTTTTATTCTTCACCTCGACGATTCTCGTGCACACCTCTCGCAACACCTCTTCGTCGTGCGAAACCAAAAGAATCGTGCCTTTGTACTTTTTTATCCAACTTTGCAACCATTTTTTCGCGTTGGAGTCCAAATGATTCGTCGGCTCGTCAAGTAAGAGAAAGCCGCCATTCACTCCAGTTTTCTCGCACTCGCCAGCCTCGCTCAACAACAGTTTGGCCAAACTCACGCGCATTTGCCATCCTCCAGATAAAGACGCGCACGATTGCGTCGCCCACGTATTCTTATCGAAACCTAAACCGGACAACACGCCGCTGATTCTCTTCTCCGCGTTATCTCCGTCCACTCTTTCCCACTCGGCTCGCGCTTCCGCTTCTTCCGCGGCGCTCGTAAACGCGTTCTCGCCAAACATCTTCGCCTTCAATCGATTCAAAGTCTCCATCTTCGACGTCGCCTCGTCGTATATCGTCAGCGTTGAACCGCTCGTTCCCGTTTGTTCTAAATATCCCAGCTCCACGTTCTGCGCGATCACGCAATCGCCGGAATCGTGTTCCATCAATCCGCCGATAGCTCTCAAAAGTGAGCTTTTCCCGCAACCGTTTGGTCCAATCAACCCGCAGCAGTCCCCAGGTTCTACTCTGATGGTTTGATCTAAAGAAGTCATCGACAATAAATCGTCCGCGCCTCGAGAGAGACGTATGTTCTTTATGCTCATGACCGCGCCAGCCGTATCGCCGCGCGGTACACCAGACGTCGTCGCGCGCGCTGAAGCTCCTTTCGCGATTTGGATAATGCCGCGACGAAGACGAAGACGACGAAGACGAAGAAGACGTTCGCAGCGACGCGGATTATTCGATGCCGCCGCAGACAAAGACAAAGACGAAGACAAAACGGTCGTCGTCATCTTCTCTTCTTCTCTTAAACGACGACGACGACGACGACGACGACGACGACGCGCGCGTGTGCAAGAAAACCCAAAGAGAGAGAAAGAGAGAGAGAGAGAGAGGTGACGAGTGTTGGGGAAACCGCTGCTTCGTGTGTTTATTTTTGGAGACGTCCACAACCCCACACGCAGCGCGAAAAGCCAAACTGATGGATGAGCAAAACGCGAAAGATGCCGCGGTGCGCTTTTTTATTACATTTTTTGGAGTTTTTTCATCCTCCCAAATGTTAGGAAAGCTATGCCCCTCGCTTCTCCACGAAAAGCACACCACGTTCGGGACTTCGCGGGACGGGCCGCGAGTCGTCGTCTCGTATGGTTCCGTAATCTAAAAGCAGTTCTGAAAGTTGCGCGATAACGCACACGAATGACCAGTAGCGGATGATACCTAGTGCTAGTAATTCTACTGGTGGTATATACATATAGTTTTTTGTTTATTCTTTGATGCTTGGTCGACGGCGCTTCTCGGCTTCGAGTTCTCTCAAGCGCGTGCTGCTCAGTTTACCGCCACCGCTCTCCTCTCCGCCTTCTTCACCTCCGTTCGTCTTCTTCCTTCCTAAAAGTACGTCGACTACGACCAACTCTAACTCTGGAAACCCGCGCTTCTTTCTCTCTTCGTTGATCTTTTCGCCGCCTTCGACGGTTTCCTCGGAGACGACGAGCGCGTCGACGTCCTCTCGCGTCGCCGCTATCGGCCAATTTTCATCCAACGGGCCAAAATTTACCATTAAACCCACCGGAGCGGACGCTTTGATGAAATCTCTACAAAACTGTTCTCTTTCGGCGTACGATTGGAGGTACTCTTTATATTTCTTGTTCGCCAGCAACGCTTCGCCGGTGACGCCGACGTCCAACCGTTTTTTGGCGACGGCGACGGCGCACGCCAAGAGCAATCGGTGGCCCGCGTGCGCGTGGTCGAACGTGCCACCGACGCACACGTTATCGAACCGTTTCGTGTGCGCTCTGCTGTTGTTTTTTCCCTTCTTTTCTTTCGCGCTCGCACCAGCGCCGCCACTCCCATCGCCACCTCTCGCCTCTCTTCTCTCCCCGTCCCAGTACGGCGAGTCTCTCAACACCGGAATCACGTTCTTCGCGCACGCGTTTTCATCCGCCGCGATCGAATCATAAATCGCGTGCAATATCGGCAAAACGTCCACGTTTGCGTACAAACTCGACACGGCGGCCCCAACAACGCCGTTATTATCGTCGTCGTCTTCGTCGTCGTCGTCGTCGATGCCGTCAAATTTAAAATTGATCCGAACGTTTGCGTTTTCCCTCTTCCGCGCCAGGAAAGGAATCTTCCTCTCGATTTCCTCTCGAATCTCCTCGACGTTCAATCTCGTCCTCGTTCGCGCGTTTACCAAACAAATCGTCGTCGCGGTTGGAATGTTGTTATCGTCGTCGTCGTCGTACGAAGAAAAACTCGCCATCGTTTTTTGACTGGTGGTGGTGGTCTCGGTTCTCCTCCCGTTAATGTTGTTATTATTTCTTCTTCGTCGTCGTACCGGACTCCACCCGGCGAAGACGAAGGCGGAGGTAAAAGAGACGCTCTTCTCCGTCGTCGTCGCGATGATCGTTTAAAGAGAACTCTCGGAAGAAGAAGAAAAGAACGAAGAAGAAGAAGAAGAAGAAGAAGATCTCTCTCTCTCTCTTCTCCTCTTTTACGTTTACTTCTTCTTCTTCTTCTTCTCGCGCGGCGAAACGTTTTTGCGCTTCACAAAATCTCTTTGACGCTTTTTAGGGGAAAAATGAACGCGCTTTCTTCTTCTTCTTTTCGGATGCCGCCGCTGCTGCTTTTCCCGCGTTGCCAACGTCGATGTAATCGCTCTTTATCGGAACGGCGGAGGAGCAACGCGTCTTCTTCTTCTTCCTCTTCTTTTTCTTCTTCTTTTTCTTCTTCTCTGAGAGCTGTTCGACGAGAGGAAGACGACGACGACGACGACGAAGAGACGAACAACAATGGCGATAAAAGCAGTTACGAGACGGTCTCGAACCCGCTGTCGTACGCGGCGAGCGAGCGAGAGGCGATGGATAGGAACTCTTCTTTGCTTTTTGCGAGATTGTCGCCGGCGTGGCGCGTGTTGCTTTTGTCCGACGGCTCCGTCACGAGACACTTGAGTTTGTTGGGGAAAGTGGTGGAAGAAGAAGAAGAAGAGGAGGATTCTACCACTGAAGAACGTCGTCGATCGAGCGACGAGAACGAAGAAGAAGAAAACAACGGCGGCAATAACAACAACAACAGCGAAAGCACGAGAGTAGAGGTGATATCGATGAAACCGTGCGGGAGAGACTCTTCGCAACCGGAAGACGTGGTGAAGATTAAAGGACCTTTGGTGCAGCGGGAGGTGTATTTGAGATACGCGGACGCGAAGAAGCGCGAGAAGGAAGAGGACTATCCTCCTCCTCTCGTGTACGCGTGCTCTTGGTGGAACGCGAACGCGCTGGAGAAGTTCATGAAGAAGAGAGAGGAGACGATGTGGTCGAATTTAAGGAAGCAAAACGTGGAGTTGTATAGGGAAGTGAGGAGGGTGTATTTAGGGAAGAACAGGAGGTTGGCAAAAGCGTTCGGATTGGAAGACTTGGACGAGGAGATTTGGGCGAGGCATTACATCTTTTGGAGCGGAGGAGAACCGGTGACGGTGGTATTCGAGGCGTTTTCGCCAAAGATTGAGTTAGTTTAAAGTATAATAGTGTAGCGAGTGAGCGGTACGCGTAGCGGCAAATAGAGCAAGCGGTATTATTATTATCAAAAGCGTAAAATCCTAATCTTCTTTCCACTGAATGAGTTCGCCAAATCCAGCGGCTGAAACGAACTCGTCGGAGTGGAATAAACCGAGATCCCCTATCGTGCCGTGTTTCAACGCCACCGATTTCAAGCGAACGTCCAATTCTTCTTTTAAGAGGGAATAGTAATTCGCAGAACACAACGAGTGTTGCGCTTCGCCGCCGCCGGAAATATCAATCTCTTTCGTTTTCACCCGGTCGCCGAGGTCCATGCGGAGCATTTGTACCAGTTTCGTGACTTGCGGGAAATAGTGATTTTCCAAAGCGGTCATTTCCCACAAAGAAGATTCTAACGCGCGCGATTTCGCCGGATCTTCGGTCGAGAAATCGTACGGATCCTCGTCGAAAGATCTGCGATGTTTATTACTGGAGGACTTTTGTTTCACGTTTTCATCTCCTTCAGTAGCAGTATTAGCCTCGTCCGCGTTGTCAATATCGACGCTGCCGCTGCCGCCGCCAAGCACGTCTCTATCTCTGTGAATCAACGGCAAGCACGATTTGGGATGTCGTCGTATCAAGTTGTGAATAAATGACACGCACAACATCGCTCCAGCCGGCGGCGCGCTTAAACTCAATCGTCCAAACTTTTTGCAAAACGCCGCCGCGCAATATCCAGGGAGCGCGGGCGATTTCAGAAACACATCCGCTAACTCAAAGAACGTCCTTCGGCCGTTGGCGTAAAACGAATCTTCGTTTATTAAATTATATAAGCGATCGTAGAACTTCGGGTATTCGAGGTTGTGTCTCGTGACGAGGACGAACAACGCGTGCAACGCTAACATGCCGATTAATCCGCCGACGTTTACGGACGAGACGCAGAAATCGCACAACAAAACTGGGTTGACGTGGTGCGGTATGACGTCGAGGTGAAGTCGAGCGAGGATTTTCCGGTAGACGTCTTCTGGGAAATTCGGGAGACGTAAGAACGCGATCCAGGCGTCGCTAAATGCTCTTCGTCGTTTCACGCCGTCCATCCAGCTTATTTTGGAACCATTCCTCGTCGTCGTCGTCGTCGCTTTCTTCTTTTTCAAGTCTTTCTCGTTGCTTTTCTTCCTTCGTTTCGCATCGTTTTGTTCGTCTATATCGAGCGTTTGCGAGGGCATTTTGCACCACGGCGTTGTTTCCGCTTTTCCGTCGTCGTCGTCCTCGTTGTTGTTGTTTGATGCGGCGGCAGCTTTAGCTAAATCTTCGCTCGACAATCCAAGCATGGCGGCAAAATCAACCTCTTTACTCGTCAACTTTGCGCCTCCGTTATTACTAGTATTCATCGGATTCGTGGAAGTACTCTCCGGATCGTAATCCTCGAAATCATTCGATACGTTCGAGATGACATCGTACAAGTTCCTCGCCACCTCCGCGCTCGACGCTTCCATGTCCGCACCATTTCCCGCATCGTTGTCCTCGTCGTCGTCGTCGTCGTCCATATCCTTTCCTTCTTTCTTCGTCTTCGTCGAACCGCTTTCTTTTCTACTCGCCGCCGCCAATTTCCCCGCGATTCTCGCCACCGCTTTATACGCGTAATACTGCACGTCCACCCTCCCTAAAAACCGTTTCTTCAACATCCCAAGCGTTGCCTCCGACCACAGTTTACTCCTCACGCACTCTTCCAGCGCTCTCTCGAAAATCTCGTTATTGAAATTACTGCTCGAAGAGCCGCCGTCGCCGTCCTCGCCGCCGCCGTCTAACCGCGCGATTTCCATCAACCCCGAGAACGCCACCACCCTCGTCTGCTCGCTCGCCGTTTGATCCTTCGCCGCCACGCGTATCATCCTCGACAGGAACAGCTTGTAGTTTTGCAACAGCCACGCTCGGTACTTGCGCTTCTTCTGTTCCGCGACGTCGTCGTTATTACCGTCGTTGACATCGTCTTCTTCTTTCTGCTTCTTCGAGAGGAGAAGGTCTCGTCTGGCGAGCGCGACGTCCCCTCGCGCCAATCTCGCCGCGAAAAACTTTTCCAGCGCCAACATCGATTCCACCTTCGCTCTCTGCTTTTGCCGCTGCTCTTCGTTCCGTCGTTCTTTATCTTCCTTCGCGGTCGTGGTCGTCGTCGTCGTCAAAGCGTCGTCGTCTTCTTCTTCTTCTCCTCCTTCCGGCGGCGGCGAAGACATCAAAATCGAAAGCAACCGCGACGCGTTGTTCAACTTTGTCGCGTCCGTGTTCAGCTCGACGCCGAGTTCGCGACATCGGCGCGCGTTTTTACGCAGCGGCAGCAACGAGAGCGCTTTCTTTCTCTCCCCGTCGTCGTCGTTTACGACGTCGCTCTTCTTCTTTCTCTTCATATGTTTCGTTGTTCGTTCGCGTTCGTCGTTTTTGGGGAAAAACGAAACGAGTTTTTGTGCGGCATTTCAAAAAGAATACGAGAGAGAGAACAAACGCTTTGTTTTCGATGGCGGAACACCTGGCGTCCATCTTCGGGACGGAGAAGGATCGCGTGAACTGTCCGTTTTACTTCAAGGTGCTGCGCGAGACGCGAACTTCTGTTTCTTCTTCTTCTTCCTTCGAGGAGCGCGTCTGTCTGTCGTGGGGAAAAATTTCGCGGATCTCCCTTCTGCGCTCTTCTTCTGATGCGTCGTCGCTTCGCGTTCTTTTCTGCGCTCTCGCGCGCGTCGCCTCGAACGCTTATTGTTCTTCTTCTTCGAGTCTCTTTTCTGCCGTCGCGGTGCGAACGTGCTCTCGCTAACCCCGTTTACGATTACAAACTCTATTGTGACTTGAATAAATGCGCACAGATTGGCGCGTGCAGACACGGCGAACGATGCTCTCGATTGCACAACAAACCAACCGTCTCGCAGACGCTTTTGCTGATAAACATGTACCAGGTGCGCATGCACACGCGTTAGAAAAAATTAGCATCATCGATGATGCTTTTTGTTGTTTGTTGTTTGTTGTTTGTTGTTTTGTTCTCGTCGTCGTCGTCGTCGTCATCGCGGTCTTTTCCGTCGTCCGTCGTCGCGCGGCGCTCGAGCGCACATCGAAACCGCTGACTTTTTTGTGTTCTTCTTCTTCTTGTTTGTCGTCATTGTCGTCGTCGTTGTCGTCGTGATATTCGTCTTCGTGACCACGCAGTCGCCTGAACAAGCACGATTACTCGGCGGCAACTTGCAACAAGCGGCAAACGCGACGGAACCGCGCGAGATACAAGAACATTACGAAGATTTTTGCCACGACGTCTTTGAAGAACTCGCGGTGCACGGAGAGATTGAAGAGTTGAACGTGTGCGATAACTTAGCCGATCACATGGTCGGGAACGTGTACGTGAAATTCGCGGACGAGGACGACGCGAATAAAGCAAAGGCGGCGTTGGACGGGAGATATTACATGGGGAGACCGATCCGGTGCGAGTTTTCGCCGGTGACGGATTTTAGGGAGAGCACGTGCAGACAATACGAGGAGAACACGTGCACCAGAGGAGGGTACTGTAATTTTATGCATTTGAGACCGATTAAGAACGCGACGTTAGCGCACGCGTTGTTCGGAAGATACGGAAAGAAGAGGCAAGATAGGAGGGTGTACGGAAATCGAGGCGGAGGACGAAGAGGAGGAGGAGGAGGCGGACAGAGAAGAGATCCGTATCATAGAAGAGATAACCGGGGGCGAGATCGCGGGTACGGAGGCGACCGACGGAGAGACAATTATTACGACCACAGAGACGATCGAGGACGGGGGAGAGACGACGACAGAGGAGGAGGACGACGAGGAAGGTCGAGATCGAGATCGAGAGACCGAAGAGGTGGCGGCAGAGACTACGACAACGACGGTAACGACGATCGAAGAGGAGGAGGAGGAGGAGAGAAAAAATCCGGCGGGTTTGGCATGAGCGATGAGGAGAGACGGGCTATGATTGCCAGTTTCAAAAACGAAGAAGAAAAATAGAGGAGGACGGAAACAGGAAACAACCGCGTGTTTTATACCACGCATACATAGTTTAAATTTTCAGTGAAAGAGATTTAGAGATGCACCATTCTTTTGGGGCGCGTTTAGCGCGCACGCGAACGATGCGACGACGAAAGTAAAAGTCACGGATACACACACTTTATCGTACGTTACATTTTTGTTTTTACTTTATTTTTACACTTTTGTTTTTGTTTTTGTTGATCTATGTTCTCTAGTAAAGAAACGCGTACGGATCAAAGTTCGCGTACCAATCGTCGGATGAACCGTTGTTATTCAAATCAAGCGAATCCTCGTCGTCTTCTTCGCAATAATACGCCTCTCGGCTTATTGGATCTTTTCGATCGAATATGACTCTTCCACACCTACCCACTCTCGCTTTGCATCTATCCTTCAACTGACCCAACGGTAGCTGGAACCCTCTCAGAGCCGAACCCAACGGAACTTTCGCGAACAACATCTCGATGTCCGGAATCTCCGGCGGCGGTTCGTACACCATTTCTTTCCCAGCTTTGCTCTTCTTGGCATCTTCGGCGGCTTCTTTTTGTTGCTGTCGACTTCTCTTGTTTTTATTCAACAGCGCTTGTTTCTCTCGCTTATTCGCGGCTATGATTTCACTCTCGTCCGGTTCGGTGACAATCGCCCAGTTGTTATCGTTCGCCTTGAAAATCTCCAACTTGCCATCGCACAACGAGACGTTCTTACCCTTCACCGGCAACTCTGGCAACTCTTTCTTTGCTCTCTCTTCGTCTTCCACCCTTGCTTCTTTTTCTATTCTTTCCATCTCCGATTTTGGTTCGTGCCTTAAATCAATCAATAACTTCTGCGCGGCGCGTTCCACCTCGAAAATTTCGTGCTTTCGAATCTCTCTTCTCAGCGTCAACTGCAAGGCCGCTCTCGCGACGACCAAACTATCCCTAGCGCGTTGAAGTTTCTCGTAACCAGCGACGTCGTTTTCTCTTCGCCTTCTCGTTTGCGGTCTGTGAATCTTCTCTCTCGGACGAAACACGTTGAATGGATTGGTATCGTTCGGCGCTGGCGGCGGTTGCAACCTCCTCAAGCACGGCTTTTGCGTCCTCTTTCTCTTCTCCACCCAATACTCGTACACGGCGACGATGACCGCTTGTTTATTCACAATCTCCGCCAAAACCTCCACCGCGCTATCTTTGGGCAAATTCGACGTGCTCGCCAACGCCGCGCACCGATCTTGATACGACAACGCGCTTCCTTTCTCCTGCGCTTGCTGCGCCGTCACCGCCAGCACTCTCTCGTTCGCCTCGCCGCACGCCAACTCTAATTTCCACAACATCTTCTCGAAATCGTCCTCGTCCAACGGCACGTGCTCTTTTTTACTGCTATTATTATTCGCATCGTCGTTACTTTTCTTTCCTTTTTCATCTTTACTTCCTTTGTTACTGTTGTTATACTCCTTCAACCAATCCTCGTCGTCGTTATCCAAATCGTACTCCACCCCGTCCGCCGCCGTCGGCGTCTCCAACTCCGGTCTCCCCGCCGTCACTCTCGACCGCAAATACCTCTCGTCTTGCTCGTAATCCGCCTTGTAATCTTTCTCGTACCTCGTCCCTACCTTCAAAACCTCCGGGATGGGAATCTCCTGTTGCTTCGTCTTTTCGTTCTCCTTGGTCAAAACTTCCTCGTTCTCTTTGTCCAGCTGCTTGTGCGCGTGGGACACCTCTCGGCTGACGATTTGGTCCTCGTTGATCGCGTTCGGGTCCCGCACGATGGCGAGCTGTTGCGTCACCTCAATCGGGCGGTTGCGGTAGGAACGCTGCTGCGCTATGGATGATGCCATCTTTTATGTAGTGTGTATCTCTCTGGCCCGCGTTCTCGTCTTTTTTTTCTCGCTCTTCTCCCGTGGCGCACTTGACCTAACAGAGAGAGAGAATTTAACACAAAACGCGAATGTGATCGAAAAAAATCGTCTTCTTCTTTCAACTCTCTCTCTCTTATGATATATCGGTTTAGGGATTAGTACGTCACCACTACCGCGGGTAGTAATGATGGGGCACTCTTTTCTCTCTTCCAGCGCGAGGAGGAGGAGGAGGAGGAGGACGCGCGTGTATCTCGCTCTCCTCTCTCCACAGAACCGTGTGACGACGACGAACATTATTTTTCCCCGCACGAGAGAAAGGTTTTCAAAATTGTTTAGGGTTTATGAATTTTTTCTTTGTCGCTGTGCTGTGGCTCTACCTACCATATACTATACGAAGAGGGCTAATTAAGGAAAACTAAAGCTAAAAGAAAACGCTCTGTCGTCGTTGTCAATCTTTCTTCACCAGACGCTTGTGAAACTCGAGGAAGCGATACGCTTCGCTCTCCTCCGCCAACGGGTGGTACTGGTACACCTCTTGCGTGGTGACTTTCTCGTCGAGGTGGTTGAAATAATGGAACCGCGTCGCGTTGTGGCTGAAACCGTACAGCGAGACTTTGCCGGAGCACGCGCGGAGCGCCATGACGACGCCGGCGAAACCGCTGGACGGTTTGAGCTTTCTTCTGTCGACCCAATCCCAGACGTGACACCAGAATTCTGGGTTGAACGCGCGCTGGATTTGCATTTTTTCCTTGTGCTTCAAGTATTTTTTCTTTTGGTACTCGGAAAAGTGGCGGAACGTTTTCTCGTCGCGGGCGGTGAAGACGAGCATTTCGTCCTTCGGTTCTCGGAAACCGAGGTTGTCTATGTTTTGAACGCGGATGGTGGTCTTTTTGCCGACGTGCTTTTCGTAACCTTTCGTCGGCGCGGCGTTGAAGCGGATGACGGCGTCGTGGCTATCGATTTCTGAACCGTAGGCGTGGTCGAGGAGAGAACCAGAGTTCCCAACCACCGCGCAACGGCGACCGAGCGATTTTGAGTCTGGTTTTAAGCCGCCTCGCGTGTGAATGTCGTCCTCGTCTGGGATGTATTCGGAGAGTTCCGGTACGGCGTCGCGCAACTGGTCGTACGTTTTGATCTGCATGACCGGTTTCCCGCCGCACGTTATTTTGTTTCGCTTTTCGTCCGGGTCGATGTCGTTTAGCGTCGATTTACTCAAGAAGATATCCACGTCGGTATCCATGAGTTTCTTTAGTTTTGTGCCGCCGAGACGATACGTAGCGGCTTTGAGAACCGCTTTTTGCATCGGCGTCGGTTTCTGTTCCGGCGGGTGTTCTTCGCTACTTTCGCCGTCGCTCTTTATTGCGCCGCTATCGTCTTCGTCGCGTTCGTGTTGTTGTTGTTCTTCTACTTTCTCTACCATAAGCTTCGGGGCGTCTTTCGAGCTTTCCGGCGACGATGACGATGAAACTGTTTCTTTGGAAGGTTTGTCATCAGTGTCGGCGCTCTTACGCACGTCTTCTCCGTCTTCTTCCTCGTCGTCCTCGCCGCTACTTTTCTTCTTCTGTCCGCGCGGCCGTTCCGGCGCAATCCTCGGCTTTACCGGAATCACCCTTCTCTCCGTCACGTACTCCACATCCATCCGTTTCAACCGCTCTGGAATCTCTGGCACGACGGGCAAATCCTTCGCGGAGCTCGGCGCTTTCCGTCGACCTTCAAACACCGCACCCGAACCACCACCGCCGTCTTCCTCCCCCGCGTTCGTCAAAGCCGCCATCGCTCGTCTCGACGCTCCGCCGATTAAAAATCTCGGCTTCGGAAGTAACGTCCGCGTGGTCAATAAATAGTCGTTCTTGTTCTTCTCGTCGTCGTCGTCGTAATACTCGTTTGCGTTTGGTTTGAGCGTGAAATTCTCTTCCTCCTCCTCCTCGTCGTCGTCGTCCAAAGACGGCGCCGCGGCTCTTCGATTTTTACCGCGCGAGTCCCCTCCTCCTCCTCTCACGCGAACGTACCTCGCCATCTCCTTATGCGCGGAGAGAACTTTTTCCTTCAATCCACCGCCAACAGAACCACCGACGCTCGACGACGAAGACGAAGAAGAAGAAGAAAAAGAGTCTTCTCTATTTCTTCTCCTTTTAAATCCCAACAACGACATCGTCGTCTCTGTCTGTCGTCGCCGCCCTTCTTCTCCGCGTTCGTTCACCTCATCCATCAACAGAAAGGAAAAGAACAAACAGCCGGAGAGAAAGACGAAGAGAAGCTTGAACGCGTAGCGATCGCCGGAACCACCGCCGCATCCAAAGAACAGCTTTCTCTTACCGCGGGGTCTTTTCTTCAGAAGATTATTCGGAGGAGGAGGAGGCGGCGGCGGGGCGACGCCGCCGCCGCTGCCGCTCGGGCGGAGCATGCTTTGTAAAGCGCGATTGTTTTGGAGGATTTTTGAAAAGAAAAGGTTAAAGTTTCATCAGAAAAACGCGCGCGAGAGAGAGCGCGGCGCGTCGAGGATGTTCATGCGCTATTTATTGCGCGCTAGGTTTTTGTAACTACTACTACTACTACACGCGCTATTTTCTCTGAGTTGTTATTATTCACTCTCTCTCTATATCGTTGCTATAAGTACAATTTCTTCAAGCTCTTCTTGGTGACGAGCGTGGAGCACGTTGGACACGGGCCAGAGTTTGGCGCGGATTTCGTGGAGTGGCTCGCGAATACGACGTTGAAACACTTGTAACAGGCAAAGTGGCCGCAGATGGTGGATTGGAAAGGGCGGTCGCATTTCGCCGCTTTGCAGTGGTCGCACGAGGTTTTCTTCTTTTCCTTGCGCTTCGCGAATGTGGTTTCATCGGCGTTCGATTTGAGTTGGTGTTGCAAGGAATCTCGCGGCTGTTTGGCCGGGCGACCAAAGATGTTACCGTCGGCGGGCAGTTGCGAAGATTGCGCGACGAGCGGCGGAATCGTTTTTGTTGTTGCTGATGTTTTTGCAGCTGCTGCTGCTTTCTCCTCCCGTTTTTGTTTCGCGTTCTTTTCGAACCCTTCGTAGGCTTTCTTCGCCCCATCTTTCAACGCCAAACCGGTTCCGATGGCTGCCCACAAAGTTGATGGATCGACGCCGCGTTTCTCAATCTTACACAATTTCGCGAGCATTTTCATGGACTCGTGCAATGCGGCATCCGACGACTCCGCGCTTACGGTAGTTTTTATCGCTTCGATGAACTTTGGAAAATCTTCAGGCGGGAGTTCGGCGCGAGCTCTTTTGACGAGCTTTTGTTTCGCCAAAATCGCTTTATCGACGTCGTTTGCGTTTCCGCTAGCTCCGCCAGCACTACCATTACCAACGGAAGACCTCGTCGTGTTGTCTCGATTACCGCCGGCTTTGAGTAACCTGGACGCTAACGAACCACCTCCTGCTCCACCACCACCACCACCGCCGCCTCCGCCAGCGCCGCTAAATAAGTTTCTTCTCTCCCTGTCCTCATCCACCTCGTTCTCGTTGTTATTATTATTCATCGCGTTCATGAGCGCAGAAGACAACGATGTATCTAAAACCCGGGATTTCTTTGAAAAGTTCGTATCTTTTCGAACTTGTTCTGCGCCCTTAGTGTTGCTCTTTTTCTCCCCTGGTTCTGCTTCCAATTTTTCGTTCTCGGACTGGAGGAGCGGTACTTTGCGCTTCTTTTTCTTTGCCGATTTTTCCGCCGCTGCGAGCATCAGCGCGCTGTTCGGGTTTCCGCACCGCTCAAAGAACGCAGATAGACTTTCTATGCCCCTTTCAAATGTATCGAACGTCTGCATTGCCGGCCGAAGCCATAAACTTAACTGGTTTTGATGATTTCGATACGCGAATCGCTCGTCTGCTAAGATGACCGCGCCGAAATCGTCCTTGTGACGAATGACGCGCCCTAACGCTTGGTTAGCTGCGCGCATGGCAGTTTGCGAATACCACTGTTCGCCACTCGTGAGGCTAAAATTTTGGTACGTGTTGTTTCGTTTTTGAACCATGATGGCGGCATCGAGAAATTCGCGCTTATATCGAACGCGCGCCGAGGCTTTCGGCGCGTAGGGGATGCCGGTTAAAATAACCGCGCGACCCGCTTTGTCGGCGAAATCGATGCCTTCGGAGACTTTTCCTCTGCAGACGGCGAAGAACATGGCACCACCTTTTGCGGCCAGCGTGACGGCTGTTTCACCATCCTTCGCACTACCATCACCATTCGTCAAGCCCACTTTACTCCAACTGTTCGCTTTCGAACTGCGGTCGAGCGCTTTATTGAAGGACTCGAACGCTTCTAAAAATGCATCGCTCTCTTTAGGTTCCACTATCAACGTTTTCCTCGTCGTGCGCATGATATCGTTCCAGATGTTCGTTCTCTTTTTCCAGAATTCTATGCATTTTGCCATGACGCCATAACTCGGGAAGAATACCAAAACGCCGTCCGGCGTCACCCGAGCCACGCGTAGGATTAACAATCCAAGCTCGTTCTTATATTGTTCCGTATCTCGAAAGCGATAGCTGGAATTCAAAGAAACCGTGTTCGACGGTCCTTTCAGAAATGCGCCGGCCCAAACGTTTTCTTGAGGGATGACGTGCGGATTTTCTAACCGAACCGGGAACGGTGCGCGAAGCTCCGAAGCGAACGAGTCCATCGGCGATAACGTCCCCGAGGCCAACAAAAGAGATCTAACGCCCAATTCACACAGTTCGTTCACAATGACGCCTGGAACCATGCACCAGAAAGATATCGTCGGTCCCTTCGCGAGGAGCTTGTTTTCTTTTCCAGCGTTTTTTGTATTCCACGTGCTGTTGAATTCCTCTTCTGGAGGTCCCACGCGCGAGCGATAACACTCGACTAAACCTTTTCGTTTCGCTTCAAATGCTCGTTCGAGAAACTCTTTGACTCTTTCTAGACCAGCGCCGGAGCCTTTCTCGATCGCTTCACCCCCCAATGCTACTACATTTAAAGCGTCTTCGCACACCTCGATGATTTGCGCGAACGTATCGGAGTTGATGTTTACTTTCGCTAAAAGATCAAATATGAACCACCCGTCTCTCGAAGACGGTAACGTTTCGCCTTTTCTCACTCTCTCTTGATCCTGCGCACACACGATTGCAATTTCTCTTTCCAACGCCGAAAAAATACCACGCAAGGTCAAATAATCGGCCGCAGTTCGCCGAGTTGGACCTGTGCCCTTCTTTTTCTCTTCTTTATATACATCGTCTCCCAGCGATTCCATAACTTCTTCCGTCCTGCTTTCCCATTGAAACGCACCGTCTGCGTCTTTAATAGCGTTTGCGATGTGCACCGCGGTCAAGTCTCTCGAGGCGGCTTCTTCGCACGCCGATTCAGCGTTGTGCGCTTCGTCAAAGATGACGATCGAGTTGTGCCAATTCATCACGGTATCACCCAACGCATTTCTTCGGACTCCCGCATCTAAGATGTACGAATACGGTGCGAAAATTATTTCCGCGCCTCTCGTCATCTCTCTCGCTAAATAATACGGACACGGACCGTACGCTTTGTTTCCTTCCTTCACTAAGTCTTCGATATCCATGATTGTCGTCACTTTTCCTTCACCTTTGTTGTTGTTATTGTTGTTGCTATTATCGTCCCTGTTCGGAGGCAGATGACTCAAAATCGAACCTCCCTTTTTTTTGTTCTTTTTACCGTCGTCGTTCTTCGTCCTTCCGTATCCGAGACTACCAAACTCCCCACCCGATCCTCCTCCTGAATTCCCGGTCCATCCGTTCACGACGTCGATACCGAACACTCGTTCCATGTACGTGCCAACGTGCATCTTCTTATCGCACTTCTCGCTCGAACACGCGATTTTACACAACTTCTCCGCGCCTCTCTTATTCCCGTCGCCCATCCTCTTCGCCGCTTCGGCGACCCACTCGTTGACGCACAACTGTTTCCGCGAGCCGACGATGCTCGAGTGCGGTTTGTACGCGGTGGCTTTTAATTCCGAAATCACCTGCTGCAACTGCGAGTGCGTTCGAGAGACGTACACTATGGTCGCTTTCGATTTATTCGTGCTCGTATTAACCTCTAAATCTCGATTATTCTCCCTCGCCGATGCTGCTTCCAGAAGAGGTGGTGGTGGTGGTGCGTCCGTAAGCGTCGTGCCATTTCTCTTAGCGTCTTCGTCTTTCTCGCTCTCGTTGGTGTTCCTTTCACCACCCGTCGTCGTGATAACGTTGTAATTCTTGTTCTTCTTCCTCGTGTTTTTCTTCTTCTGTTCCTCCGCGAACGCTAAACTCGCGCAGAGTAGACACAAAGTCTTCCCGGTGCCCGTCGGGGATTCCAAAAGCGCGTTCTGTCCGTCGTGCAACGCGAGCAAGATTTTTTCCATCATGACCAACTGCGACGGGTACGGCGTGAACGGGAAATGAACCGTGTAGGTGGTGTTTTGGACAGAGATTGGTATCGGCGGCATACTTTTTCGAAATAGAGAGAGAGAGAGAGAGACGTAAGCGCGCGCGCGCGTTTGGTTGTGGCGATTTTTGAAAATTTCTTCGCTTCAGAGAGGAGAAAAACGCTAAACGCGCGCGCACATCGAATGCGAATATTATTCACTCATGGATAGTATTTATACACGTGTGTCTGTGTCTGTGTTATGGCACTGTTATTAAACCTTGAACAAATTAATCGTAACCTTTTATCTTCTTCATATTATTATTATTATTATCTGTTTCACAATATGTAAAAATGTATAGTGTACACGCGCGCCGAAATCAAAAGCTCTCTCGCCTCTCTCGATTTCTCTCTTTCGCTCGCTCTCTCTCTCTCTTTCTTCAAAAATGTTTTATTGCAACTCGTTCTCGAGATGCGAGTATTCGAACAGAAAGTCCGGTTTACTTCTTTGACACCACCCTCGAACGCTTCCGTATTCGTCTCGGCTCACCGCGTGGTCGAAGTAGACGTACGCGCCTTGCTCGAATTCTTCGTTGGAGACTTTCGGTTCCTCTCTCCGGGCGAACCAGGCGCTGTACTTTTTGTGGAATCGCCAGTTGGCGCGTTTCAACTCTCGAGCGGCTAAGTATTGTTGAGGGGTGCCTTGTTGGTGGTAGAAGGAGAAAAAGAGCGCGTCGGCGTCTAAGCGTTCGAATAACGCCGGGTTTTCCAGAACCGGGTATAAGTTGTTCCCGTTGCCGTCAACGAGGGAGGTGGGATAGGAAGGCGGGATCGGCGCTTGGGGCGCGCGACGAACGCGTCTAGTCCAGACGCCGTCCGAGGCAGAAGGGAGGAGTCTAGAGGAAGCAGAAGCTTCGAGAAGACGGAGACGTGAGGACGGATCGCCGTGCGCGACCGTGGCTGTGGAGGCGGCTCCTCCTCTTTGTTGTTGTTGCTGTTGTTGTTGCCGTTGTTGTTGTTGTTGCTGTTGTTGTTGTTGCGTCAAGGAGGAGTTGATGCTGTTGTTGCTGGCGTTATTTATGGATTGGACGCTCCCGGATCCGGATTGCATGCTATTTCCGGATAGTCCTCGTCGCATGGCCGTGGACATTTCATTCAAAGATCGCGCGCCTTGACTCGGGTTGTCGAAGACCTCGTTTGCGGTAAACGCCGCGTTGGCGGCTTCCGCGACGGATTGTTGTTGATTGGCATCGGACGATAATGGTCTCGGTCCCGGTGGAAACGCTTGTTGCGCGGCGTTGCCGTCTTTGATACTTCCAACCCCCGGTAGAACATTGGCGGAATTGCTGTTCGGTCGCGGTATGGGTTTACCAGCAGCACCGGGGGCGGCATTGCTCCCGACCGCAGCATTGTTCCCGCCGTTCCCGGATCCCACGCCGTCGGCGTCCAAACCTTTCGGCGCCGGGAACCGCGATCCCCACTGATTGAAACTTTGCTGTTCCTGTTGCTGTGCCGCAGTCGCGGCTTTTGGACTCATTACCGGTGCCGGTGGTACCACTCTCGGTTTCGGCGGTTCAATCTTTGACGATCCTCCTCCGCTCGAGGCTGCCGTTTGCAAACCCGGCGGCGGTCCGGCCGGAGAAGAGTCTCCTCCTCCTCCTCCTCCTCCTCCTCCTGCCCCGCCGGACTCTTCGTGCAACTGCTTCACGTTTGTCACTACTTTCACGCTTTCCTTCGTCGCCAACTCTTCCAAATTCAAACTCTCGTACATTTCGTTCACGACGTCGAATTCGTCGAAATCTTCTTGATTCCTCTCCAAATAATCCTCGATCAAATCCCGCACCTCGTCCGCCTCTTCCGCCGGCAACGTCTCGTTCTCCACCAATCGCATCATAATCTCCAACTTTAACGTGTGCGCTTTGTGTCTTTGCACCGACTCTTCCAACCGTTGCACTTTCTCTTCGTTTCCGTTGTTACCACCGCTGCTCGCATTCTTCCCTTTCCGTTTGCTCGGTTTCGTCGCTTCCGACTGCAACACCTCGATCTCCGCCTCGAACGCGTCCGACTGATTCGAAAGCTCCTCCACGCACGCCGACAGCCACTCTTTCGTCTCCCGTCTCCTCTTCTGCTCCGCCGTTTCGTTCTCCATCTTTTCCAATCCGTGTTTGCTAAACGCTTTCGTCTTTGACTGTCGTTCCACCATTTTGAATCTCTCCATGTCGATTTCTATTTTCCGCTTGTATTCGTTCAGAGCCGTCTTGTCTTTGATCAGAGTGTCGGCGGACCAGTTTTTGATTTGGTCGCGGAATTTTTGGAGCTTTTTGAGCTCTTTTTTCAAGTCAGCCTTTGTATGTGTGTGTGTTTCGTTCGCGTTTGATTCGTTCGATCGATTTCGTAGCGAGAGAGAGAGATACAGAGAGAGGTCAGCGGAACGAACGGTTCGAAAGAAAAGAGAGAGAGAAAAGAAGAGCGCGCCGCGAGCGATTTCACAACCCTCTCTCTTGTTTTTTGTTCATAACTGTCAAATGCTGTTGTTGTTGTTGTTGTTGTTCTCTGATGAACGCGCGACAAAGACGACGACGACGACGACGGAGCGCGGAGGAAAACGACGGAAACAAGAGGAGGAAAAAAGGACGATAACGATTCGCGATTCTTCCTTCTCTGTGCCATCGTCGTCTTCTTCGTCTCCTCGCGCGCTCGCGGGGCGACACAAACTCAATTTTCTTTTCGATTCTCTCTCGGTCTCAATTTTGCCCCCAAAAATTAAGCTTTTATACAATAAAACATTTTACCTCGTATTTCTCTTTCAAACTCTGGTCGCACTCGTGCAACCGATCGAAGATTTGCTGAAACACCTCCTGCTGCTCGTCGACTTTGCGGAAGGTTTTGTCGATTTCCGCCTGGAGTTTACGGACCGTCGCCATTTTTTCTAAAACTCTTCTTTACTGTGATTGCCGATTGCGTGGCAATTCTTCTGACGCTTTTTGGACGAATCCTCCCGGGCTGGCAAAATGAATAAATATCTTCTTCTCGCCGGCGGACTGGCGGACATACGGGATGCTTTCGAGAAGAGGAAAGTTATTTTATGACTCTCGCGCGCGGTTACGAATAACGAATAGTTCTTTATTTATATATGTTACAAAGGTTTCTGATGGTACAACGACAGAAGTGTTTTCTTCTTCTGCGTACGCGTTTTCGTCTTCTCTCTCGCTCGCGCCCGTAAGTATGCCAGTAGGCGTAGACACCCAAACAGCCGGCGTATAAATATGTACTGATACTTTGTTTTTATCGACTCTGCGACGACGAGTAGTTTCATTTCGAAACTTACTCTGAACTTTTTACGCCGACAGAGCGTCACGTTTGCACAATCGTGAGCAATATGAAGTACCGTACATTCATCACACATAAAGCGCCTGGGGAGCAAGAGCGAGAGCGAGAGCCGCCGCCTTTTACCCGCACCCGCCGCCGCTTCCACTCCCGCCACCGCCGCCAAACATCTCCTTCTCCGCCTCCATCACTCTCTCCTCCAACATTTCGACGATCTCTTCCATCCGCGGGAGTCTGTCCTTCATCTCGAATATCTTCTCCTCTCTAAACTCCACTCGGAAATACTCCTCTCCTTCTCCTTTTTCTTCTTCGTCTTCTTTCTCGTTCCCTCGAACGAGAACCGACGGGAACGCGAGCTCGATCGCGTCCGCCATTTCGATGTACGCGTCCAAATATTTCGTCTCTGGATGGTAGAGAATGTCCACGGCGATCGGGTCCGGAGCGTCCAAGGAGTTGCGTCACGCGTACGACCGGGTAAACTTCTTCTTTTGGACGATGTCAGCGACGACGTGGCAGCGCGGTGGGGGGAAAAGAGGTGATTTTGATGCGAAGAAGGTTGCGTCTCTTTTCATCGTCGATGTTGTCGTTAACGCGCAACCCGAAGAAACAAAAGAAGAAGAAGAAACGCCTGGTCTCGCGAACAGCAGCGAGGACGCCGCGCGTCGAAGAAGAAGCGCGCGTTTGCTCGACATTTTTTCTGGGGAAAGTTCACACTCTATTTTTTGGATAAAAAGATATCTTTCAACCTTTTGAAACATCGTTATTCTTCTCGCGCGCGCGAGAGAGAGAGAGAAACAACAACGAGGGATGATGCGCGTCGAACAACAACAACATCATGATCGCGACGATGACCATCGCTTCTATCACTGGTTGGTCGCCTCCTATCTCGCGTTCTTCCTCCTCATACTCTTTAGATACGTGGTACCGAATCGGAACAAAATGGTGGCCGTTAAAAAAGTTTTCGCGGTTCGCCACCGATTGACTGGCGTGGCGCACATGCTCACGCTCGCGTTTGGAGGCGCGCTTTTGTTTCAGAAGGACGATGTTTATTATTACAGAGGCGAAGTTACTGTGATTGCGTACGATGTCCTACTCGCGTTGACGGGAATTCTGACCACCGCCTCGGCCATATCCGATTTTGGGAAGTTGCATATGAGAGTGCGGGAGGGCGGCGGTGAGGGAGGAAAAGGGGAACAGCGACGAAGACAACAGCAAGCGAGCGGCGTGTTGCACGAGACGAAAACAGTCGCCACGAGCGAAATGAAGGAACATTTGTTTTATCAGGCGCTGAATTTGGTGCAGATTTTGTATTTGCACTTTTGCGACGCGTGCGCAGACGTGAATGTGAGAGTCCTCGCGCTGGTCGCGACGACGTGGAGTGCCTGGCGATACAGAGCACAGTTCCCGGTGAACTCGTTCTCGCAAAACTATAGCGGCGGCGAAAACGGGAGGTGGTTTGATTCGGTGGAGAACGCGTTGTATCGAGCGAAGAAATGGCAGTACGTGTTTTATAAAACGTGCTGCTTACACGGCTTGAACATCTCGAGCGCGATACGGGGGAGGAGTACCGATTTGAGCGTAGCGACGGGTGGCAAGCGCTTTCAACTGTATTGGTGTTGCCTGAACGCGAGTTACGTGATGGAGTTTTTCTTGCAGACCTTGGTGAAGAAAAAGTACGCCGCGCAATCGAACGTGTTGCTGATGAATCAGTTTTTGATGTTAGTTTCCTCTCTCTCGGCAATTCCAGTCGTTCTTTCGCGCGTACACCCGATCGCTTTCCTCGCGGCGTTGGCGTTGAATTTTCTCAATCGGAAAAAAGAAACGACAAACGCGTGCTTAGCGTTAGGGGCGTGTCTTGCGTTCGATAGATTTATAGTTCGATAGATTTATGTCATGACGTGACGTGATGATACTTTTAGCGCGCTCTAGATTAGCAGTAATGGTACACTAAATATTACACGTGAAGTAATGGGAAATACGTTTCTCCCCTACTCCTCTATTCCTATCTTCTTCTCGCTATCGTTTGACGTGTTTAATCGCCCTCTCTATCTTTTCCTTTGCTATTCGAATCTCATTTCTAATTCCGTCGTCTAAAAACGCCCCGCCTTCCTCCTCGTCTTCCCGAAGCATTCGCTCCGCCATTCTGAGCAACCGAACCGCTTCTCTCCCATCTCTCGGCGTGCTCCTCAACAACCATCTCGAGGCATCGTACAACTCTTCGATTTCTTCTCTCCTGAGCGTTATCTTTGTCGTCGTCTTCGTCGCCGTCGCCGTCGCCGCGCCTTCGTCCATCCTCTTTTCCATCTCGCCACCAATGTTGGTATTCCTCTCGTCCACGTCCACCAACGCGTTATGATCTCCGTCGTCGCCGTAACTACCACCATAGGTCATCTCCATCGCGCGTTCCCTCGCGTTTTCCAAAGTCTCCCTCGCTCGAATCGCCTTCAGAGGGCAAAACTCAATCGCCAATTCGAATTCATTCAACGCGTTTTTCGCCTCGTTATTCCTCATCATCTCCAAACCTTTCCGGAAGTGCGCGTCGGCTTTTTTCGCGTCTCGTTTTCTCGTCGTCGTTTTCGCGACGTCGTCGTCGTCGTCGTCGCGTTTAGCGTTTTTGTTGTTGTTCTTCTTCGTCTTCGTCTTCGTCTTCTTCTTCTTCTCTTCTTCTTCCTCTTCCGCGCTCTCGCGTCGAATTCCAATTTCAACTCCTTCTTCTTCTTCTTCTTCTTCGTATGATTCATCATCGTCGTCGTCGTCGTCGCGAAAAAACCGACTCTCCTCTCTCACCGCCAACGCGTGCGCGCTCGATTGAATCCTGCTCTCCAACGCGACCATCAGCGCGTCCGCGTCCGCGGAGACTCTTTTGAGCGACGTCACGACCGTCGTGGACGTCTGCATTTTTCGTTAAATGAATTTGGGGAAAAACAACAACTCAAATTCGTCATTTTTTTGTATCTAATACTACGACTAAAAAATACGCGCATATCATCAAACATCGAATAAGAATATCGAATACCATCATGGCACTGACGCGCTCGTTACTCTCGCCGTTCTCTTTGAGTCAAGTCACCGGCACCGGTCCGCGAGAAGGTGGCAGACTTTTGTTGTTTCGTCGTCGTCGACCGTCGTCGTCGTCTCCCTCGACTGCTGCTGCTGTTGTTTCGCGCGTCGTCGTCACCAACACCAACAGACGTTTCGTGCGCGCCGCTGCGGCTGAAGAAGAAGGAGGAGGAGGAGGAGGACAGATGGAGAAACGGGACGAAGAACGACAACAACGAGCGCGCCTGTCGGCGCCGATGTTGCTGAAACGCGTGCTGAGCGGCGATCCGTACGGTGAGAGACCTCGCGCGCGCGCCTCGTTGCTTCTTCTTCTCTTTCTTCTTCTCTTTCTTCTTCTTCTCGCTTTTTAGATACAAAATAACTGACTGAGAGATACAAAACCTCTTTTTTTCTTCTTCTTCTTCACACTTCATCAAACGGACAGGTACGCTCGCCCCGCGACGCCGAGGCGGACGCGCGTCGTTGGATACGTTCCTCAACGACCCGTTCTTCGGCGACGTGGACCTCATCACGTCGTCTTTTCTGGATAGCATGATTCCGAAAGACACGGTCTCGAACATGAACCAGTTCGATTTCTTAGTCGACATCGTCGAGAAGAAGGATAAGTTTCACTTATCCGGCGAATTGCCCGGATGTTCCGTGGCGAACGTCGACGTGAAAGTTGATAAAGAGAACAACTTGCACATCAGCGCGATGAAGTCGATCAAACACGAGGAGGACGAACAGTCGCCGGATGGCACGGTGAAATGGCACGCGATCGAAAGGTCCTCGGGTAAAGTCGAGCGCATCTTCGCGCTTCCCGAAGCGGCGGACGCGGACAAAATCGATTGTTCGATGAAAGACGGCGTGCTTTCCATCGACATCATGAAGAAACCCGAGTTTATCGGCGAGCCGAAAAAGTTGGAAGAGAAGGAGATGAAGAAGATTCCGATTAAAGGCGCGTGACTCTTTGCGCCGCGCTCGAGGTTGTGATTGTCAATCGGAAGAGAGAGAGAGACAAAGCGAGAGAGAGAAAGAGAAAGAGAAAAAGAGAGAGACATATACTTCTTGTAATCAGAAAATGAAGAAGAAGAAGAAGAAGAAGAAGAAGAAAGAGATATACAAGATCACTTCGCACGAGAGAAAGAGAGACTGGTGAGAGAGACATATACTTCTTGTAATCAGAAAATGAAGAAGAGAAGAGAGATACAAAAAATAACCTCATAAAAAAAATAAAAGCGCGCGCTTTTGTAAACACACGACGCATCTC
>Ga0255769_10001240_pt1 | contig 29621 bp, 12 predicted proteins | sample 041ome_9_FD_179637 | JGI IMG/M metagenome (GOLD analysis project Ga0255769, IMG submission 179637) | Coastal salt marsh microbial communities from the Groves Creek Marsh, Skidaway Island, Georgia - 041413US metaG (version 2) | ecosystem: Environmental > Aquatic > Marine > Intertidal zone > Salt...
GTCTTCAAAAGAAGTGACAAAAAGCGTTGGAGAAGTTGAAACAACATCATCGAAAGCAGAAGAAGGCGAGAAAGAACAACAACAACAACAACAACAAAATGATGACGATGATAATGATGACAATCTTCGAATGCGACAAGCGTTGCTGGATTTCCGAAACAGATACGAACAGTTGAAACACAACCCGTGTTTCGTTTCCGAAATCGTCGTCCGAGGGAACAAAAGGACCAGAGAAAAGTTGATTAAAAACTGTTTCGAGAAACGCGTGGAGAAGTGCGGGAACTTGGAAGAGATTAAAGACGAACTATTGAAGGGCAGAGAAGAACTGGAGAAGTATAACATATTTAAAGGAATAAACGTGACGTTAGACGCGGGTAGCGAGGAGAATTACGTCCCGAATGGTGCGAAGATTATCGTAGACGTCGCGGAGAAGGACGCGTTGACGTTGAAAGCCGGGACATTTGTTTCGCAAAGTGGGGAGGGGACGGTAGAGATAACCGGTGGGTTGAAGAATGCGGTTGGATGCGCGGAAAGGATTGATTTTGAGCTCATCAGAGGACACGAAAAATCAGCGAGTTACGCTTTACACTGGGAACAACCGAGAGTGTTACGATCGGACATCGCGACGGCGTTGAGGATTTTCCAGCAACACAACTGTTCAGTGCGACACTCGTCGTTTCACGAAACCGGAAGAGGATTATCGTTTCATCTGAGCTCGCCGGAACGACCGGCGACGTTAGAATATAATTTGGTGTGGAGAGAAATCACCGATCCGACGAGATTTGCCTCGAGAGCAGTGAGAAAAATGTGTGGACATTCGTTGAAATCGTCCATCGTGCACACGCTCGGCGGCGAATCAGAAGATGATGAAGAAGAAGAAGGTGTAAAAATAGGAAAGAATGGAAACTGGTGGTGGAACGTCCGAACGGAATTAGCAGGATTGAATCCAATTTTTGATTCGACGACGGAAGCGTTTGTGAAATCAGAGTGTCACGCGAAATACACGAGAGCGTTTCCGGAACGTGTGAATGATTTCTTGCCAGAAAAAATGAAGCACTCTTTGAGTTGGCAGATTGGCGCGCGCGCGGGTGTTATGCTACCTTTACGAAAAGAATTCTACACGTCGACGCCGACATCTAGTTCCTCTGTTGTTCGCGGATCAAACATTGCCGATCGATTCTTCATGGGTGGCGTCGGCTCTTTGCGCATGTTTGAACCGCACGGCGCCGGACCTTGCGACGCGCGCCGCGAGAAAGATTCGACGTTCTCCTCGCCAAGCCGCACTCCCTCGTCGCCGGGAGTGTCTGTTTCCGGTAATTTGACGCCACCACGTTCGGTACAGTCGAGTTCACCGTATGATTCCTTAGGGGGGGACGTCATCGTCAGCGGAACAGCCTCGGTGAAGATGGACATCCCAGTTGAAAAGTTACGCAACATCGGCGTTCATGGACACGTTTTCGTAAACGCTGGATGCCTCATTCCACACGAACAGAAAGTCAAACACACGTTTAAAGCATCCAACTTTAGAGATTCTTTGAGGGCGAGTTGTGGCGCTGGTATCGTGTGGCCATTGCCCGTAGGGAACATTGAGCTAAATTTTGGTCGCGTGCTTTTGGCAAACTCGACAGATAGAGTTGTGGGAAGCAAATTCCAAGCCGGCTTAGCGGCCTCTTTGAGCGCGTAGGGAAGATGATCTCACTAGATATGTGTGTATTAATAGCAATATAGAAGTAATCGTCGTAACATTCACAGGGGGTATTGTAGAACACTTTTCTCTCTCTTATAAAACAAAACTTGAGACGCGCCCGGGGGGTCTCGTATCAAAAAAACGATGAAAAATTACTTCTTTTCAAGCGGCTTAAGCGTTGGCGAATTCAACGCCTTTGTCAATGCTCGATTTCAACTCCGCGACGGCGTTTGACACTTGAACTTTCTCGTACGAGTCCATCTCGCCGCATCCTAAAACTTTCTCAACTCCGTTTTCGCCCAACTCGCACTTGGAGGCGAAAAACGCCAACTCTGGAATAACTTCCGAGGCGACGTACGCGCACTCGACGATACCTTTCTCGCCGCTCATCGCTCTCAAACAAGATGTTGCCATATTTTCTGCGGCTAACGCCATACTCAACGTCGCAGAACCCGCGCCTGCTTTTGCATCGACAACTTCCGTCCCAGCGTTTTGAATTCTCGTCACCAAAGCCGTCAACTCCTCTCCTTCGAAAGGTTTTGAAAGTTTCGGCGTGACTTGGGACAACAAAGGAATGATAGTCGTACCGGCGTGTCCACCGACAACGGGCACATCGCACATGGTCACGTCCTTAATATCTTCTGGTCGTAACGCAGCGACAAAAGTTTTCGCTCGCATGACGTCTAACGTCGTCACACCCAAAATTTTCTTCGGATCGTAACAGTCGTTCTTCTTCATCACCTCGGCGGCGATTGGGACGGTGGAGTTCACCGGGTTGGAAATGATGTTCAAAATCGCATTCGGGCAATATTTAGCAACGCTCTGGACTAAATCTCTCACAATCCCGGCGTTGATTTTAAACAAATCGTCCCTGGTCATCCCCGGTTTCCTCGGGATCCCGGCTGGAATGATCACCAAGTCGCATCCAGTCAGCGCCTCTTCGATTTGGTCGTTCCCACAGAAACCTTTCACTTCCGAGATGGTGGAGATGTGCGAGAGGTCCACGCCGACACCGGTAACCATCGGGGAAATATCGTCTGTTTTTTTTATCATTATTATTTAATAAAGACATATAAGTCGTCGTCAGATGACGCATTCATAACAGAGGAAGAAGAAGAGAAAGAGAAAGACGACAACAAAAACAGTTACGGTGAAAATTGGATCATCATCGAGTGGAATCTTTTGATGCGTTGGAAAGGACAACACCATCAACAAAATAAATATCTGCGAGACTCTACTAAACGCACACAAACGTAAGCTCTTGATAAACTTGCTCTGTTTCATTAAAAGGGATAAGGTTTGTCCAATCCCTCCGGCTGCGCCTAACACGGCCACGTTGTATTGCGCCTTGTGCGACTCACTGGACGGACCGACCCCCATTAGAATTGAATTGAATTGAATTGAATTGTTGTTGTTGTTGTTGTTGTGACTCGACAGTCAAAAAAGTTCGTTTTTCGTTGTGTGGAGATTTTGTCATCATGAAAAATCCTCAAAACAAAAGGAATAAAAAAGTAAGCAACACACAGACCTAATTAAAATCTTCATGATATCTTTTCCGCACTTCAGTATTCTTCCGACGACTGCGAGAAGATGACGATAAAACTATAGAAAGGAAAAAGATGAAGACGACGACGACGACGACGAGGACAAAATCCTGTTTTTTCTTTCTCGTCGTCGTTCTCTTTTGTTCCTTTCCTTTTCCCTCCCTGGGAAGGAAGTTGTTGTTAAAATCATCATCAGAAGACGACGAAGGAGTTGGAGGTTTCGTTTTTGAGAGTTTCAACAACGGGTGGAGGCGTGCACTGCTCGATACCGATGATGTTGGTGATGCTACCACTACTACTACCACTTTTTCTTCTTCGAGCAACAGCGAAGCACTCGAACCAAAGTATTCTGCCACAAACCCGATGGATTTGTTCGGAGCGGGCGCGACGTTTCCAGCGGTGGCGTATAAATCGTGCGCCCGAGCGTACTCGTTGATAAAACCGTCCGTGAGAGTGAAGTACCTTGACGTCGGATCGGGGAAAGGGATTTGTAGAATCCTGAACGCAACCACAGAGTGTGTAGATACTGAAGAACCGTTAGAGGTGGACTTTGCGTGCTCGGATTCTTTAATCAGTGCGAGTCAATACAGTGAGTTTCCGGACGTGCAGATGTATCCCGTCGTGGCGGGCGCGGTGACGCCGGTGTATAATTTACCCATGATCGATAGCGTGATGGGTAAAAGTTCTTTAGTATTAACGAAAGAAGCTTTGAGTTTAATTTACGCCGGGGTGATAACGAAGTGGAACGACGAAAGAATCAAGAGCGCGAATCCACTCAGCATTCAGAGTCTCCTTCCGGATGAGAAAATATTAGTGTCGGTGAGGAAAGATTCGTCAGGGACGACGGAAGCGTGGACGAAAGCTTTGAGTCAATTTTCCAATACGTTTAAAGATAACATAGGCGCGTCAAAGTTACCTTCATGGGGAGCGCAGATAGCGAGTAGCGTTTTAAACGAGCTAGATACTGGATATGGTCTGGCGAGTTTTGTAAAAGGGAAAGAGTATTCTATCGGGTACGTGGTGTTGTCTGATGCGATAAATTTACATTTGAGTACGATTGGACTTTTGGAAAGTACCGCGAGCATACACACACAACACAACAATCCGGTACGCCCGGATTCCAATTCAATCACGTTAGCTATTTTGCAAAGAGGGTTACAGTTTGGGAATAACGAGGACGAATCGACGAGACTCACCGCGGATTTGATGGGCGCGGACGACCCAGGAGCGTGGCCGATTGCGACGTATTCGTATCTGATTCTCAGAAAAGGGGTGAATTCGACCGCAAATATGGCTTTAGATCGTCTCAGAGTTGGTGCAACGTGTGATAACATGAGAGAAACGTTGGATTTTTGGTCGTGGTTTTTAACTTCGCCGTTGGCGAAAACTGTCATGGAGACCAATTCTTTAGTCCAAGTTCCCGCGGTGGTGAGAAACTTTGTCTTGGCTCGAATGCAAGGAGATTTATTTTGCGAAGGAGATAGATTAGTGAGTATATATGGTAACGAGACCAATTCGTTAGATAACGTAACGATTGCCAAAGTCTACGGACCTCAGGAGGTCGCAACGGTGTTGGATTCGTTGGCGATTTTACTCTCGGCGAGTAACTCGAGCATGGGTTTAGAAATTGAGTCACTCGGCGCTCAAAACGCCATGTTTGCCGCGCTTGATGATAGCCATGCATCCGTGTTAGCTTTGAATTATGTCGAAGGCGACGTGATCTCGATAACTGAGCCTGCTGCTGCAGTTAATTCAAATATATTTAGCAACGCGGAAGCGCCGATATACCCCTCGCCGTTGCCTTCTGATTTCCCGGAGTACATTTCGTTTCCGTTCGTGAAAATATTACCAGAAATGACCGTGCACCCGAGCGTTCTAACTTTAGGCGAAACGAGTACGTCGATATCGTTTGATGTCTATTCTACCGCGGCTATATTATCCGGTCGTGCGACTACTTGGGGCGACGAAAGTATCGTAAGAATAAACTCATGGTTGAGCGGCGTCACAGAACCGATTATTTTAGTTGGATTAGACGATTGGACGGCGTTTGAAACATTTGAAAGTATTAAGAAGACGATTGCCTCTTCCGTTCCTGGCTTTGCATTTTCGAGTAATCCGACAAAAAATGCGGCGACGTTGAATGAAGTTGGCGCTCTCGTTGTTGCGAACGAGTACGCGGCTTCGCTTTTGCTAAAGACGGCGTACGTGACAAGAAACCAAAACTTAATTTTGCAGTATAACATTGACGAAGTTGGATACGTACCCGTTTCAGTCACTTTAAGGAGAAGTTACGATGGTGCGCAGTGCTTACGAAGCTCTGGCGCGTACGATAAAGTATACGCACAGCTGCGCTTCTGGGAATGGGTGTATACTGAAGATAACGTCCCTGGTATGATTTCGAGCGTCACGGCTGAACCGAATTTCGATGCTACGAGTTCTTTGGAAATTTTGACTGCCTTGAGATCCATCACGTGCAATGGTAGCCCTATTTTAGTCTCAACGATACCGGTAAATCGGTCGGATCAGAACATTTTGATTGTCGTCGTGACGACGTCGCTCTTTGTCATTCTCCTCATCTTTCTCTGGTTGTTTCGATTTCGAGAGGATGCGATCTTCGCCAAAGGTTTCTTTGAACGATACAAAAAACGAAACGCACCACCGTCTGAAGCGTGCACAATAGTCGTCACAGATATACAGTCATCTACGAAACTGTGGGAAATCGCTCCAGTGACAATGAACAAAGCGCTCGCGGCGCATGATTTGCTTGTCAGACAAGAGATGCAAAAGTTTTACGGATACGAGGTTTTTTCCGAAGGTGATTCGTTCACGATGGCGTTTCATACACCCGGCGATGCCTTAAAAGCATGTGCAAATATTCAGAGTCGATTACAGGCGAGTGTTTGGGACCGATCGTTATTCCTTGCGTGTAGACACATCTATCGAGCAGACGACGCCGAATCGCAGACTACCATTCCGAGACCAAGAAGAGTTCCCGCATTTCTCCGAGCGCTTCTCGAAGCACGCGGGGTTTCGATGAAAAGTGGCAGTGATAAAGAGGGTATAATCAAAAGTAAAAGCGATGAAGAATTGACGAACGGCGATAGAGCCAATAGCAACGAGAGTAGCAAAGCCGGAGGAACAGAACATCACTCCGGGCGCACGGAAGAGGAGGAAGAAATTATCAACGGTTTACGCGTTCGAATGGGTATCCATACCGGAGCCACGAATAGATACGTTCATCCAACGACTAGAAGGCAAGTCTATGAAGGGAAAGCGGTTGAATTAGCGCGGTTGATGTGTCGCGCGGCAAATGGAGGTCAGATTTTAATGTCCGGCGACGTTTTAGCTTCGCTTGGTCCCGACAGTTTGCAAATTTCCCAAATGCTCCAACTCATGCACATGGGAAAACATCAATTAGATATGGGGTATTGGAACAGACACGGAAGCTTAACCGATACTCGCTTGTCAGGAGGAGGAGGAGGAGCGGCTAGTGGGATGGATGGCGGCGATGACATTCAGAACTTGAGAGAGAGTTTATTCCCAAACGTCGACAATCTCAAGAACCCAATTTTCTTGGATTCAGAATCCGACACCACCGATGGTTCGAGCGAATACGAACAGTACAAAGCAGCCACGAGTGCAAAATTACAAGCGCTTCGACGAATGATCACATCTTATGACCACAAGATCATCTCTCAAGAAATTATTCAAGCCATCCCGAAGAAACTCGTGGAACGGATCACGTTGTTCGCGCCGATCAAGACCGTACGCCAGCTCGAACCTTCCATTTTTGAAGCTCCCGTTTTTGAATCGGAAAACCTAACCATCGTATTCACGAGAATCGACGGATGGGAAGAGCTTGGAAGAGAAGACGTGAAAATGCGAGATAAGGCGACGGCGCAGCACGATGCTGTGATACGGTCTACGCTTCTCTCCTTTCGTGGGTACGAGTGCCGAGGCGAAAACGGCAAATTTTTCATCGCGTTTCATCATCCTTTCGACGCTTTTCGATGGTGTTTGGTTGTTCAAACGATTTTACTTCGCGTGCCCTGGGAAGACAAGTTGCTTCAACAGCCGCAAGCGTGTAACATGACCGCCGGTCACAGAGTGACATTCAAAGGTTTACGCGTTACTATGGGCATCGTTTCTGGCGAGGCGACGTTTATGAAACCGTGTCAACGAACCGGACGAGCGGAATATTTTGGACAAGTTTTAAATTTGAGCGCTCGAGTCGCGGGTCTCGCACACGGTGGTCAAACCTTGTGCGATAAGAACACGTGGAAAAAAGCAGCCGAAGTGGGCTTCCCGCACGAGCATTCCAGATACATTGGTCTTTACAGTTTGCGAGGCGTCATGGATCCAGTTGGTTTGGTACAGGTCTCCGACGCTAGTTTGAACATGCGTTCGTTTGCATCAGTTAAAGGTGCTCAAAAAGTAATCGACCCGACAGATAAGTTCAGACTGAGCATTAAGGATTTAGAAACAGAACGCATAGATCGTCCTTTGAGTTATATAGGCGACTTGGATCAAACATTGTCGCACAGGCCCTCGTCAGCTCCTACGCCGCCACCACCGCTGAATTATTCTCTGGATGGATTTGCTGGAAAGTCGCGAAATAGTACAAATCCTTCGCCGAAAATCTCAAGCAATAGTGGCACTAACGTAAGGAACTCACGCGTCAGCGACACATCATCTACGGGCGGCGGAGAATCTACCGCTGGGAGCTCCGATGTAGTTGTACCCAAGAAGAACATTTTACTCGTTTCTTCGAGTGATGTTGCCCTCTTTCGAATGGCTGCGCTAGTAGAAACCGTCGTCGCCGGCGACGAACACTTCTTTATCTCGCGCTCGAAGAATTCGACGGAAGTTTTGAAAAAGTTCTCATTAAATATGGACAGTAGTGACGACATGTTAGGAACGAATGTAATTGACTCTGACGATAGTCACTTGAGAGATACAATTCCTATCATAGTCATCATCGTTGGAACGATTGAATCAGGAACGTCCTTGCGCGACTTGGTACAAAAGATTCGAAGACTTGTACCGTTTACGTTACAACCTAAAATTGCGGTGTTGCTGACGGATGAATCAAGTATCATCGACGGTGTTGCAAGTTCTCCGGTTGAATACGGTGCCGATATAGAGCTCCCACCTTTGTTATTCGTCGACGAAGACGAAGAAATGACACCACTGGTTGACGAGTTAAAATTGATATTCACCGAAGCCATGGTTGAAGTGCACGGATCATTACGAAGCTCGTCGCGAAATTCGCTTTTACGTCATCATCAACAGCATCATCAACAGCAACAACAGAAGATATCCGACGCGTCGAACGTTGACGAAAGAATGTCGTCTATGAGGTACTCTGGTGGAAGCGGCGTCGCTCCTCTGACACAAGTTGCGACGAAAACGAAAAAATTCTCGAAAAACAACACCAACACGAACAATAGTAACGTTATACCATCAGCCTCTGCGAGTACTCCTGCTATCATCAACCCGCTATCGAACCTTTTACGAGAGGCTGAGAACAGATCGAAAAATTTATCGAATTTTGCCTCGGCAAATTTAATGGTGGCTGGTTTAGAAGCTACTGGATTACCGATATTCGCGGTCGATACCGATGCGAGAATCATTCTGTGCACGAAAAAAGGCTTCGCGAGAGGCATCGTTGGGACGATGGTCTTCCCTCTCAGCTCGTTTGCTAAGCGCCTTAGAGATTCGGCGCGCATTGCTGAGAGAACCAATCCACCGCTGCCGTGGACAGAAAAGTTGACAAAGAATTGGATACCGTTGGACGAAGACGACAGCTATGACAAAACCGCTTCGATGCCACAACCAACCAGTCCAGAAAAGAAGTCGGTATTGAAAAGACTCGCATCTTCTTCTTCTTCTGCGGTTGAACAGCAACGACGACAACAACAACAAGATATAATCACCGTGCGCTGTACTCCAATACGTTTATCGGATGACTTCGGTGCCGTCATCGTCCTCATCAAAGACTAGACTTGCATTTCCAACACCGGAAACAAGAAACCTATGAACAGAAATATATAGTATTTTTTATGTTTGTTGTATTACTAGCGAATAAATAGCTCTTCTTATTATGTTAACACTACATCGCGTCGTCGCGCTTTTCTTTTTCTGTTGTATCCTCGTCTCGCGTCTCCTCGCGTCTCTCGCGTCTCTTTCTCTCTCTAAATTTATGCAAAAATAATCTTGCTCAAGAACCACATCCCGATGAAGAACCCGAACAAGTAGCAGAAGTACCTCCCATTCTTCGTCTCTAAAACCTTTGAAAAATGCTGGACCGTTTGCGTCAGCACCCCTTGGAAACCGCTCATGTCGTCTCTCATGCCGTCTAAAATCCGGTGGTGCGAATCCGCTTCTTTGTGAATGTCCATGGTGATGTTTTTCAACATCGACACTCGGTCTCCCATCGTCTCTAAGCTTCTATCGTTTTCTCTCTCTAAAGATTCCGGGTCTCTTCCCCGAGAGACGCTCATTATTGCTCTTCCTCGCGAGTGGCTTTTTGGAGACGGAATCTTTCTTGCTTGCTTGCTTGCTTGATGTGTGTAATGTATTTGTATCTGCGCTCAATTAGGGGTGTTTTATGTTTATGTTGCTTTTTTGCTCGTTTTTTTTGGTTTTGGTTGTTTGTTTTTCAAATAAGACAAATCGATTTGTCCAAAAATGTCAACAGAGCCGCCAACTTCACAACAACAACAACAACAACAACAACAACGAGAACATAGTAATACGAATAACAATAGATAATAATAATAACAAAAAAGATGTTTCAAATAGCGCGATTGAAAGACTCCGCGGTGACGATTAAACCGCAACACTTGGACAAAGAACCGCTCACGGCCATCGTCGCGGAGTTGGAAGAGTTGTACGTGGACAAAGTCATCACGGATTTAGGCCTCGTCGTGACTTTATACGAAGTGAATTCTATTAAAGGAGGGATAATATACGCCGGCGATGGGGCGGCGCATTACGAGGTGGAGTTTCGGATGGTGGTGTTTAGCCCGTTCGTGAATGAGATTTTAGTCGGAAAAGTGTATTCGTTGACGGATGAGAACGGTATTCGCGTGTCGTTGGGATTTTTCGACGATTTGATAGTTTTACCGAACAAGAGTGGGATGGATTTAGAGAAAACAAAATGGGACGATAAAGAGAAGATTTGGTACATCGAAGAAGAGAGTGTAGAGTTTCTCGCAGAGTCAAATAACGAGGGAAATAGAGAAGAAATAGGGTTGATGGTGAAGAAATTTATAGAACCCGGGCAACAGATTCGAGTGCGCGTGACGCAAGTGACGTATCCGGAAGAACCAAAGACGAAGCAAGAACTACAGAAGAGAAAGTTAGAGGATGGAGGGCAAAGGGAAGGGAAGTTCGCGCCGATGATCGTTAGGTGTTCGATTGGAGAGTTAGATGCGCTCGGACCGGTGGATGAGAACGAGGGCGAGGACGACGAGGATGAATTAGAGGAAGACGATGATGAGTAGAGAGCGAGAATAGTAAAATACCCGTAGCGCGCATTGTTTAATATTAGACAAATTGATTCTAACGACCGGAAAACTCGACGAGCGATTGGTAGGAGGAGTTTTCGTCCGCGGTATCGCCAATTTTCTTCGCGTGAGTCGTTGGCACTTTCGATGATGCCAACACGCCAGGAACGATATTTTCTTCAGTTATCGTTTTTAAAGCGTCTTTCTTCCCCGTTGTTTGCTTGGGAATCTCCAAACCAAGTTTCGCATAAATCACGTGAATGGCCTCTTTCATCTCCGCGTTCATCGTCGCTTCCCAGAATCTCGCCGTTAACATTCCCATGACTTCTTCCGTGTTTGCATCCACGTCATCTTCCGAGCTAAGCGCCATGTGCAAAACCTCCGACGCAATCTGACGAACGCGCGGGAACTTGTTACGCATCATCGCGAGTAAACCCAGGCGCGCGCTCTCTTTCGCCTCAACGCTATCCGTACAAGAGGCCACGTGCGAAAGAGCGTTGGCGGCCAATATATACTTGGACACGTCTCGCGTTCCAGCGCACTCGAAGCGTATTCTGTCCGACAATGCAGTCTTGTAGTCTTTTGATGCTCCATCCGGAGTCTTTATGGTCAAACTGAAGGAATCAAAAGCACCGCCGGTAAAGAGCACGTCGACGCATCGAATCGCCGGGACAGTCACTCGATCGATTTTTGAATACGCGTCAAAGGTCTCGATCAAGTGTGTGGCAACTTTCTCTTTCAAATCAACTCTTTCATCTTCCTTCGAGAGCACCGAAAGTAAAGCAGTGCTAGCAGCTTTAGCTAAACTCTCCGTCACCGCTCCTGTAGACGCGACCCAACCACTCAACGCGTAATCGGCGTATGGCGCTACTAGAACCGCCTTCGTGAGACAATGCGAAAAGACGCGCTGTAATCCAGCTTCGGATGAAACATCCTTCGCGTCTACCGGAACACACGCTTGAATTGATTCGAAATCTTTTGCGTTTGAAACGAACACGTGACTATCGTCATCATCATCACCACCACCACCACCACCACCAGTACCTCGTAATAGCGCGAACAAGCTCTCAAACGCAACGGTTCGAGTTCTGTCAATTTTCTCCCCGCACTGCTTCAACAAGACGCCTAAGATAGTCGTGCACTTTGTCTCGTACTCATCCACGACAACGCCATCGCTATCATCAGAACATTTGGATATTGTTTGAAAACATCTCAGAACTTCAGAAAATGCACGCATAGACGCTTCGCGAACCCAACTTCCAACATCGCCTCGCTTATCGACGGAATAATCTTCCACGCCTTTCAAAAACGCCTCTAAACACATATCCGCCGCATCTTTCAAATCTGAAATACTTATAACATCATCCTTTTCTCCACAAGCTGAAGAAGCAGAATATTTCGCGTTGATCTTGCACAAAATATTCTGCGAAGCAATCACGGCGTCGACTCGAGTTTCAGCGTCCCTCATTTCCGGGTTATCTTCCGGAACCGTCGCCTCGAGTAAGCTGGTAAGAATAGCTCTCCAATTGGAGGAGTTGATGAACACGTCCGGAACGATACCCAAAGCATACGCACTCCCACGTCTAGAAAAGGAGCTCGATTCGTCCATAGTTTGTTGCACGATACGTAATCGGTCGGTAACTAAGTATTGTTCAGCCAATGTAGCTTCAACGATGCTTTCGTTTCCGTCGACGCGAAGCGCGCTCGACGAGGCGATGGAGACCAAAGCTTTTGCCGCCGCCTCGCGAATCTCCTTCTTCGGATGGCGCAACGATTCTGACGTTGCGCTCTCGCAAAGTTGCACGATGAGCTGTTTACCTGGCTTGAAAAATTCCGATGGCGAAGTTGATGAAGATGGTAAAGTTGCCACGCGACCTAAACTTTCGATAACGTTGCACACTGCTCCACGCATAATCTCACCGCCTTTGCCTCGATACAAACGTTTCGCCTCTATTTCAGATACGAGATTCCACGCATTTCTCAGTGTATCAATGTTATTCGCATTTTCGTTTCGCAAATACTCGATGACACTTTTCGAAAGTAAAAGCTGCGCAACCCCTAGCGTCGCTCCGTGTCGCTTCGGTAAATCCATGTCGACGCTCATCCTCAAAAGTTTCGGAAGCGCGACCGTACTCGTCCACTCCACGTCCGTTTCACCCAACGCACCGAGCGTTTCGACAGCTAAGCATCTCGTGGACTCCTCCCAGTGCTCAATTTTCACATCCAATATGTGTGCCAGCATGGCTGGACGAAAAGCCGGAAACGATTGAGAGATGAAGAAACCAACGTCCAAATATGCGCGTCTCGCGGACCCAATCGTGAAGTAATCACACTTTTGCACGATATCAATGCCTGTCACGTCCTCTTCTCCTTGTTTTGCCACAATGCCACCACCACCACCAAGACGACCAACGCACTCTTGGAACGCCGCAGAAGCCGCGCGACGCACGTTGACTTCGCGGTCAAAACACGACGTAACAAGTAACGGCGTCGCTAGAGATCCTAGGAATACTTCTTGAAAGTCTGACTTTGAGTACGCGCGCGCAAACGACCAGCACACGTACGCTGCCGCATCCCTCACGTGCGCACCGACGCTGTGTGAACCTCTTCGAACGTCGTACAACAACGCCGCCGCAGTTTTCTCAGCGGCAAACGGTAATCTTGTCACTAACAAGACGCCTCTTCGGGATAGCTCTGCTAAAGCCAAGCACGCACCGTGCCAAGTGGATTCAGACTCGGTCGCTTTGAAGCACGAGGATAATAAATTTTCAACGACATCATCCGCAAATTGCTTCGGGAGACGTTGGCAAATGCGCCCGATACCTTTTGCCGCCGACCAGCGAACGATAGTGTCCGTGTCTTTAAGCGCCTCGAGAAGAAGGTCGATAGCTTTTTCCAACTGGTCGAGACTCGCTTCGTCGGTTTCATCGTCTGCTGCGAACCCATTGTCATCGGTGTTATCGTCGACAATGTCGACGCTCTCTTCTTCTTTCGTGTTCGCGTTTTCGTTGTTGAGAAGGTTCTCAGCTAAATTTCTACTTCCTCGCGCATACCTCCAAGAGACAACTTTCGGCGCTAAAAGAGTCAGCGCCACGCGCGCGCTCAGTTTGCACGCCAATTGTCGAGTCAATGCGTTCGAGGTTGTCGTGCGCGAACCAAAAGAAGAAGAAGCTAACGGCGTTTTGGCATCGAACACAGCCTGGGAGGCTTTCAACGCGCTCTCGCGGAACGGTTTCAAAACGTCTCGACGACCAATCTTAAATATCGCCGCCATCGAGCGCGTCGCTCCGACCGCGACGAAAGAGTCCTCCGATGCGGCAACTGCCTCGGCTATTTTATCTTTTGTCGATTCTTCCTCTCCCGCTTTCTTTCTACCAAAAACTCTCATAAGTTCGCTCGACGACCAATCGAGGTATTCGCCTAGATTCAATTCCGCATCCGGCCGGGTCAATAATCGCGCCACGCAAATCGCCGCGCGGTCTCTGGCCACCTCGGCAAACGACACGCACTGTCTGCACATTCCTAACAAATCTTCTATCAACCCTGCTTTATTCTCATCACCACTACTACTATTACTACTACTACCACCACCAACACCACCTTCGGCACTGTTGTCAAAAGTCGTCGTCGTCGTTTTCACAAATGTCTTCATATCAAACGGCATCAAAACCAAAACCGAAATCCACGATAACAACGTCGCTCTCGTTTCCCAACTCGTCTCAAACAGACTCTCGCTCGCGACTTCTTCCGTCAACGTTTCTCTCGTCCCTGGTTGGTATCTATCCCAAAATCCCGCGACTTCGTATTTCGCCGCGCTCCCGTCCCGCTTCGGCATGAACCTTCGCAGCGTCTTGATAGCCGGTTCCAAATCTCTCGCGCTATGCGGGAAAAATCGAGCTATTGTTTTCGCACCGCGCACCGTAGCAAACGCGTGTAAAACTTTTGACGTTTGGTGCATGGCTAACGCAGAGATGGCTTTCGATGATGTGTTTTTTGTTTCATCATCATCAAAAACATGATTACTCATTTTCACCGCGTGAAACCTTAAAACTTCCTCCGTCAAAGGTACGATCCACTTCTCCAAGTGCCTGTCCAACATCTCGCACTTCTCCTGGTACTTGTTCACTCTCTTAATGATCGCTTGGAAGGCGTCTTCTTCTTCTTCTTCTTCTTCTAAATCTTCTTCTTTGGATGATGATGATTTTTGAATTTCTCTCAAAAACACTCCGTTGACTTTTACAATCTTCTCCACGAAAACATCGATCTCTTTTGCCTCTCTCGAGAGCATCGTCGTCTCTGTCTCCTCTTTCTCGTCTTTCTGATCCTCCTTTTCCTCCTCCTCCACTTCTCTCGTCGTCGTCGTCATCTTTTCCTCCGCACCACCACCATCATCGGTATTCGATTTCATCATCTCGTTTCTTTCGTTAAGTGTGTTGTTGTGCGTGTTTTTGTTTGGCGAGTCAACAACCAAAAAAAGTGAAAAAAGTGATGAGAAAAAGTGCAAGTCGTGAGAAAAAATCTTCAACAAAAATCAAACAACACGAAAACAACACAACTCTCTCTCTCTCTCTCTCTGAACTCTTTTTTTAGTACCCGCAAACAAAGCAGCAGCAGAAAAAAGCAGCGGCATTACTACCACCAAAACCACTGCTTTGTTGAGAGATGACTCCCCAAAACTCGACTTTGACGATGGTTTCCATGCGAGAAGCGATCGAGAGAGTGGTGAGAACGAGCGAAGAGATTTTTTCTGATATCAGGAGATTGGAATTGGATGATGATGATGAGAATGATGATGATGCTTTAACAACGACGACGACCAAACGAAAACGACGAACGCATTTTAAAGTGCCGATTGAGAAAAGCGTCGGAAGAGTGAGCGAGAGAGACGTTCGCGCGAAAAGAGCGCACCCGGTGAAAGACGTGTCCATAATGGATGGATTTTGTTTCAACATTACGAACGAGAACAACAACACAGAAAAGAAGTTCCGGGTGAATAAAATGTTAACGAATCGAGCGCAATATGCAGAGAACGCATACAATGAAGACGCGGTGTTATTGCACGAGGAGTGCGCGTACGTCACCACGGGCGCGGTGTTGCCAAAAGGGGCGAACTGTGTCGTTCCGGAGGAAAATGTAACGAAAGTGACGATGAACGACGACGATTCGTTCGTCACGAACGTGCAAGAGAAAGATTATAAAGTACACAAATGGATACGAAAAGCGCAATCAGACGTAGGAATAGGAGATCTTTTACTAAAAAAAGGTGAAAGAATAGAATGGTACGACGTGGGTATCTTAGCCGCGGGTGGTATACGCGAGATTGAGGTTTCGAGGATGCCGAGCGTAGCGTTGGCGTGTACCGGAGACGAAATCGTTGAAGTTTCGAAAGACACTATTCCAGATTCGAACGCTTCCGCATCGTACGACGTGAATGGACCCGCGCTGAGGAGTGCGTTGCGATCGAGTGGGGCGGAAATTGTGAACATATTCGACGACGACGATGGTGGTAGTGGCGGTGGTGATGATGATGATGTAAAGACTAGGATAATACGAGACGAGGAAGGTGCGGTCGTGGATACGATTCGCCGCGCGTTGGCGTCAGATTGCGACGTTTTGATTACTACCGGTGGCGCGTCTAAAGGTGATCGAGACTATATTTACGACGCAATGATGCGTAAGATGTGCGAAGGCGATGCAAGCGCAGTCGCGTGCCATTTTCAAAGCTTATCCATGAAACCTGGGAAGCCTACGAAATTTTTTACACTTTCGAGACGAAAGATATTAGGAGTAAACAAACCTGATTTATTGTGCTTGTCGTTGCCGGGAAATCCAGTTTCGTGTTGCGTGACGTTTGAGCTATTAGTGAAACCTATGTTGCGCGTGCTTCAAGGACAAAACGTCGTTTACCCGCCAAGAAGTGTTGCAATATTAGGGGATGATATTCAACTCGATGACGAGCGAGAAGAATTCCATCGCGTTTCTTTGAGCTGGAAAGCGAAGAAGAGTTCTGATGGCGAACACCCTTTGCTCCCAATAGCTTACTCTACTGGTAAACAAATAAGCTCGAGGATTTTGAGCATGCGGGAAGCGGATGCGTTGATTGAGCTTCCAGTGGGAAATGCAACGCATACGAAATTGCCGAAAGGAACGATCGTTTCAATCGTACCTATCGCAGATTTGAGACAACGAGGAGCCGCATCTGTTCGAAGTAGTATTCTGCATTTACAGAACGATGCAAAAATCAAAGCGGAAAGGACGACGCAATCCTTCTCGAAGATGGCGGTTCGACGACCAATCGAAGTTATAAACGACGAGACAACTGGACTTGACGACTTGTCTTTTTGGAGAAAAGTTGTCGCGAGAAACGCTTCTGGAGTGGTCGCAGTTGTGGGACCAAGAGCACGCGAAGCGATGCCAGATGAGTACAAGCAACTTCTTCTGCACGATGATGTCCCCGGCGTTGAAGAAATCGTTTTCGAATTGACGAACTTTACGGATGTTTCGGCGTTTCGCGTCTTTTCGGACGAGGGGCGTTTGACATTAGTCGTTGTTGTGGACGACGCAATCGAAGACAGTCTTAAAGATATCGAAATGATCAAATATGCTATAGCTGAATCCATCAGAGGTGACGAAACGTTCTCTTCGATGGGCGTTGCTAACGAGAATGTCAGCGAAACTCTCGTTCGGAGAACATACGCGAGAATAGGCCTCCTCGGGAACCCCTCGGATCAATATTTCGGTGAAGTTGTCGCGGTGTCGATTAAGAATTTCTATGCCGAAACTGTTTTGAAACCTTTACCAACATCTTCTGAAATCAAAATCGTTCCAGGTCCGTACGACGCGAACGATTTTGAATCGATATCGGCGTTAAAACAGTTCACCTCCGAGCACGGCTACGACGGAGGCGCGAAATTGATAAAAGCGTTGTTAGCAAACTTTGCTAAATTTTGCGAAGAGAAGCAAATTGCACTCAAAAACCCATCCGTTGGTTTCAGTTTATCGTATTCTTCGAATATTCCGAAACAGACCGGGATGAGTGGCTCGTCAGCAATCATCATCAGCTGCATGAACTGTTTATTAGACCGATACGACGTTCGTGACAAAATTTCCAAAGAAGAACGAGCGTTTCTAGCATTGCAAGTTGAAAATGACATTGGCATCGCGGCTGGATTGATGGACAGAGTCATCCAAGTGTACGGTGGGTGCGTGCACATGAACTTCCGAAACGCAGAAAAAGTGAAGGAAACGGGAATTGGCGAATACGAGTACGTCGACGCGGAGAAAATTCCGAAACTGTTTGTCGTTTGGAGTCAAAATCCATCCAATTCGGGAAAGATCCACCAACCGGTTCGCCAAAGATGGCTCAGTGGCGACGCTGAAATCATTCAAGGCATGCAAAATGCCGCCGATTGTGCTCGAGAAGGGTTACAGATTATTCAAATGAGCTCTGGGAAAGAGTCGTGCGCGATTCGTTTAGCACCCATACTTTCGGCCAATTTTGCTGCGAGACGAAAGATGTTTACCGACGCCGGTTTGGGAGACGAAAACATTCGAATGATTGAGCTGTGTCAAAGTGTCGGCGCGGGAGCAAAGTTCACGGGAAGTGGTGGGGCTGTTGTCGCGTGCTGTCCAGACGGCGCGGAACAAGAAGCGCGGTTGAAAGCGGTGGTAGCCGAGGCTGGATTCAGCGTCGCGGAAGTCGAATTCGCCCCGCGTGAGTTGTGATGAATAACTTTTGACATGCGTTTGTGTATTATTAAGCTGTATCTAAACATTAGGTTATATCCTTTCTAACTACTAATAGTATTTCAAATCTTTGGGTATTTAAAGTCGTTATCGAATGGATTTGTCGGAGACCTTTGTAACGTCGACGGTCTCTGCGGCGGCGTTCCCATTTCACTGTTCACAACTCTTTTTTGACCCGAAGAGCTCGTCGGAGGAGACGAAGAAGCGCTTTTCGTCGTAACACCTTTCTTCGGCGTTAACCCTGCATTAATGGCCAGCGATGCAAAGGGGTCGTGCAAAGTCGCCTCTTGGCGTTCCTTTTCGCGTTTCGCTTCGAATCCTAGAGGAGTTGCACTCCCGTTCAATGCTTTTGAGCTGGGCGGAGAGGAGGACGCGGGCGTAAGAAACTGCGAGGAGATTACACTATTCGATGGCGACCCTTGCGCAGCGTGTTGTTGCTGATTTTGTTGTTGTTGTTGTTGTTGTTGTTGTTGTTGTTTAAGCATGTACTGCTCGCGTAATGACATCGGCCGACTCGATTGTTGTGGCGGAGAGTGCGGCGAAAAACTGTTACCGAAAATCTCGTCGAACGCTTCATCACTGGTCGCGGCTGATCGAACAGACGGAACACTCGACGGTGCGTTCGTAAGGAACGGGTTGGGTGAAGAAATCGTGGTTTCGTTAAAACCTCCTCCATCGGATGATAACCCGAGTAAGTCGTGTTGCACTTGTCGTTGTTGTTGCTGCTGCTGATGCGTCGTCGTTGTTGCCGGCGACGAGGATGTTTGCGGCGCGCGATCGTTCCCGATTCTCTCGTATTTTTGAATCGCGACGTTCAACTTTTCGCTCAATTCTATCAGTTTCGACGTCAGCGTTTCATCCACGTCGCCGTCTTCTTCCGTCAATAAAGCGACTAAAGATGAACTCGATTCTTTCGCCTGTTCCGCGAGAATTCCACACAGGTCGTCATCTTTATCGGGAGCACTCAACGTCTCCTCAAAAACGCACAAAATAGATTGCGCGGATTCGACGACATCGCTCGCTTTTCTCTCGCGCGCTCGTATTCTATCTGGGTGTTCTTGCGCTTTTGTCAAAGAAATCGTTCTATTCACAAACTTGCCTTCCACCGGCATCAGTCCTTCTGGTTTTCGTCCGATCCCGTCTAACTTGTACTTGTTTGGATTTCCAATCGACCTTTGATATCTCTTGGAAGACCAGTGCCCGCCCCCGGGCAACTCGTTTCTTTGCGCTCTGGTCATCCCGAGCGCGCCGTCTCGGCCGCCGTCGTACGCCATACCTCCCCCACCTCCCACGGCTTCCTCTTCTTCTCTCAGCGCCATCTCAATCGCTCGTCTGTCCTCCTCGCTCATTGCCGCGTCGTACTTTAAAACTTGTTTTACCGGAACAGATTGGGAGTGTCGAGGAATCCCGAGCGAAGGTTGCGATGGCGGTGCCGCCGGGTAATGCAACGGTTCGCCGCCGTTCATTCCTATCATCCGGTCTCCCGTAACGTCCACGTTCGAGATATCGTCGTATTTAGTATCTCTCGTCGCTCTTCCTCCTCCTCTTCCACCACCCCCTCCTGGATGTACAAACTCGTCTCTCTCCGGAAATCTCACCCCGTATCGCGTCAACTCTCTGTACACGCCTTTAAACTCTCGCATGTTCAGATGTTCAGACCACTCTCGAATTAAATGCAGAACTTTATCCCTCACGATGTGATTCGTCGTCGTGTTGCTTCCTAATTCCATGCACGTTTCCAAAACGCCTTTACTCAGCATCATCTCGTGGAAATCTGGTCCGCAGTTTTTCATCAAACATTCCAACGCGCTCAACGCTAAAAACTGTTCTCGAGGCTGTCGACTGATTAATTTGATGCGCAACGCTTTCGCGGCATCTTTCGCCACGGTCGTTCGATAGTGGTCGTGGTTGACTCTGTCCGCGAGTTCGATGTTCCCGGCCCAATCTGGTTCTTGGAGGTACACCCCGTTCGTTACCTGGTCGATGTTGATTTACTGTTGTGAGTTATATACTACACAAAACGACGCGTCCGGTGGTTGCCTTTCCAATTCTCATCATCATCATCAAACGAGAAGAAGACAAAGAAGACAAAAAGACAAAGAAGACACAACAAAAACGAAGATGAAAACTACTTACCTGGTTGACTAAAATGTACGTCGAGTTCTTGCTCTTGTCTTTTTTCATAACCGATAACGAGAGTTTTGAACGACTGTTATTCACACCTTTTCGAAGCATGATGATGATGATGAAATTTGAGAGAGTTGATGACGTTCGTTGCTTTTGTGTGTTGTGTTTGTGCCTCGAATTTTACTTTTTTGAGGAGGACTCTTTTTTTTTGTCTGCATGCGAAAAAAAAGGAAAAAAAGTTCTTCATCGTGCACTCGAAAAAGCAATTTTTTGCTCCTCAGTAAAGTTGTTCTTTGATGAGAAAGTTTTTAAGGAGACACGCACAAACGCAACTTTGACAACAACTCTAATTAAAAAGAAAAGAAGACAGAGAGATGATGATGTCTTTTTACTTCTTCTAAAGCGAGGAGGAGGAAAAGAGCGCAGAAAAGGCGTTCGACGATGAGTGGGGAGAGAGATGTGTTGTGGGATTTGGTCGTGAAGTGCGACGATATTTGTTTCACACACATTCTTCCGAGATTGGATTCGAATGATTTGAAATTCTTGTACGAGGTGAATACGGAGACGAGAAAGTTGATGAAGAGATCAACTCGCGAGGGGGAGTTGAAGAAGAAGTTTAAAGTGAACGAGATGTCGTCGATATCGACTTTGGAAGTTGCGTTGGAGAATAAATCGTTGTGGCCGAGTGACTGGACCGAAAGATCTTTCTGCTTGGAAGTTGCTAAAACGAATAAACTCGAGTTGCTCGAGTGGGCGCGAGAGGAGAAAAAGTGTGAGTGGAATGGAAAGACGATTAATGCGGCCGCAGGTCAAGGTAATCTGGAAATGATAAAGTATTGCGTTGCAAATGAGTGTCCTATCGATGTGCGTGCGTGTGCAGAAGCTGCCCGATACGGTCATCTCGAGATACTCAAATACTTACGCGAAGAAGTCAAAGCGCCTTGGGATGGGGCAACTGCCTATTTGGCGGCTAAAAATGGTCATCTCCACATACTCGAATATCTTGTCGAGCGTAAATTTGATAAATATAATGAATGGGCGTGTGAGTTGGCGGCCGAGAACGGCCACTTAGACTGTTTGAAGTACTTACACGAAACCGCCAAAGCGCCGTGGGACGAGGACGCCCTATATTTTGCACACGAGAACAACCACACCGAATGTGTACAATACCTCCTCGACAACAACTGTCCTCTCCCAGAAGACTGGTCGTACGAAAATGGAGAGTTATACGAGGAGTTCTACTATTCGGAAGAAGGAGAAGAAGAATAGCTCCCCGGACGGCGCGTACCAAGTATGACTCTCTCTTACTACAGTAATGACTACATTAAACTACGTAATATAATAATCTGCGAAACATAACAACGCAAAAAACATCAAGTACTACTACTGCTCGTCTTAAAGTTCCTAAACATTTCCACGCACCTCGCGCTGGTCGCGTTCACTTTTACCAGAGCCTCTTCTTCCTCTCGCAGGGAAAAGAAACAACCTCGAAACCTGGAAACGAACCGGTCCGGATGCCAACGCAGCATCTCGGAGCGGAGAAGTTTGACCGCACACGACTTGGAGTGATGACTTTTCCGAGGCGCTTCGCAAGAGCACCCGCCTTCGGGTCCACTCACGGAAGACTTTAAAATCCACTCGATGGCGGAACTTTCCGATTGGTCGCCGACGTCGTGTAAGTACGGTAAATCTTTCGCTCGCAAGGTCTTCTTTTCCGCTTTCTTCGAGCATGCTCTCCATATCGCGTAGTACGATTGCGTCGTCGCGATAGGTAACGAACCTCCGTTTCTTTTTCGTAACTCTCTTTCCGTGGGCGATTTAAACCCGTCTCGTTCTTCCTCCTCTGGAATGGTTCGGTGTTTCTCTTCTCCTTTTTCCGTCTCCTTCTTCTTCTTCTTCTTTTTCTCCTTCCTCGCGTCATCATCCACGGATAAACTCCTCTTGTTGTTGTTCTTCATAGTAGCAGCGCTACTATACTTTCCCCTCCTCGTCTCCTCGTCCTCCTCTTTTTCTTCGTCTTCATACTGCCACAGCCGCTCGTACAAAAGTTCGTCTCCTTCGTCCTCCTCGTTAGCATCGCGTAATTTTTCTTTCCATTTCATCTGCTCGCTCTTCCTCTTCTCTTCCAACGCTTTCTCTCGCCGCGCTTCAAACAGCGTCGCTTCTCGCGCTCTCGATTTTTCGTACCTCCTCGTCGCTTTCTCCGCGCACACGCCCGGCGGTGTTTTCTTTTTGAGCATTTGAAACGCAAACGGTTCTCTCGAAACGACCGTTTGCTTCGCCGCCAGTTCCAGTGGGATTTTCTTCTTTATTTTCTTTCCATCTCTTCTTCTTTTGCCACCTTTTCTTCTTCCTTTCTGCGAGAGCAACGTTTCGAGGAGGAGACTGTCATCCTCATCCTGTTGTTGGGTGAAGCACTCTTCGAGCATAAACTTCAACGTTTCCAGTGGATTCTTGTACGATTCTTTACACCGAGCGATGATATGAAACGCGTTTTCTTCTGTATCTCTTCGTTTTTGTTTCCTCCTCTTTTTAGTATCGTTATTGTTCTTCGTCGTCGTCGTCGTGACCCCGCGATACATCGAACGCGCGAGTGTTTTTATCTTTTCTACGTTCCCTTTCTCGATGGCACTTTTCAACTGTTTACACATCATCCTCTTCCTCCTCCTTTTTGTTTTGCTTTGTGTACGACGACCATCAAAACTGCTGCTGCTGCTCGAACAACTGCCGCTCGAACGCTCTTCCTTTGCCTCCTCCAACGAGTCAGAAGAAGACGAGTCCAAAGAAGAAAGAGAAGAAGATGATGGTGATGATGATGAGTCTTTCTTCTTCTTCTTCTTCTTTTTAATAACGTGTTTCTCCTTCATTCTTTCTGAGGATAAAAATTCCCCTAAAATTTCTTAGAGAAAAGACCTCACAAAAGTCACAGAGGAACTTTACACAACCACACAATCACGCGCACAGAAAAAAGATGTTCGCGACGATTTCGACGACGTCGAGAGGAAGAACATCTTTTAGGAACCTTTTTGTCGCGAGAACTTCTTTACTTTCTTTTTCTTTTTCTTCGACGACGACGACGGTTTTAGAAACAGAAGAGAAAGATGAGAAGGTTTTCCCCTACTTGAGATTCGTGCGGGAAAATGGTCTCGCCTTTCCATCATCATCATCATCATCATCATCATCCAAAGTTGGCGGTGATAATGGTGTCTCTGGTGATGATGGTATCTCTGATGGTGGCAATGCTAATGATGATGTTTTAATTTCGAGACTGGTGAAAACCTTGGACGCGTTGAAGTACGCGTTGATATCTCCGGAAACGAAAGTTGGGATGTTTCCTCTGATGATGCCGATAGGTATCTCTCCAGACGACGGGAACGCGATTGGGTTTCTCTTGGAACCTTCATTTTTAGCGGCAAAAGAAAATATTCATATCGGCGCAATCGTGAAAGCGCGAGCGAATCAGCGACAGATTGAGTTCGTCGCGAAAGATGCGACGACATTTATACGACGCGCGTTATTGGAAGAAGAGGTGAACGCGCTGAAGAGAGGAGGTTTGATGCCGGTGAGAGATTCGATTTTACGGTCGAGTTCTTCGTCGAGCGGTTTATCGTCGTCGAACGCGGAACACGCGGAGCACGATCGAGAGACGTTGGCGAGATTGGCGGCGAGTAAGCACATGTTAAACGCGTACACGACGCAAAACATTGGGTCTTTTCCGGACGTGATTGAGAGTTTGATCTCTAGACACGAATTTGTGAAAAAAGATGAAACGAGCGCGTTGGTCGCGTGCGAGTTTTACATCAACAGAGAAGAGTTTACGAATAAATGGGCGAGACCGTACGCGATTAACGCGAGGACTTTGAAACGATATGAGAACAGGGAAAGTGAAGCGAGGGATGCGGCGAGGATAGCTTTGAGCGTGGCGCCGTGGTTTACCCTTGGTGGCGGGTACGGCGAGAGTGGCGTTAGCGGTAGTACAACGAGTAGAAATAGTAGCAGCATCGGCGGCAGCGGAGATGAAGACGCGATACTCCCGCCGTTAACTGGTGCGACTTTAGAGGATATGAAAAAGTTAGTAAACATGGAGAATATGGACGCGAAGTCCGCAAAGAACATGTTAGAAGGCGTAGGAACTGAAATAGCGAAAGAACACGAGAAAAACGTGCCGGAGATGAGCGAGGAGGCGAAAGCGCTGAAGAGATGTTTTGATGTTCTCGATTACGCGAGTTGGGGCAACGAGGAAGGGTACGAAAGTTGGGACAACATTCGAGAAGAGTTGAGCGAATCCTACGAGAAAGCTGGGATGAAACGGTTCGCCGAGATTGTGAAACCAAGTGGGGGGGTAATGAATTGATATTGGCAAAAATTAGATTGTAAAGTCAGATTGCTTTGTTTGTGCGGGCGCGCGCGCGTGCGTTTTGTTTTTTGTACATTTCTAAACTCTGTGATGTTTGACTAATCTTAAGGTAGCTCTTTTTACTGTTGTTGTTTCAACAACTCTTCGATGTCTCGCGCGGTCAATTTACTCGCCTCTTTACTGTCCACGGGTAAAACTGTTCCTTCACTGCGGCGATTCTCGATGACTTTCATGACGTTCTTTTCAATCGAATCTTTTAATACGAACCGATGTATTATGGTTGACTTCGTTTGTCCGATTCTGTCAATTCTTTTAATCGCTTGCGACTCGGCGGAAATATCGAGCGACGGCTCGAGCAAAATCACGTGGTTGGCGCACGTCAAATTGAGTCCCGCTCCAGCTCTTTTCAACGGCAACAGCAAACAACTAACTGGGTGCGAGTCGCTGTCGACAAATTCCTTGACACAAACCGCAAATCTACTCCCGGCACGTTTCGTTTTGAGTGACGAACTCGCAGCGGATGTCGGAACGATGGAATTCACGCCGTTCATTTTCAGCGCGTGGTCAACAATCATCAAAACATCTTCCCATTCGCTGAAGATTAAAACCTTCAAGTTCGTATCAAACTTCGACAGATGTTTCACGCGACGAACCACCGCATCGATTTTCGTACCCCACGCGCCTTCAATTTTGATACCGCTTTCATCTCTCGCGTGCGTTTCCGGCGCTCCTAAAGTTTCGAGCATTTTCGAAACGTCCGCGCCGAATCGCGAAAGGTGTAAACTCTCTTCCGCTTTCTTCCGCAATCTCTCTTCTCGCTTCTTTTGCGCCTCTTCGACGTTATCGCGAACGTCCTTATCCTGCGACTTCCACGTGACGTATGAAATTTCTTTGGTCGCGCACTCTTGGCGGCAGGTTGGACATTTCCCGCGCTTGTTGTCGTTGTTATTATTGTGTCGCTCCGGGAGCGGCGATAACGAGTGTAAGAACTGTTTCTTCTTTGAAACCATATTGGATGGTCGCCCGTAATACGCAAACGAACATTTGACGCATAATTCGTGACCGCACGGTAAGATTGCAAGTTCAGCGCCGTGTAAATTAATATCTTCGTCCTCTTCGTCCTCGTCCTCGTCGTCGTCATCTCCAGCTTTCATTTTTCTCAGCGCGCTCTTGGGAATGACGGCATTCTTCGATTTCGTCTCGTCGAACGTCTCTAAACACAACGGGCAATCAAATTTCTTACGCTCGTTTTTGTTCTTCTGTTTCAGCGTTTGCAAATATCGCAGTTGACCGAACGTTTGTTTCATTTCAAATTCGTGCGTGACTTTCTCGTCGCCGTGTTGTTTGAGCAAGGTGGGTACCTCGACTGGATACACGATCGACGCGCGCAAATACTCCGGCAATTGGTCTTGTCCGTCAATTCGAACCATTTCGTTGGGCGTGCGTAATCGAATACGCGTCGTTGACATGCTCAACTCATCGAGTGCGTACATCTTTTCGCGTTGGTAGTGCATCAGCGCGCGTATTTTCGTGAACTCTTTACGAATCTCTTCGATGACTTCGATGTGCGTTTTCGCGTAGGATTGCACTTCGAGTGCTCCTTTGACTTCGCTTTTCAGCGCTTTCAAAGTTTTTTCCGCGCACGACGGCGCAGTAACGTCGTAATAAATGCGCCTGTCCTCATCTTTGACGTTTCTCGTGGACGATTTTACTTTCGCTTTACCGTTTCTCGTCGCATCTCTACCGACACCAAACAAAACGCTTTGTAATTTATTGAAATTTGCATCGCATTTACACACCGCGCATTTCACGCCAACGACCGCGAATTCCATGCCTTTTCTGCACACCGAGCACGAGGCAAATTCAACCACGTCTTGTCTATCCGCGGCTTCTACGATTTTCGTTACTCGATCAGCATCCGCGACGGCTTCGTTGCGACACTCGAATAGGCGATCTATGTCTCTTTGCATGACCATTTTCAGAGCCGCGCCGGTGTTCCAATCTGCTTTGCTACTTTGCCAACGGTTATCAAACTGCTCGAGCAGTTTGCCTACGAAAGCGTCGGTCGTATACGACAAGGCTTCCATCCACCAAAATTCATTTCGACCGAGACTTTTCATTTTCTTGTCGATAATTTTCCGCGACTTTTCGAAATCGTTCGCGGCGATGGATATGTTTCCCCCAACTCGCTCGGCTAAATACGAAATCTTTTCCGTTTCGGCGTCGCTGAGTAATTTCTCATCTCTAAGCGTTCTAGGTATTCGAATGTCTTTGTTTTTATCCACCACTTGCAAAGCTTCGGCTAAATTGTGCAAAGCGTGTAATCTTTGGAAACTATCGAGACGAACGCCGTTGATGTTTGCGTTTGCATCGAGGCGTAAAACTTCGCGATAACATTCAATGACACTCGCGAGATCGTTTTGCGTCCATTTTAATCCAGCGATGGCGTTGATTGAAAACGCGACGAGTCTTTGCGCTTCCTCTGCTTCAAGTCGCGCTTTGTCGACCAACCTGTCGTGGATTTCTTCCATGGAAAGAACTTTGCTCTTTTGTTTCTCCTCGGCTTTTTTTGATTGATCGCCGTCGACCACAAGTTCCGCCGCGATATTTTTCAGACGCCTCCACTTACTGATGCCGTACGAACCAACCTGCGGGTGATCGCAAGCTTGCCTCAATCTCAGCAGAGGCAGCACGATAGAAGTCACGTCTTGCCTCGATAACTCTATGTCATCGTTGTTATTAGTAGCATTTCTCGATCGCTTCACTCGATCGTAAGTGTTTCGCGCTTCCGCGGCGCAGTTTTTGTGCTGCTTTTCGTAGAAATGTTTTTCGATGGGCGAAAACTCTAATTCGGTGACGCACTCATTTTGCGGCGGTAAATCGAGTTCGTCTATAACGTCCTCTCTAGCGTTGCGCCACATTATTGGTTTTAGGCTCTCGGTGAGCACAAACTCGCCGTATCCCGCGTACCCTGTTTTCATAGCCGCGCTGATTATTTTCTGCCACCAATTATGCGATGTTGTAAAGTTCATCTCGTGGCCGAATGGACGCGCCCTTAAGAATTTGAACAATCCGAACGCGTCGTCCATGTGCGACTTTTCAGATGATAGCGGCGTCCCAGTCACGCACCAACGATTCACCGCGGGAATTCTCTCCATCATCTGCGACGGCGCCGAGGCGCCTCCGCCCACCATCTGTGCTTCGTCCATAATAACGCGCCACCACGTTATCTTTGTCAAAGGCGGGGGAATGTGAGGGTATCTTCGAGTTGCATTCCTTCGAGCGCGCAGTGCGCCATCGTTCACATCCGCGTTTGTCGCGTAATCTAGATTGATTTCAGCTCGCAACACATCGTACGTAGTGATAACAATATCGCATTCGGCTAGCTTATGCGAGGTAATGACTTCCTTCGCGTGTACGGCTCTGGATCCCAAGCTCGCGGTTTGCGGCTGTCCTTCGTATACCAAAATATCAAACTTATTGTCTTTATTGTCGGTCTTTCCATCGTCGTCGTTTCTACGGACGTGCTTTAAAACCTCGTCTCGCCATTGTTGCAAAATCGTCGACGGAACGACGATGAGCGTCGTTTTTGAAATGCCCGGGATTTTCTCCCCCGCTTTCGCGGCGTGGCAATGCGGACATATGAAGTCCGGCGCCTCTGTGCAGTTTTGCTTAATGCCGACGCAATACGCGTGCGACCATTTGTGACAAACTTCGCACGATACCCAAAGACCTTTATACTCTGGATCGTCTTCCATTGCACCGCAGACGCATCGCACTTGCTGCATTTCTTCGTTTTCTTCTTCTTTTTCCTCTTTTTCTAGCTTTGTCGTGAAGCCCATACCGTCTCGATTCGTAATCACTTTGTCTTCTTCTTCTTTTCCTTCCTCCTTTTCCTCCTCCTTCTCCTCATCTTTCTCGTCTTTTGGTTTCTTGTGCGCCAAACACAACATCAAAAGTTCGACAGTTTTACCTAATCCCATTTCTTCCGCTAACACGCCTCCGCGAACGCCGTCGTCTTCCATTGCCATCGACTTCGACACATTTTCCATCCACAAGTTTATTTCCTCGTGTTTCTTTTTCACCACATTTGCCTCTATTAACGTCATTTTTGCCGTCGTCGTCGTCGTCGTCTTAAACATCTCGCGCAACGCGCTCAACTGTTCCTCTCTTTTAAACGTCACCAACTTCTCAACATCCGCGTGTTGCGTTTTCCCATTCTCCCACCCAACTGGCGCGTTCGGCGCTCTCTCTCTCCCCATCATCCAACCCACCGCTCTCTTCTGATACGGTCGTAAAGTCGGTCGCAACAGGTGCGAAAGGTTTCCTAAAAATTCCGGAGCGTTCGCGTTGTTTGGCTTGCACGCTTTCAACATTCGATTTATGTTTATATTTTTCGCTTTGAAATAACACGACGAAGAAGAAGCGACGACGTTATTATTATACTCGTTGTTCTTATTATCTTCCTCCTCCGCTTCTTCTTTGTCTTCTTCTTTGTCTTCTTCTTCTTCTTCTTCTTCTTCTTCATCATCTTCAACAAACATTTCTTCCTCCTGTTGGTCGTCGTCATCAAAATCAACATTTCCTCTGCTGCTCAACATTTTCCTCATCGTCATCCCTCCTCTTCTCTCTTCGTCTCTTTGCACGAC
>Ga0255769_10001251_pt1 | contig 29505 bp, 21 predicted proteins | sample 041ome_9_FD_179637 | JGI IMG/M metagenome (GOLD analysis project Ga0255769, IMG submission 179637) | Coastal salt marsh microbial communities from the Groves Creek Marsh, Skidaway Island, Georgia - 041413US metaG (version 2) | ecosystem: Environmental > Aquatic > Marine > Intertidal zone > Salt...
ATGTAGCAAACGCTGCACGCGACACTCCTCCTTAGCTCAGTTGGTTAGAGCATCTGACTGTTAATCAGAGGGTCCTTGGTTCGAGCCCAAGAGGGGGAGCTTTAAAATAAAGCCTTTACAGAAATGTAGAGGCTTTTTTTGTTCCCAAAATTGTTCCCAGATATAATTTACATATTCCAAAACCTCTCTTTTTGAGTCTATAATTAAGGTAAATTTGTGGATATAAATTTAATTTAACTAACCAGATAATTATTTTGTAAACCAACAAGGCTAGGATTGCCTTAATACCTGCTATTGCACAAACCCAAGCATTATGAATATAGGCAAAGAATACGCATCATTCCTTAATCAATTTGAGTGGAATTACTTTATCACTTGTAGAACTCCTTACAGCATTTATACAATGACAGTAAGGAATTGGATTACAAAGCTTCTACAAAAGACCAGTAAGGTTGAACAAGTGTTTTATGTATCAGAAAGAGACAAGGGAGACTATAACAATACACATGTTCATATGCTGATTGGCACTAATTCAGACATAACTTACAAGGAGATTAAGTATGGCATGGGTAATGTATCAGTTGGAGACTATCAGCCAATATATGATAGTGAAACAGTATGTAAGTATGTTACTAAGTATGTAGGGAAAGATGTAGACTACGACATCATATTTAAAAGCTAAAAGTTTCTATCTAGCACTCAAATAAATAAAGGGGTGTGGGTTTTAGAAAACAGTTTTTCTTTTAAGCTACATATTTCATAAAGTGGTATATAACCCCAATTCATGTAGTATGAATTCACAAGGTTGAACTATAAACTTTCTAGTATCTTACAAGCTATCTCATCAATAGCAGTCTTTGACATTTGACATATTCCTTTGGAGTCAATTAGGTTGAGTTTCCTAAGGTTATTTACGGGCAAGAGCTTTTGTTAGCCATAATGTGATGTTAAGTCGATTCTAAAAAAACTACTTTCTAGTTTCTTGAATCTATAGATTTTGTAATTTCTTTCACTTTGCGAACTACTAATGGAATAGCAGGATAAACCATCATGTGGCCATATCCTTGAAGTTCATAAATTTCTGTTTTTTTGTGCTTAATAAGTTGCATCATACGCCACATATATGCGTTTTCTTCATAACGACCTAACATTTCCAATTCACGATCACCTGTGATGATGATGTAAGGCGGAGCATCAGCTCTTATATGATGTAATGGTGCCCATTTATCAACTAGGGGCGTCAAGGGTCCTATGCCAGATTCTTCACGAACTGTCATGTGTGTGATGGTGTGTCCGCTAAGAGGAATAAGTCCAGCAATTTGATCGGCATCGATATTATAGTTATTTAAGAAATGTTTGTCTAATCCTAACATGGAAGTTAAGTAACCTCCAGCAGAATGACCCGACAGAAAAATTTTATCTTTGGATCCACCTAATTCTTCAATGTGATTAAAAGTCCAAGCTACTGCTGCTGCTGCATCATCAATCACAACTGAGGTGCTTACCTGTGGAAAAAATCGATAATTAACCGCAATTACTGCTATTTCATTTCCTTTTAGGTTTTCAGGGATGATCTTATCACCTCCTTTAAGTCCTCCACCATGAAAGTATACTAAAGTTGGAAAATCACTCACTCCTACTGGAATATAAGTATCCAAAACACAGCGCTCTTTTTGATAATCGTTTTTATAAAATGAATCTGATTTATACTTGATGTTTTCTGTAAGTACATAGCTTACTTGTGATAGGCTAACTTGACTAAATAAACTAATAACTATTATTATAATTTTTTTCATATCGTTTGATTTTTTTTATTTTAAATACCAAAATTTTTTTCAAGTGATTTTACAATTCAATATACGGATTTAACGGAAATGAGAAAAAATGCTTTTTGTAAAGTAATATTGATTAATGTATTGAGAAATAGCTAAATATAAATCTGACTATTGGTATGATACTTAGTGTAAATGATTTTAATAAATTTTAAATTAGTATCATTAATTTTAATAATTAAATTAAGATAGGATATCTTTTTATTTCGGCACATAAATTATAATGCCAATAAATTTATCTTCAACCAGGCAACATGAATTCACAATGTTGAACTAACTAACTATCTAGTATCAGATTTGCCATTTTATTAATAGTAGTTTTTTTTGTTTAATAGATCTCATTGGTTTGAATTATGGATAGTTTCCTAAGAGTAATGGAGAGAACGGGTTTGGGCACTCTTTTTCAGCTCTTATTAACTGAAAAAATATAATTTAAGAGAAATTTAATCTAGAAAATCAAATTTCTAAAATAAAAATTTGACTAGGTTTATTTTTGAAATGAAATACTTAAAAATAAATTGCTTAGGTTAGGTTCAAAGTTTTAGCTAATTATTTATTAAATAATGAGAATTTTCGTAATAATTTTAATTTTATTAGTTTTTGAACCATTAAGTGCTCAAAAGCTTTATCCTCCCATATACAATTATAAAATTTCTGATTATGGAGCAGCACCACAGAATTGGGAAGTTTCTGTGGATGAAATGGGAGCTATATACGTTGCAAATAATGAAGGACTTCTTCATTTTAACGGGGCAGATTGGCAATTGTATAAATTGCCTAATGCGACCATTATTAGGTCTGTAAAAGTAATTGACGATAAGATATATACGGGCTCATATGAAGAGTTTGGGTACTGGAAGAAAAACTCTTATGGACTGCTGGACTATCATTCTCTATCTGATTTAATAGAAGGTTATACCTTTTCAAATGAAGAAATATGGGAAATTGTTACTTTAGGAAACAGAATTTATTTTAGGTCTTTTTCCAAAATATATGAATATCACAACAATGTCATTACCCCTATTGATACTCCTTTTTCTGCAACAGATTTATTTGTTTTTGAAGAATCCCTTTATGTGGCAGGTGATGTTGCAGGTATATTTAAGTTAGAAGATGGTATATTACTTCCAATTAAAGGTTCAGAAATATTCAAAGGAAGGAACGTAAATTCATTATCTGACTACAAAGGAAACTTAATTGTAGGAACAAAGTTGCAGGGATCCTTTGTTTTTTCAGATAATGAATTTACTCCTTGGAAACATCCTTTAAATAATTTTTTAAAAAATTATCAGCTCAATAAAATATTAAAGATATCAGACTCTACACTCGTATTTGGGACTATTAAAAAAGGACTTTTTATTTTATCTACTCAATCTGGAGAGTTTATTAATTTGGATAGAGAGAGGGGCTTACAGAACAACACGGTTTTAGCCATGACATCTTTTAAGGATCAATTGTGGATTGGTTTGGACAACGGTTTAGACCGTATTAAAATAAAAACACCCATTACCTATTACACAGATTATTCAGGAGCACTTGGAACTGTTTATGATTTGGAGGTATATAAAGGAACCATATTTATTGGAAGTAATACGGGCTTATATTATTTGGAAAATAATAAACTACATTTTATAGAAGGCTCTCAAGGACATGTATGGGATCTCAAAAAGATTGAAAACACTCTATTGGCAGGGCATAATACAGGTACTTTTTTGGTAACTAAGCAAGGTGTTTCTAAACTATCAAATTATGCAGGGGGTTATCAAATAATTAATGCGTATGGTAATAGTAATACTTTTCTTCAAGGCACTTATAATGGTGTTATTCTCTATGAAAAAAGTTTAGATCAAACTTGGGTAACAAAAGCAATTAAAGGGATTGACTTTCCAGTTAAACAATTAGTTTTTGAGGGGCCAAGGACGTTATGGGCTGCTCACCCTTATAAAGGGTTTTATAGACTATTACTTTCTGAAGATCTCTCTGAAGTTATTGATAGTCAAGGACACCCTTATTATTCAAATATAAACCCCTATAATGTTAAAGTGTATAATATTAAAAATAGAATAGTATTGCGTTCGAAGGATAATTGGTACACTTATAATTCTATCTTAGACCAATTTGACTTATTCAATGAGTTTGACCTATACGCGAATATGGAGATTATTCATAAAGATGACGACGTTATTTGGTTTTTGTCAAATAAAGAATCAAGAGAAATTATAGCCACTGACCTCAAAAAAAATTTACTTTCTATATCTGAGAAAAGTTTGCAAAATAGATTGGTTCATGGAACTGAAAAACTTATTTCTATTGACCCTAATACATCATTTATTACACTAAACGATGGATTTGGAAAAATAAGTCAAGATAAGCTCGATGAATTTTTAATGCAGATAAAAGTGCAGCGGCCAATATTAAATTTTTTCAGCACTCAATCTAATTATCTTGTATTGTCCGATAATTTTGAAATCCCTTTTAAAAATGCTCAAACAATAGAAATAAAAGTTTCATCTCCTGAACTTATTTCACCAAATTATCAATATCAATTAAAAGGACCTAGATCTGAATCACAAATTATTAAATCGGGGTATATACAATTTCAAAACCTCCCCTTTGGTGAATATAAGCTGGAATTTTCTGCCATTAATATGAATGGAATCGCCTCTATTCCTAATAGTATCTCTTTTTCTATTAAGCCTCCCTGGTATTGGACTCCTTTAGCTTTAATTTCTTATTTAGTTACCTTCATTTTTATTGTTTTAAGTGTTCGGGCCATAACAAAAATTAAAATTAAACGCAAGCAGCGTCAAGTTGAGATGCGTATGAAGCAAGAACAAGAGGAAGCTATTTTAGCCCTAGAGAAAGACAAGTTGGCTAAAGAAATTAAGCTAAAACAAAACGAGCTTACAGGTACAACCCTGGTTATTGCGAAAAAGAACGAGTTGCTTTTGGAATTAAAAGATGTAATTTTAAAAAATGCGAATGCTTTTAAAACTGATAAAGTTCATTCCCCTATAATTTCTAAAATTGAAAAATCAATTGACCACTCTGGCGATTGGGATTCATTTGAAATTCATTTCAAACAATTGCACCAAGATTTTTTTGAAAAAATGCTTGTAAAGTTTCCCTCTCTCACGCCTAAAGATCTAAAATTAGCAGCTTATCTAAAAATGAATTTAAGTTCAAAAGAGATTGCTCCACTAATGGGAATTTCTATTAGGGGCGTAGAAATTCATCGTTATAGACTTAGAAAAAAACTTCAATTGGATAATTCAATTCACCTTAGTAACTTCCTAATCACTTTTGAATAAAGTTTTTAGATTAAATACTACATCTTTAGTACATCATTTTTTTTTTAAAACTACGTCAAAAAATTTTTTTTAGTCAAAATCTTCAATTTTATTAAGGTTTTCAAACTTACTAATTATTTGATGTATTTTTTATGTAGGCAATTTTTAGTTTTTACCTTAAGTTTTTATGTAATTTGGAATTAAACAAACCAATTAATGAAAACATATGAAAATTATTAAGCTTTTTTTGACAATTTCATTTATTCTTTTTCAGAGCTTATTATTTGCCCAGCGCAACAACGCGGTATCTGGAAAAGTTTCTGATTCCAATGGGAACCCACTTGCTGGAGCTTCTATTGTGGTTAAAGGTACAGTAATTGGAACGCAAACCGACTTTGACGGCTACTACAGCCTTAATAATGTGCCAAATGATGCTCTTTTGGTATTTACCTATGTTGGTTACTCTTCCAAAACAATTACAGTGGGCTCACAAACATTGATCAATGTAGAACTTGATGAAGATGCTTCTGCTTTAGATGAGGTTGTATTGGTAGGCTATGGATCTTTAAAAACTAAAGACCTTACCTCTTCCATTACGACTATAAAGTCAGAAGAAATCAATGCAACCCCAACTGGCCAAGCTTTGCAAGCACTTCAAGGAAAAGTAGCGGGTCTGCAAATCGTTAACAATGGTGCCCCAGGACAAGCTCCTGTTGTTAGAATTAGAGGTATAGGATCATATGCAGGCGGCGCTTCCTCCCCTCTTTTTGTGGTAGATGGCATGTTTTTTTCAAATATTGATTTTTTAAACACCGCAGATATCAATACTATTTCTGTTCTAAAAGATGCTTCTGCTGCAGCTATTTATGGAGTTAGAGCTGCTAATGGGGTCGTTATTATAGAAACCAAGTCAGGGAAAAGAAATGCTTCCTCTGAGTTCACCTATGATGCTTATACCGGAATCCAAGTAGCTCAAAATATATTGAAACTAGCTAATTCGGAACAATTCTCGACGATTGCTCTAGAGTCTGGATCAGCACCAGATGCTGAGTTTATTTTAAATGCTATGCAACGTTATGGAAGAAGTAGGGTCAATCCAAATATACCAGATGTAAACACAGATTGGTATGACGAAATAATTAGATCTGCTGCAATTCAAAACCACAGTCTTGGATTTTCAGGCGGAAGTGATAAAGCCACTTATGCTATAGGAGCGAATTATTTTTCTCAAGAAGGGATATTAAAAATGAAGAACCAATTTGAGCGTTTTAACCTTAGATCTAAATTAGATTTTCAGGTGAATGATTGGTTTAAAATTGGTGCGAATGTGGTCTTTAGTAATTCAACTAGATTTGATCCTGAAAATAGCGCTTGGAGGTCTGCGTATTATGCAGTGCCCATTTTACCAGTTTATGATCCAAACAATACCAATGCAACACCTACTAACTACGCTAATGCGCAGGATTTGGGATATAGAGGTGGTCAGAATCCATTCCCAATGTTAGATCTCAATGAAAATAGACTTAAGATAAAAAATATATTATCTAATTTCTACGCGGAGATTAAATTACTTCCCGATCACTTAACTTTCAAAACAGCATATAATCACAATTTCCAAAACATAGAGGGAAGACAGGTAAGGTTGCCTTATTTTGTTGGAAATAATTTTCAAAACGAAAATTCAATACTAGTTAGAAGAATGACTAATGTATCTAATCAGATATGGGACAATACATTGACCTATCAAAATAATTTTGGTAAGCATGATGTTACTCTTTTGGCAGGAACCTCCTTTAGAGATGAGGCCTACGAAATGCTTGGAGCCACCGGTTTAAATTTTCCAACGAACAATGAAGCTTCTTATTATTTGACACAATCCTTGACAACTCCTGAAGAGAGTGTAGTTGATGGTGGAGCAAGAGAATTTGGATTATCTTATTTCAGTAGACTCTCTTACAATTTTAATAGTAAGTATTTATTATACGCAACTTTTAGAGCAGATGGAACCAATAAATACCAAGAAAAGTGGGCTTACTTTCCAACATTTGGTTTAGGCTGGGTGGTAAGCGAAGAATCCTTTATGAAAAACCAACAATTAATAGATTTTCTTAAGTTGAGAGGAAGTTGGGGAGAACTGGGGAATGACAAAGTAGCTGCTAGTTCAGGATCTATTACTTCTTCAGTAGTTAATACGGCACTTGGAGACCAACAATTTAGTGGATTGAGCACTGGAAGTGATTATACTGCTTTAAGGTGGGAGGTAGTAGAGGAGAGAAATATAGGTCTTTCTGCTACATTACTTAAAAACTTATCAATTGAAGCGGATTACTATGTAAGAGATACAAAAGATGCTGTTATTCCAGTAGAACGCCCATTAATTCCAGGTTCAACCAGACAGAATGTAGGTAAAATAAGGAATAGTGGCTTTGAACTTGCTTTAAATTGGAGTCAAACTATAAACCAAGACCTTAGCTTTAGTTTAGGTGCTAACTTAGCTACATTGAACAACGAGGTGTTGGATTTAAATGGGCAGCAATACTTAGACGCAGGTTCTGCAGAATTTAGACAAAGAACTATTGTAGGAGAATCTATTTACGCTTTTTATGGAAGAGAAGTCGCTGGGGTATACCAAAATGAAGCAGAAATTCAAGCTGATCCTGTAGCAGTTGCAAATGGATTGGTTCCTGGAGATTTTAAATATAAAGATCAAGATGGAGTAGAAGGAATAAACGATGATGACAGAGTTGTTTTGGGCTCATTTTTACCATCATATACTTTTGGGTTTAGTACAAATGTAAATTTTAAAAACTTTGATTTCTCGTTGAATGGAATGGGTCAAGGAGGTAATAAAATTTTAAATAGAAAAAGAGGCGAAGTAATATTTACAAATGATACTAATATAGACAGAGATTTTGCCATAAACAGATGGCATGGAGAAGGAACTTCTAATAGCTACCCATCTGCAGCAGGAATTAGAAGAGGTTGGAACCAAAAGTTAAGCGACTATTTTGTGGAAGATGGAGATTTCTTTAGAATACAAAATATTACGCTTGGTTATACAATAAAAAGTATTAAGGGAATTCAAAACTTTCCAAAAACAAGAATTTATTTAACAGCAGAAAAACCATTAACAGTGTTTAACTACAACGGATTTAATCCTGAGGTAGCTAGTGGAGTAGACAATCAAACTTATCCTATTCCAGCCATTTATACTATAGGCTTAAATATTAAAATATAATTTAAACAATATGAAAAATATTTATAAAATACCCGGAATAGCATTATTTATCTGCTTTATGCTTGTGCTTAATGCATGTGAAGAAAAGCTAGACGAACCTGCATTGAACAATACCTTTGCAGGAGGGACTGACTTTTCTAAAACTGATGACATCATATTATCCATTGTTGGTGTTTATGAGGCTTTTCAATCTAGAGGATGGGAGCAACCGCTTTTGATATCTGTAAGAGGAGACGACGTTAACTCAGGAGGTCTCGGAGATCAACAAGACTTTACAGAAACGGATTTATTTAATTATAACAAAGATTATTGGATGTACAATTCACTTTGGGAGAATGTATATAAAGACGTTATTTCTGCTCATACTGGAATGGAGCAGATGGAAAGATATAAAGAATTGGCAGACGCAGAAGGGAAAAAATTAGCAGACCAATATATTTCTGAAGCAAAAGTTCTAAGAGCGGTAATGTTGTATCAAATTTCACAAGTTTGGGGAGATGTATTTATTCCTGAAACCTCAAATACAACGGAGTTATTGCAGGTTGAAAAACTTCCTACTCAAAAAGAGGTTATGCAACACATTTCTGATCAAATGGATGAAGCATTAGAATATTTGCCAAAACTAAGGCCTAACGAACGTAAAGATCTTCCTGGTGGAGTTACTTATTATACTGCTCTTGCTGTTAAAGCATTGGCCAACCAAGAGTTAGGAAATTTTCAGGCTACAGCAGACGCTGCAGGAGAAATTATTAATTCAGGTAAATTTTCTTTGTTTGAAGACTTTTACGAACTGTTTAAAATCCCAGGGAAGCTATCTGATGAAAGTATTTTAGATCTTCAGTATTCAGACTATGGCCAAGGCACTGGAGACCGTTCAGGACATTTATATGCTCCCTATGGACCGCAAGGATGGACTCCAGCTGTAGAGGGTGCTGGAAGTGGATGGGGCTTTTTTGAACCGAGTATGAAATTCATAAAATTCATGTTAGATCGTGGAGAAACGGTAAGACTAGAGACCAGTGTTTTATTCACTAATAGAGGAATTGCTTTATTACAGGAAGATACTAAATATGCTGACTTACCTTCATTTGTGAAAAATACGACAAGAGATGGCGACAGAATCAATGATTTTGCAAGGGCATTGTTTTCTAGTGGAAAACACTATTTACCATCCAATCAACTTATCCCTGGAAGAACATCTTACGGAAGTAATAAAAATTTCCCTGTAATTAGATATGCAGAAATATTATTGGTGTATGCAGAAGCTGTTGTTCAAGGGGCTTCACCATCGGCAGGAAGTGCGTTAGACGCCGTAAATTTAGTGAGACAAAGGGCTGGATTAGCTCCTCTATCTGGAGTAAATGTAGACCAAGTTTTAGAAGAAAAATTTGCAGAGCTTTCCATGGAATGGGGCAAGCGTTATTTTGACCTAGTTAGGTTGGGTAGGTATAACGAACTGAATTATGATGGAAGGAGTTTTTCACAAGACAAAAAATTCTTGCCTTACCCTCAAGTGCAAATTGACCAATTCCCCATTTTAGGAACCAAATAAAAAAGACCATCATGAAAAGATTAAAATATATTTTATTATCATTTATTACTGCTGGATTTTTATGGAGTTGTGAAGAAGGTATAGATCCAATAACCGCTGTATCTCCTCCTGCAGATGCTTCTGCTCCACAGATTATAATTAATTATCCATTAGAAGGAACAAAAATTAAAGTATTAGAAGTTTTAACTTCGGTTAGCTTTGATTTTGAAGTGACAGACGACGTTGAAATTGCTAATGTGAAAGCAATTATAGATGGGATAGAACTGGCATCTTATTCCAATTTCACAGATTATAGAAGGTTTTTACAGTCAGGCTTGGAATATACTGCACTTGCAGACGGAATCCATGAATTTACCGTTATAGGAACAGATTTAGACGGAAAAACAACATCTAAGTCAGTATTTTTTGAAAAAGAGCCTGCTTATGTAAAAAAGTACCAAGGAGAAATTCTATATATGCCTTTTGACGGCGACTACGTAGATCTTATAAGTTTCAAAAGAGCTAATGTTGTTGGCACACCAGGTTTTGCTGGAGAATCTTTGGCGGGAACAAATGCCTATGCTGGTGCAACGGATTCTTACCTTACTTTACCAACTGAGGGACTGACAAACAGTGCTTTTTCTGCAGTTTTTTGGACTAAAATCAACAATATTCCAGACCGAGCTGGCATATTAGTGATGGGTCCAGAGGATCCTAACAGTTCTACCACTCAAAACAATAGAAAAAGTGGTTTTAGACTCTTCAGAGAAAACGGTGCTAACGGGGCGCAGCGTTATAAACTCAATGTAGGTAATGGTACTGGAGATCATTGGATAGATGGAGGTAAAGCTGCAGATGTTAACCCTAATACAGGTAAATGGGTTAGTATGGCCATTTCTATTTCTCAATCAAAAGCAAGTTTTTACATTGACGGTGAACTTGTAAAAGAAGGTAATATTAACGCATTGGATTTCACAGGTTGTGACATTCTTTCCATAGGATCTGGATCACCTAGGTTTAATGGATGGAACCATAAATCGGACCTGAGTTATATTGATGAGCTCAGAATATTTAACAAAGCCCTAACAAAAGCAGAAATTCAGAAAGTAATTTCTGACGATTCAGGCTTAGATTTAGAGGATTACCAAGGAACTTTTGATGGAGAGATTTTTTATATGCCATTTGACGGCAGCAATAAAGAAATGTTCTCCAAAAAAATGGCAACGCAAGTTGGAAATACAGGCTTTTTAGGTTCTGGAAAAGTGGGTACAGATGCATTTAAAGGATCCGCAGAAGGATATTTAGAAATGCCAACCAATCAATTAACAAATGAATCCTTTAGCGCCACTATGTGGTATAAAGTAGACACTTCGTTAGATCGTGCAGGAATTTTAGTCATGGGAGCGCCTGACGAAGGTAAAGATGCAGACAGTCAAAACAATAGGAAACACGGATTTAGGCTTTTTAGAGAGGGAAATGCTGAGTCTCAAATTTTTAAAGTAAATGTTGGGAATGGTACTGGTGATCACTGGGTAGACGGAGGTAATGCTGCAAGAATTGACCCCACTAAAGATGAATGGGTACACTTAGCTTTTACACTTAATTCATCAAAAGCTATTTTTTATCTCAACGGAGAAGTAGCCAAAGAGGTAGATACCAATGGACTTGATTGGACCAACTGTGATGTATTGTCTATAGGATCTGGAAACCCAAGATTTAACGGCTGGAATCATAAAAATGACCCCAGTGCTATAGATGAACTAAGAATTTTTGATAAATTTTTAAGTGCAGATCAAGTCAAGGCTGTTATGAATGCAAATTAATAAAGAATACATTTTTTTAGCTTTTCTGCTAAAGCATAATGTCAACCAATTATGAATTATTATTTTAAGTTAGTTTTAAGTTTAGTTATTGTTGCTGTTACATCCGTATTTACAGGATGTAACAGTATCAATGAAACAGATGAAGCACTTTTGGACCAAGTTCAAGAAGATACTTTTAATTATTTTTGGGAGGGTGCAGAGCCTATTTCTGGATTGGCTAGAGAGCGAATACACTTAGACAATATATATCCTTCTCATGATAAAGACATTATTACCATTGGAGGATCAGGCTTTGGTCTTATGGCAATATTGGTAGGTGTTGAGCGTAATTTTATTAATAGGGATCAAGCATTAGATAGATATGAACAAATTTTAAATTTTTTAGAAAAAGCTGATCGCTTTCACGGAGCATGGCCACATTGGTTATGGCCAACAGGAAAAACTGCACCATTTAGTGCAAAAGACAACGGAGGAGATTTAGTAGAAACCGCTTTTTTAGTTCAAGGTCTTTTAACAGTTCAGGCTTATTTTAGTGAGGACAATCCCAGAGAAAAAGCCATCAGAGAAAGAATACAAATGCTATGGGAAGGAGTAGAATGGAGTTGGTACACAAAGGGTGAAGATGTATTGTATTGGCACTGGTCACCTGAATTTGAATGGCAAATGAATTTTCCTGTGGGCGGTTATAATGAAGCACTAATTATGTATGTATTAGCTGCATCTTCACCAACTTACCCGATAAGTAAAAAGGTTTATGAAAAAGGATGGGCACAAGAGGGAGCTATTGCAGAAGGAATAACCTATTATGACTTACCAACGGTATTAAATCATTACCAGCATGGAGACTCTCCAGTAGGTCCATTATTTTGGGCTCATTATTCTTACTTAGGCTTAAATCCAAAGGGCTTAAAAGATCAATATGGTGATTATTGGAAGCTCAATCAAAACCACGCCAAAATTCATTATAAATATGCATTAGAAAACCCAAATAATTTCAAAAACTATGGTGCAGATATGTGGGGGCTTACTTCCAGCTATTCAATGAATGGGTATGCCGGTCATAGACCAGATAAAGATTTAGGGGTAATTGCACCTACTGCGGCACTATCATCTATGCCCTACACCCCAAATGAGAGCATGGCTTTTTTGAAAAATTTATATATGAATCATGATAGTCTAGTTGGAAAATACGGACCATACGATGCGTTTAGTTTTGAAAATAATTGGACTTTACCTAGATATTTAGCCATTGATCAGGGACCTATTCCAGTTATGATAGAAAATTATAGATCAGGTATTTTTTGGAATTTATTTATGAATAACAAAGATGTTCAAAAAGGATTGGCCGCCTTAGGATTTGTTTATTAAAAATCTCCAATGAAATACGTTTACCTTTTCTTGTTTGCATTGATGTTGTCTTGTAGCCCTCAAGAAGAAATTGAAGGTGGCTTCGGACTATCCCAACTTCCAAAAGATTCTCAACCAGTCTCACCTGAAGAAGAAATTTCAGATCAAGCTTTATTGGATATAGTCCAATCAACTACCTTTAATTATTTCTGGGATTTTGCCCATCCAAAAGCTGGAGCAGCTAGGGAAAGATACCATCCAGGCAATCCAAGCTTTGATCAGAATACGGTTGCTGTGGGTGGCACAGGCTTTGGACTTATGTCTATTATTGTTGGAGTAGAAAGAGGATTTATTACTAAAACTGAAGCAATTTCTAGATTTCAAAAGATATTAAATTTTTTAGAATCGGCAGATCGCTTTCACGGTGCGTGGCCTCATTGGTTAGACGGAAATACAGCAAAAGTTAAACCTTTTAGTGCAAAAGACAATGGAGGAGATATTGTAGAAACAGCCCTATTAGTTCAAGGTTTAATATGTGTTCAAGAATACTTCAATTCTGGAACTGAGATTGAAAAACAATTGTCACAACAGGCCAAAGCCCTTTGGGAGTCAGTTGAATGGAATTGGTTTACAAACGGGAAAGAAACTCTACTGTGGCATTGGAGTCCAGAATTCGGATTCGATATAAACTTAGGCTTAAAGGGCTATAACGAAACACTAATTGCTTATGTTTTGGCGGCCTCCTCTCCTAACTTTTCCATCGGTAAAGCAGCATATGAAAATGGATGGGCATCACAGGGCTCTATTAAATCTTCAAATGAAAGTTATAATTATCCACTTGTGGTTAATCATCCAGGATCACCCTATTTAGGAGGGCCATTGTTTTTTTCGCATTATTCATTTTTAGGTCTCAATCCAAATGGATTGGCCGATGCCTATGTTAATTATGATCAAGCGACCATGAGTCATGCAAATATTAATTATCAATACTGTGTAGAAAACCCCAAAAACTTTCAAGGATATTCGAGAGACTGTTGGGGACTTACTGCTAGTTACACTAGAAACAGTGATGGCTCTAGAGGTTATAAAGCGCATTCACCTGTAAATGATAATGGTGTGATTACACCATCTGCAGCCTTGTCTTCATTTCCATATACCCCTGAATATTCTATGAGAGCCCTTAGATTTTTTTATAAAAACAGAGATAAACTTCTTGGGCCTGCCGGTTTTTACGATGCATTTAGCCCACAATATGGTTTTTGGGTCACAGAGACATATTTAGCTATAGACCAAGGACCAGAAATTATTATGATTGAAAATTATAGAAGCGGCTTGCTTTGGAAGTTATTTATGCAAAATTCACAAATTCAAAAAGGGCTAGATAAATTAGGTTTCGTTTATACTAAATAAAAATTAATGAAAGTATTTTTAAAAGGACTTATACTAAGTGTAATTCTATTACATATTAAATGCAGTGAGGAAAAACCTTTAACTAAAGATCGCATTCCTGAGATTGAGGCCTTGCTCAGTAAGATGAGTTTATCAGAAAAAATAGGCCAACTTAACTTAGTGACTCCAGGAGGGGGTATTGCAACTGGATCAGTTGTCAGTTCAGATGTGGAAGAAAAAATAAAAGCGGGAAAAGTTGGCGGCTTATTTGGAATTTCTGGTCCAGAAAAAATAAAAAAAGCTCAGGATTTAGCTATGAATCATAGCCGTTTAAAAATCCCTTTGTTATTTGGTTCAGATGTGATTCATGGTTACAAAACCACCTACCCTATCCCATTGGGAATTTCAAGCAGTTGGGACTTAAATTTAATTCAAGATTTATCTTCAATGGCAGCAAGAGAAGCTACAGCAGACGGAATTCACTGGAATTTTTCTCCAATGGTTGATGTTTCCAGAGACCCTAGATGGGGTAGGATATCTGAAGGATCAGGAGAAGACCCTTTTTTAGGATCAAAAATAGCAGCAGCAATGGTAAGAGGCTACCAGGGAGACTCTTTAAGTGATCACCAAACAATGGTGGCCTGTGTAAAGCACTTTGCTTTGTATGGGGCCTCAGAGGCTGGGAGAGATTATAATACAGTAGACATGAGTAAGCTCAAAATGTACAATGAATACCTTCCTCCTTATTTGTCAGCCATTAAAGCAGGTGTTGGAAGCGTCATGACTTCTTTTAACACCGTAGATGGTATTCCGGCCTCTGCAAATAAATGGCTTTTAACAGATTTATTGAGAGATGATTGGTCTTTTGACGGTTTTGTGGTCTCAGATTACACTTCAGTAAACGAAATGGTTTCACATGGTATAGGAGACCTTAAAGAAGTATCAGCAAAAGCTTTAAATGCTGGATTAGATATGGATATGGTTGGAGAAGGTTTTTTAAGCACCTTAGAGCAATCCGTAAAAGAAGGCATAGTTTCAGAAGAATCAATTAACAATGCCTGTAGAAGAATACTTGAAGTAAAATATAAACTAGGACTTTTTGAAGACCCATATAAATATATTGACTCTAGTAGACCTACAAAAGATATTCTAACAAAAGAAAACAGATTGTTGGCTAGAAAAGCGGCAAATAAATCTTTTGTTTTATTAAAAAATGAGCATGATATATTACCCTTAAAGCCCAATCAGAAAGTTGCATTAGTGGGTCCTTTGGCAAATAACAAGAATAATATGCTGGGCACTTGGGCGCCAACTGGAAACCCTCAGTTGTCTGTGTCTATTTTAGAGGGATTCAATAATATAGCGCCCAAATTAAATATTTCCTATGCAAAAGGAGCGAATATCTCTGACGACGAATCTTTAGCTAAAAAGGTAAATGTTTTTGGACCTAGAATAGAAATAGACAACAGAACACCAAAAGAAATGATTAACGAAGCAGTCTTACTAGCAAAATCTTCAGACGTGGTAGTTGCTGTTGTGGGTGAAGCCTCTGAAATGAGTGGTGAGTCTGCTAGTAGAACAGACCTAAACCTTCCAGAGTCTCAAAAAAAACTAATTAATGCGTTAGTGTCTACAGGAAAACCTGTCGTTTTAGTCCTAATGAGTGGGCGCCCTTTGACTATTCCTGATGAATTAAAACTAGCTACTTCCGTATTACAGGTTTGGTTTCCGGGAGTAGAAGCTGGAAACGCGATTGCTGAAACAGTCCTTGGCATATCCAACCCATCTGGAAAACTTACGGCTACATGGCCAAGAAATGTGGGTCAAATCCCAATTTATCACAGTCAAAAAATAACTGGACGGCCACAAATGGGAGACGAATTTCAAAAGTTTAAATCTAATTATTTAGATGTGGAGAATACGCCATTATTGCCATTTGGTTATGGTTTGAGTTATACTAAATTCACGTACGGAGCACCAACTTTGTCCAGAGATACCCTATCTGTAGGTAGTAATGTTCGCTTAACTGTATCTGTAACTAACTCAGGAGCTTTTGATGGAGAAGAGGTGGTACAACTTTATATTTCCGATAATAAAAGAAGTATTGCACCTCCCGCGAAAACTCTAAAAGGTTTTAAAAAAGTATTTATTGAAAAAGGAGCAACTCAAGAAGTCATGTTTGACTTAAATGATGAATTATTTAAGTTTTACAATAAAAATTTAATGTTCGTTTTAGAGCCTGGTAATTTTAACCTCAGTATAGGAACAAACTCTCAAAATACCCAATCATTAAACTTGTATGTGGAATAAGGAAAAATTTTTATTCATTTTGGTATTTGTTTCCCTGAGTATTAATGCACAAGAACGCTATTTGGAGACAGTATTTAAAGGCGTTGGGGTGGAAACATTCAGTTACTATTCTAATCTTGAGCTGGATGTCTACACCCCCCTTAATGACACAGAAACTAATAGGCCCTTGATATTACTAGTGCACGGAGGAGGTTTTTCAGGAGGTAAAAGAGACAATCCTTTAGAGCGTTCGTTTTCAGAAGACATGGCCCAGAGAGGTTATGTAGTTGCCTCAATCAGCTATAGGCTTACAAGAAAAGGAAAAGGTTTTGGTTGTGACTGTCCTAAGGAAGAAAAAAGAGACACTTTTTTAAAGGCATCTCAAGATATATACAGGGCCACTGAGTTTTTAATTGAGCAATCTACATCTTTAGGGGTAGATCCTAATCAAATTATACTAATAGGAAGTAGTGCTGGTGCAGAAGCGGTATTAAATGCAGCTTTTATGCAAAACGACCCTGAATATTCCGCTATCTTGGAGGCTCCAATACAATTTGCGGGTGTAATTTCATTTGCGGGGGCACTATTGTCTGTTTCTGAAATAACAGCAAAAAATGCGGTTCCCAGTTTGTTTTTTCATGGAAAAAAAGACCGACTGGTTCCATATAAAACTGATGCCCATCATTATTGTGATCCAGATGCAAAAGGTTATATTCTTTTGGATGGGTCAAAAACAATTGCAAAAAAACTTTGGAAACTAAAAGTCCCTACTCAGTTAGTAAATGATCCAAAGGGTAATCATGATTGGGCTAATATTCCTTATAAAAGACCTGACCACATTTCTAAATTTATTTGGAAAACAATTATAAAACGCGAAAAAATCAAAAAACGCGTTCGCTTAACAAAATAGATTCAATGAAAAAAAGTTTTTACACTATAATAATTTTTGTCTCTTTTTTTTCTTGTTCGCCAAAAAAAGACGCATCACCTAAAAAGCCCAATATTGTATTTATAATGGCAGACGACCACGCCATTCAAGCGATAAGTGCCTATGGCCACCCTTTAAGTCAATTGGCACCAACACCTAATATTGACAGGATCGCTAAAAACGGAGCAATTTTTAAAAGGAGTTATGTTACAAATTCAATCTGCGGACCTAGTAGGGCTGTGATTCTCACAGGAAAGCATAGTCATTTAAATGGCTTTAGGCAGAATGGAGAACGTTTTAACGGAGACCAACCAACCATGCCTAAAATGATGCAGAAAATAGGATATCAAACTGCATTGATGGGGAAATGGCATTTACACGGAAACCCACAAGGGTTTGACGATTGGAAGGTTTTAGTAGATCAGGGAAATTATTACAACCCGGATTTTATCATTAATGGAGACACCACGAGAATACAAGGCTATGCTACCGATATTATTACGGAACAAGCCCTCGATTGGCTCAAAAATAAAAGAAAACCAGAGATGCCATTTATGCTTATGGTGCAACACAAAGCGCCCCACAGGAATTGGATGCCTGCACTGAGACATATCCAACTTTACGACAGTGTTTATTTTCCATTACCGGATACTTATTTTACGGATCATAAAGGTTCTCTTGGCAGCAAAGAGCAGCTTCAAACAGTTTATAAAGACATGTACGAAGGACATGATTTGAAACTTTCAAAAGCTTATGGGAGTACTGAATTGGCACACAATCCTTGGACTACTGATTTTGAAAGAATGACCCCAGCACAACGAGAATCATGGGATGCAGCGTACCTTCCTAAAAATAATGCTTTTCACAAGGCAAATCTTAAAGGAAAAGAATTAGCTGAATACAAGTGGCAACGATATTTGCAAGAGTATATGGCCACCATCGCGGCTGTAGATGAAAGTGTTGGAGAGATTTTAGATTATTTAGAGTCTAATGGATTATCAGAGAACACTTTAGTTGTATATACTTCCGATCAAGGGTTTTATTTGGGCGAGAAGGGCTGGTTTGACAAACGTTATATGTACGAGCCCTCCTATGGAACACCACTTCTAATGCAGTGGCCAAATAAAATACAATCAGGCATAGAAAGTGAAGCCCTTGTTCAGAATTTAGATTTTGCCCAAACTTTTTTAGATGCCGCTGGCGGACAAGAATACAGCACTCAAATGCAAGGGCAATCATTATTACCACTCTTAAATGAGGATGTGACAGATGAAGAATTTAGAGAACTACTCTATTATCATTACTATGATTTCCCTGCTTTTCATATGGTCAAAAAGCACTATGGCATAAGCTCTAAACAATACAAACTGATTCATTTTTACGACAATATTGACCAATGGGAGTTTTATGACCTATCTCAAGACCCTGATGAGGTGTCTAACTTAATAGACCACCCAAACTATGCCAATAGAATTGAAAAAATGAAAATTCAATTAGATTCTATTCAAAGCGCATATGGTGTAACTGATAAAGAATTTGAAGTAGCACCAAAAAATAGGGTAGAAAATGCGTATAAAAATTTTAAAATCCTAAGAGGAAATCCCATGCAATAAATTTTTTATTATGAGTTTTATCACTAAAAACTTAAAATTAGTCTTTTTACTGAGTCTGTTGTCCACTGTAGTTGTGGCACAAGATCTCACGGTGCTTTCGTACAATATTCGATATAATAGTCAAAGTGACGGAGAAGACCTTTGGGACTTGCGCAAAGGGGAGTTGGTAGACCAGATTCAGCAGCATTCGCCAGATAGTTTTGGTGTTCAAGAAGCTACAGCGGTTCAAATGCAATACATTCTTGAGGCTTTACCTGAATACGCCTATGTGGGTGTGGGCAGAGACGACGGCACTAGTAAAGGAGAGTACAGCGCTGTTTTTTACTTAAAAGAAAAGTTTGAAGTATTAGAAAGCAACACCTTTTGGTTGTCAGACACCCCTGCAGTTGTATCAAAAGCATGGGACGCTGCTTTGCCTAGAATCTGCACCTTTGCTAAATTAAAAGAGTACTCCAACGGACGGGAGTATTGGCATTTTAACACCCATTTTGACCATGTAGGAAAAATAGCAAGGAATGAATCTGCCAAGCTTATAGTTAATCAGATCAATCAAATGACAAAGCAGGGGAGCGCTGTTGTGATTACAGGAGACTTTAATGCCCAACCAGATGAAGAACCCATTGTAACTATTAAAAAGGACTTTAAAGACCCACTTGACGCTTTAGCTTTGGAAGGCCCAAAAGGGACTTTTAACGCATTTGTGATAGGAGCGGCTTTAGACCGTAGAATAGATTATATATTCTATAGAGGGCTTACACCGTTAAAGTATACACATTTGGATGAAAAAAGGGCCAATGGCCGCTGGATCTCAGATCATCTTCCTATCAAAATTTCTATTAGTTACTAGTTTGAAGGTTTATTCTTTAAAGTAAACAGTTGAATACTAATTATTTGAAATATAAATAGTATTTACCACTTTGCTTAATAATAGTTATAAGCCATCAGAGTATGATTCAGTAGAAACACATGAAACACCCAAAGTTTATCTTAAAAGCGTTAATTTGAGAATCTTTTTTTATGAAAAACTTATTTTTTTATTTAAGTATTGTCATCCTGTTTTATGGCTGTCAAAGTATGCACAAAAATAAATTAGCTCCGGAGGGTATGGTCTGGATACCCGCAGGAGAATTTATACAAGGGGCTGTCTCCAGTGATCCTATGGCTATGTCACATGAAAAACCTGCTCATAAAGTGTCTATAAGCGGCTTTTTTATGGATGCTACAGAAGTGACCAATGCCCAATTTAAAAAGTTTGTGTCTGCCACCAATTATATCACCATCGCTGAGCGGGACATTGATTGGAACGAAATGAAAAAACAATTGCCAATAGGCACGCCTAAACCCCATGACAGTATTTTACAAGCAGGGGCTTTAACTTTTAAACCTTCAACAGAGAAGCTGAATAATCTCTATGATTTTTCACAGTGGTGGCGTTGGACAGTGGGTGCAAATTGGAAACACCCCCAGGGCCCAAACTCCTCTATTGAAGGCAAAGAGCAACATCCTGTCGTTCACATAGCTTACCAAGACGCACTTGCTTATTGTGATTGGGCTGGAAGAAGCCTCCCTACAGAAGCACAATGGGAATATGCTGCCAGAGGGCAACAAGATGGTATCTATAGTTGGGGAGCCAATGACGCTAAACTCTCTGAAAAAGCCAATACTTGGGAAGGTAGCTTTCCAGATTCCAACAGTATGTTGGACGGCTTTCTGGGCACAGCAGCAGTCGGTAATTTTCCAGCTAATCCATTTGGATTGTACGACATGAGTGGTAATGTTTGGGAATGGACCTCTGATTGGTACAATACCACTTATTACAAAACATTGGCCATGCAAAATGAGCCTATAACTGATCCAAAAGGAGCCCCTAATGCCTATAACCCCAACAATCCTTATACCCCTGAAAGGGTAATTAAAGGAGGTTCTTTTTTATGTAATGCATCTTATTGCGCGAGTTATAGAATATCGGCCAGAATGGCCAGTACAGAAGATTCCGCTTCAGAGCATAAAGGGTTTAGAACGGTATTGAATGTAAAGTAAACTCTCTAAAGTTATACTTTAAGAAATTATGGATATTAATACGTGCATTAAAATTTATCAATCCAAAAAGGATCTTTAGATATCTTAGTTCTGTCTATTTTAAGAATTCCCTCTAGCCTTTTTAATTGATCATGATAAACAAAATCAGAAGATCCCCCTACGTATAGATCTGAGTTCTGAGCACCAAAAAGTTCTTCAATCTTTCTCAGCCAAAGCTCGTAAAGCTCAATTATTTTGAAATGATGCATTATTCTTAGGTGAGCCAGTTGTACTTTAGCTACAAGTTCTGGATCATTATAGTTATCATAATGGCGTTGTATTGAATGATCAGTTTGAGCTATCAAAGTTTTTTTAATACCCTCTTCTATACCAAGTATTCGTGCAGTTGTATTAAAGGATTTACGAGCACTTTCAAAACTATAAACATCTAGTTCCCTTAAGTGCTTATTAAAGTTATTCCAAAGATTATCATCTGCTTTAATGTCTTTTTTAGAATCATGTCTAAAAATTCTAAGTTCATCATAATCTTTCTTTTTAATCAACTCTTCATAAGGCTTTGTAAGGTCCTCTTTAGACAGATAAGATAGATTTGGATGGGTTTGCGCTACAAGTCTTCTTAGGATATAGATTAGCCCTCCTATAGGAGGGAGATTAATCCATAACCTCATCATGTTTCCTGTTTTATGCCTTTTGTGATCCAAAAAATATGGATTTCCTCTAGTCATTTGATCCTCTGTAGATCCATCTCTTTGGTGAGTTATGTAATATTTGTAATTATAATCTCTGTTATTTGCTGAAAGAGAGACAATATCTTTTCCATATACTCCTCTCATAGAGAACTTTAATAGCCAAAAGCCTATGGCTTCAATATCCCTAATGGCTGACTCTCTGGCACTTCTATGTCTTGACTTTATAATAATCAGTTCATAAAGTATTTGGTTTCTTTATTTGTGGTTGGTTTTTCATTAGCCCTACCATTATACCTTTATGATAATTATAAAGAACTTTAAAAAAGAAAATCAGATAGTCAAATAATTTTTAATATCTTACCTATTGAAAATCAGTTAATTTGGTTGCACATATTGAAAATTTATTTGAAAAAGTATTCTCTGAAAAATCAAAAAATAATATTGAAAAAGTTATTCTTTGGCTTTCACTTTCTGGCTTTGTAATTCACTTGACATTAATATATCTCACAAAGTTTAACCTATTAAATTTTCTGGTAGAGTACAATTTGTTGGCAAACCCAATTTCAGCAATTTATACCCCTTTCACATTTATCCTAGTTTATGAAATTTATCTATTAGTACTATACTTACCCAGATCATTTACTACTTCCTTGTCTAAACAATTTGAAATAATTTCTCTAATACTAATACGAAGGATATTTGGTGATATTCCAAAGATTGATTTAGAGGTTAATTGGTTTAAAACACTCCCTAATTTAAATTTGATTTATGATTTAATGGGTATTTTAATTTTATATTTTTTAATCTATTTGTTTAACAAAAGTGCCAAATCAAGGGTTATAATACCATCAAATTTAAAAATTGAAAAATTTATAATTGCTAAAAAAGCTTTAAGCCTTATTTTATTAGTTTGCCTAGTTATAATGTGTTCTTTTAGTCTTTTTAACTGGATGGTAGATTTATTGAGTAACTCCTTTTCAGAGAATGTAAATTCCATATTTTACAATGACTTTTTTGAGCTTTTAATTCTTGCAGATGTTTTCATACTTCTAATCTCATTTAAGTATACTGAAAAATACACACAGATTGTTAGAAATACAGGATTTATCGTGTGTACTATTTTAATTAGACTATCATTTGGAACTTATGGTTTAACCAATGTAGTGTTGATTCTTTCAAGTGTTATCTTTGGCTTATTAATTCTTAAAATTTTTAATTTAAGCGAAAAATTAGCATAGATTTTTTACGCGAATAACATTACAATAAATATTCTGTAGTCATAAAATTTGATGCATCTGATTTGAGAAGATTTTTAATGATTTCTTTGTTTTTTGAGCTGTCTTTTGCTGCTACAAATGTTCTAATTGAAAAAGATCTTAAAGCGTCATAAACGCTGAGGGTTCCAACAGCAGAATTTTTTCTACCTGCAAATGGATATACATCAGGACCTCTTTGACAAGCACTGTTGAGATTCACTCTACACACTAAATTTGCTAGAGCATCTATTAATGGGCCTAAATTTTCAATATTTTCTCCAAATAAACTCACTTGCTGTCCATAATTAGATTCGGCCATATCATTTAAAGGCATATCTATGTCATTATAAGGGATTATTGGAATAATAGGCCCAAATTGTTCTTCATGGAAAAGCCTCATTTTATCATTTACAGGGTACAATACTGCAGGATAGGAATAATTATCAGTTAATTCCCCACCCCTTTTATTGATCACCTTTGCGCCATGACTAACAGCGTCATTAATGAGTTCTTGAATATAGGCTGGTTTTGAAGTTTCAGGAAGCGGCGTTAAAAAAGTGTCTTCCCATGGCATGCCAAATACTAAATTGTCTACAGCTTTTGAGAAAAGTTCATTGAACTCAGAAATTATAGACTCATGAACATAAATAACTTTTAATGCGGTACACCTTTGACCGTTAAACGAAAGTGCCCCCGAAATACATTCTGCTACCGTATGATTTAAATCTGCATCTGGTAATACAATCGCAGGATTTTTTGCTTCCAATCCCAATACGAGTCTCAATCTATTTTTATTAGGGTGTAAATCTTGAAGTGAAACAGCAGACGAGCTGTGCCCAATTAACGCTAGGACATCTATAATGCCTGTTTTCATTATGGGTGCTGCAATACTTCTTCCTCTACCAAAAACAATATTAACTACTCCTGGCGGAAAACTTTCTTGGAATGCTTCTAGTAAGGGAGTGATTAATAAAACACCATGTTTTGCTGGCTTAAAAACAGCTGTATTTCCCATAATTATTGCAGGGACGAGTAAACAAAAGGTTTCATTTAATGGGTAGTTGTAGGGGCCAAGACATAAAACAACGCCAATGGGTCCCCTTCTAATATGAGCTAAAACACCATCTTGTGCCTCAAATTTAGTAGCTTTTCTGTCTATATTTTTGTAGGCCTCTATGGTATTATTAATGTAGTCAATTGTCCTATCGAATTCCTTATATGAATCTGTTTTGTTTTTGCATATTTCCCACATTAAAAGTTTCACAACCGTCTCTCGGTGTGTTTTCATTTTTTCTACAAAAATTTCCATGCACTTTAATCGATCTGTAACAGACATGGTAGGCCAGCTACCTTTACCGCGATTGTATGCTTCATTGGCAGCATTGACTGCCTCTATAGCAGTCTCCTCTCCCATATCTGGAACCGATCCCAAAAGTGTTGGGCCAAAATTCCCAAGCGAGTCTTCAGAACCAATCACTGAGTATACCTTTGTCATTTGACCACTCCATTGTTTTATAGCTCCATTAACCAAATATGAATGACTATTTAAAGGTTTTATTTTAAATGCTTCAGGAATTTTCATCTCACTCATAATAATTTGATTTTTAGTATTTTAATAAATATAAGAAATATTAATCAATCAATAATTCTTTCAATTTTTGAATAGGACGCACCTAAAAACATAGGTAAATAAATAGTAAATAGATGACAACTTGCGCTATTAGGAGTGTTGTGAAATTTCTAAAAAATTAAAACACAAATAAATTTTAACTAAATATTTTGTTATATCTTCAGGTAATACTAAATATTAAAAATTTGATTATGAAGTTTTTAGAAAAATATTACCCTATAATCTTAGCCTTTTTGAGTTTTCTTTATTCCATATTTTTATGGTTTTCAGGAGATGAATTAGAGGGAATTTATGTGGGCTTATGGCCTGTAACCATATTGGCTTTTTCTGTTGCCCTTAGGCAAAGGAGAAGGGATGCAAAATAATAGTGATATGCAGAATAAAATAATGTTTATTGTTGGATTGGTTATTTTTGTAATCTATATTTTTTTTTATTTCAAGATTGTACTTAGAGGTCGTAATAAAAAAGACTAGCTTCAAAAGAAAGACCAATTTTTGTAACCTTTACTTCCCATTTTAAAAAATAATGTTACCTTTGCGTTACATTAATATTTAAAAATAAAAAATGGAAGTACAATTAATCATACCCATCATTGGAATGTTAGTGGGTGTATTAATACCGGTAGCGGTATTTATTTGGCAGTATAAGGATGCCAAAGGAAAACGAGAAGCTGTTATTGAAATAACCAAAAATCTAGACGATTCATCAAAAGTAGAGGAGTTGTTGCACATTTTTGAAGAGCGAAAGCAGCAACCTATAGATTATCGTAGGGGTGGGGTTATTACCCTTTTTGTAGGGCTAGGCCTCTATGCGCTCGGTTATTATTTCCTTGGAAATATTCTAAAAGGTGCTGGCGCTTTGGTTGGATTAATTGGTATAGGCGTATTGATTGCCGGTTATCTTTACCCAAATACAGGAGCGGAGTTAACAGACGCTGTAGAGGAATTTGAGAAGAAGTAATCTATGGGTAAAGACCATAAGAAACTTTTAAATAATTTAGAGCGCATTAGAAAAGCAGCGGGTTTAACACAGCAGGAAATGTCTGTGAAAGCAGAGGTTTCAAGAAAGAGCATCAATGCCATTGAAAATGGCGTTTATGTCCCCTCTACCGTATTAGCACTAAAAATTTCACGGACCTTAGGCTGTAGGGTAGAAGACCTCTTTGAGCTTCCTTAACACCTTATGTGGCGGTTTTTAGCGCTCCATTAGCGGAGCGCTAAGCCGCTATTTACGCCTCCAAACTTGGGTGCGGCCTAGGAATGAAAACCCTAAGAATCCACGAACATTTAGGGTATTTGGATCTTCTAATTGAATGGTGCAATCGTAAGATTTACCATTGGCTGGATCCATGATTTTACCGTCCGTCCAAGCGGTGTCATCTCGAGAGAGACCCCTAACAATCAAAAGTCCTTCAATGGGTTTGTTCTGATCCTTCCCTTTACAATTTACACATTTTTTACCCTGATCTTCTGGCAGTAGTAATCTCAGGACGCGGCCATAGAGTTTGCCCTGTTCCACATAGAGTTCAATTTCTGATTTGGCTACGCCGGTTTCGTCGTCAATATTGACCCAGGTTCCCTCAACTGAAGGGGTTTGCAAAAAGAGGAATAAAGAGAGTAGTAGTGAGTACATTTTTTTATTTTAAAGGTAGGTATAGAATCTATTTTTTCAAAATGGTTCATTGAAGTAGTTGTTTACAACACCAAATCTATAAAAGGACCATAATTTTCCAGCGCAGGACACGCCCATAAAAAAACCAGTACCCTAAAGAGTACCGGTTTATAGTAAGCTATTTAAAATAGTCATCAGATTAAAAATCCTGATACCCCATTTCTAGGTTTAATTTAAATACAGCCTCTGGATCAAAAGCTTCTATGGCTACAATTTCTAATTGCTTATTTAACAGCTGTACTTTTTTATCGTAGGATTCCTCCCAAACGGCCTTGTTCCAACCTCCTTGGTTTGTCATTAGATCTGACAGTGCTTTCATAGCACTCAACACTGCTTTTATCTGGTTTGGAATCCATGAGGTAATTGGGGTGCCTCCTGTGGCCTTTGGGTAGGCCGTATTTTGCATAATGTATTTTTGTACAAACTGCCAATGACCATTTCTAAAGAGGTAAATTTCTTCATATACTTTCATAAGGTGCTGCATACCCAATTGGTTATTGGTTTCTTTTAGCCGGTCTACCAGCGGTCGTTTATTCATTTTAGTAGCCAATTCCTTAAAAAACTCTTGTACACATTTTGGGCGGTATTCTCTCAGGTCCATCAGGTACTGAGTGAGCTGATTCTGTGGGTAATAATGAATCACACCAGAAGCAATGTCTGCGGTTGGAATAATATTGTCTTGAGCGCCAGTTTGCCCCCTGTAGGCATGTGGTTCTTTCCAAACTCCTTCATAGGTAAGTCCATTTGGGAAAATGTCGTCATTGCCTTTCACGCCCATAATAAACACCCTAAAATCATTGTAGTGTTTCCATCTAGAAGCCTCCCACATGAGTTTTCTGCGGTCGTTCATTTTTTTCATGGTGTTAGACAAAAGTGCTACGGTATTTGTCAAAGAAGCCTCATTGGCCTCTTCGGCCGATACTCCAAAGGCAGCCTTTACTAGATCTGGTGAGTACTGATTAATATCTACATGGAGCATGATAAAACCGCGTTCGTCGTCCATACCAGAAAACTTTACCGCCATAGCCAAATTCTCCCATTCAAAGCCCTTTGTCTTGTCTTTTTTGTGGTAATTCCCTAGGGAGTACGAATAGTGATAGTCCAGCCATGGGAACACCCCTAGCGCCTCTGACACCGCTACAAATGGTTGTGCAATGACTTTGGGAAGGCTGGCATGGGCAGTCCCGTATTTTCCTGTTTTCAGATAGGCATGGTGGGCGGGAGCTAAGGTATAGGCAGAGCACACAAAGCTATAGGCCCTAAAAAGGGCTGCTTTTACAAAAGGGTCTGTTTCTTTTTTAACCGCCTCCAAATAATTGGGTAAGGTTGATGCTTTTTTCTCAAATTCACCCTCAGAAGCAAGTAATCCAGGGGTGCCATTGTTTAATTTAATGGGCATTTGGTCTAACAATTCCTGAAGCGCTTGGTAGGTTTCTGGAAGTGTATTTAAGGGTTCCTGTATGGGCAAGAAGCCATGGGTGGGATCTATTGAAAAAAATCCATCTGAATATATTTTCATAGGTAGGCTTTAGAGATTGTTGTAAATATAACAATAATCGCTAATAATGTGCCAAAAACAAGAACTACTTTTTGTCAAAGCTTTTGAGCAGGGCTGGTAAATAAAAAAGGTCTGTAATGAGTGCCGTGCTGACGGTTACAGCGCACAAAATACCAAAGGAGCGAACGGATGGGACTGCACTGGTGGCGATGATTAAAAATCCCGCCACCAAGGCTACCGTGGTAGCCAACAGCGCCGTGGCGCTGTAGTGCAGCGCCTGGTCTATACGTTTTGTGGGACTTTCGAATGTTGTTTTATATTTCCGGTATTTGTAGATGAGGTGAATGGTGTCGTCCATGGCAATACCCAGCATAATAGGGGTAATCATGGCTGTTGTCACATCTAATGGAATCTTAAAAAGCCACATGAGAATGGCCAAGACCGCCAAAGGTAAAATGTTTGGAATAAGCACCAGGAGCGTGGTTCTAATCTGTCTAATAAACAACCAAAGACAGATAAAAGCGGCTATAAATGCCGCAAAAAAGGATTTTAATTGGGTGGCTAGAATGAATTTATTTAAGCCAGCAAATACCACTGCAAATCCATTGACTTTTAGAGTGTATTCTGTAGGGTCAAAATGGGATTGAAAAGTTTTTTTAACAGATTCTATGACCTGTTCTAATTGGGCTGTTTTCATTTGAGGGAGACTCAAGGTAATACCCACGCTACTAAAGTCTTCGGAGAAGAGTTTAAAAAATTGGTTGTCATTATTTTCTAGGGAGCTGAGTAATTGGGCTGCGTCCTGCTCTGAAACAGCCATGCCTTTTAATACAGGGTTTCTTTTTTCTAAGAAGGCCGCCATATTCACCACAGATATTGGTGCTGTGATAAGGGGATTTGTGGCTATTTCTTCTTGAAAACCCCTCAGTAATTCTAAGCTTTTTTTATCCATCATATTGCTGCCTTCTGCACTAGAAATTTCTAGTTGTAAACGCGAACTCCCTTCTAGTTGCGCCTCTACTTTTCTGAGGTCTTCTTTAGCAGGTCCCTCTGCCAAAAGATTTAGAGAATCTGTATTGATCTCTACCTTTGTGATGGCAAATATTCCTAGTATCAGTAGGGCAGAAAAACCAATGATAATCTTAAAGCTGTAGCGAGAAGTAGTGGCGTTAATCCAGGAGACCAATGCGGTTTGTTTAGGTGTTTGAGGGTTTGGTGGGACTTCTTCTTCCTTTATGGCCTTCTCCTCAGGTCTGGCCGGTTTCATAAAGCTCACTCCAATAATAGTAATTAAGTACACCAACACATAGCTCAATACCAGTCCTATACAGGTAAAGAGCCCCATATTTTTAAAAGCAGGAAGCGGGGAGAGGTACAGGGCAAAATAACCTACAAAAGTTGTGAGTGTGGTGTAAAAGCAAGGGGTAAAACTCTTTTTAA
>Ga0255769_10001261_pt1 | contig 29378 bp, 22 predicted proteins | sample 041ome_9_FD_179637 | JGI IMG/M metagenome (GOLD analysis project Ga0255769, IMG submission 179637) | Coastal salt marsh microbial communities from the Groves Creek Marsh, Skidaway Island, Georgia - 041413US metaG (version 2) | ecosystem: Environmental > Aquatic > Marine > Intertidal zone > Salt...
GAGGATGCACGCGGGCGAGGGTCGATGTGGCGCCGCCGACGCGCGCGACCGCGTGCGACCGCGACGATGGATCGATCGATCCGATCGATCGATCGACTCCGGAGTCCATTCGATTCGATTCCATTCGATGGATTCCGTTCGATGGATTCCATTCGATCGCGAATGATGTCGATGGATGCATGGGTGACCGCGCGATCGGGTATCGATATCGATCGAATGCGAATGACATCGATGGATTCCATCGATCGCGAATGATATCGATGGATGTCGATGGATGGGATGGCATGGATGGGTGACCGCGCCGTGCGTGCGCGTTGCACGCGATCGGGTATCGATCGAATGCGAATGACATCGATGGATTCCATCGATCGCGATCGCGAATGATGTCGATGGATGTCGATGCATGCATGCGTGGGATGGATGGGCTGGATGGGCGTCTCGCGGGAGTTGACGACGCGGGCGCGAACGTCGAGCGACGCGCGGTGGGCGTCGCGTGCGAACGCGAACATGGTTCGCGTGCACGAGGAGAGCGACGACGACGGCGGCGGCGAAGGCGAAGGCGAAGGCGAAGGCGAAGGCGGTGGTGGTGATGATTATGGGGAACGGCGCGATGGTGGACGGGCGTCGGCGTCGTCGATCGATGAGGCGTTCGCCAGGCTTAAACCGTTTAGCGTCGGCGCGAACGGGGGGAAACCCGCGCGGTCGTTTAGACGCGGCGGTGCGGGTGGCGGCGCGGGTGGCGGCGCGGGCGCGGGGGCGAGCGGCGGGGCGCGCGCGTCGAAGACGTCGACGTCGTCGTCGCGCGCGAACGAATCGTCGCGCGCGCGTACGTCGTGGAGTTCGTTCGCATCGACGATGCCGGAGATACCCGCTGGTGGTGTGTACGTGGGCTCGTTTTCGGGTGTGATTTCCCCGGATGGCGTGGTGACGGAGACGAGTGAGCCCGCGCGAGCGCCGCCGGTGTTTCAATTTTCGGCTATACCGACCAAGACCTCGCCGAGCCCGATGAAGCGTACGCCGGGCGGGCGCGGACGGAGTGAGCGACCGCGTGCGATGCGGGATTTAAATGCGCAATTTGAGAGAGACACGCCTGCGGCGGCGGCGGCGACAGAGACGACTGTGGTTGAGGAGACGCCCGCGGAGGATATGGAGATGCCGTCGCCCGAACCGCCGTCGCCCGAGCCGATGACTGTGGAGGCGCCCGACGAGGCTCCACATTCAAACGCAAGCTCGACGTTTGATTTTACGCCGAAACCCACGGGGTTTAACATCGGGCAGAGCGGTGGGACGTCGAGTGGAGGGTCAAAGAAATCTGCGGCGTTTACAAAGCGGGCAAGCATGCGCGTCGAGGTGCAGTCGCGCGTCGCCTCGGACACGCCGGATTCCACGACGAGCGCCGCGAGCTCGTTTGGACCAGCATCACCGCGATCGCCCGTACTTGAAACACCTGTGCCTCAACAGTTTTCGTTCAGCCCTATTCCGCAGAAGTCGTCATCGAAGGCGCCGGCGTCCGCGCCGACAACGAGTGGCATTCCGCCGACCACATTTAACATTGGGAAGGACGATTCACCGTCGCTCGGCAAGCACGGGAAAAGCAGTAAAAGCTTCAAGTTTGCACAACGTGCAGGAAGCAAAGGTGAGAAGAAGCCGGGTTCGACTGCGACAAGCCCCACGGCGTCAACGTCTACCGTTGCAGCGATGGCTGATATTTCAACCGCGGCGGCGAAAATGTCCGTGGAGGCGGATATTAATCCCGCGGCTTTGAAACTCGAAGGCAACCGATATTTCCGCGATGGTCGATACGCAGAAGCCGAGGCGTTGTACAGCAGAGCAATCATGTATTTCGCCGCGGCGCCGCGAACGAACGTCACACCCGCGTCGGGTGAGGCGAGTCCTCTCGGTGTGGAAATAGATACGTTTATCGGCCGAGAAGCTGCAGTTCTTCTTACAAATCGTGCAGCTGCCATAATGAATATCGCAACACATCAATGCACGCACTCTGTCGTGTACAACGAACTCGTTCTCAGAGCATTGACAGATTGCGAACGCGCTATGCGCGCCGACGAAACTTTTGCGCGCGCGCGCTCGCGTACGGCGGCGTGCCACATGCTTTTCGGTAATTTTCAAGCAGCGCTCGAAGTGGTGGAACATCGTCTTTTGGATCGTGATGATGAGGCTCAGAAAGCCAAGCTTCAGGCGAGAGCGTGTGTAGAACACATGAAAGTGATTAGTGCGGCGCTTCCAGCGATGCGTTCCGGCGCTCCAGGACTACCTCGCTTGTACAATGATAAGTACAGCCCACCTCTCGATATGCAGACCATGCCATGGGTTACAAGTATACAAGCAATTCAGAACGCTGTGCCTTCGATCCGGCTTGCCAACGGCGTTGGTGAAGTCATCAATGAAGCGAGAGCGTTGTCCATGATTATGATTGGGTCGTACACAGAGGCACGTATGTTTGCCAATGAGGTTGTGGCCATGCTTCCAAAGGTTCCCGTTTGGCTACCGAAGTTTAGATTCATGGCTATGATGGGACGTGGGGAACTTGAGGACGCGATGCGAGAAGCTTCTGCTTTTGTACGTGAACAGGACCCCGGAAGTGACGTCGTTGATGAAGATTTTCGCGCGCTCATGAACATGGCGGCGGCAATGCTGAAGCACAAAGAAGAGGGTAACAAATTATTCAACGCCAAAAATTATGCAGACGCAATAACCGCGTATACTAACGCGTTCGAGGCATCTACGAGCGCACTCGGTGCGGCGTACTGCTCAATAGTCCTCGGAAATCGAGCAGCGGCAAATCAAGGCTTGAATGAAGTGTTTGACGCGCTCGCAGACTGTGGACGAGCGTTGTCATTCAATCCCTGGAATTTCAAGGCTCTCAGCCGTCGTTCAACGATGCATGAGCAGTTGCGATGCTGGGATGAGGCAGTAAAAGACATGGAAAAGTATGTCGAACTGCTCACCAATACACAAACTCTTATGACGTCGGCTGAGCGAGAAAAAGCGCTGCCAGCGGGAACCAAACGTCTCCGTAGTCTTCAATCGAAGGCTCTTTTGCCGAATCGTCCGCAGATTGATGCATACGCTGTCCTCGGTCTTAGTGCGTTAAAATCGAACGCTACTGAATCGGATATCAAGAAGGCATACCGCACGTTGGCGTTGAAATACCATCCCGACAAAGCGAATCGAAAAATGCCTGCGTGGGCTCCGGCGGACGCTCTGCACGACGACGCCGACCGTCTGTTCAAGCTCTTGGGCGAAATGAATGGCCAACTGAGTGATACCGCGTTGCGTCGCGTCTACGACGAAACCGAACGCCTGCGCGAATACCAGCGTTCATCATCGTTTACGCAATCAAATACGTGGTCGTCGCATGACTTTCAATACGGCGCAAACTTCAGTCCGTTTACGTCACCGAGACGATCATCACGCTCTCGTTCGTTCAACGATCGCGCGCCAAACAATCATTATTGGAAATTTTAGAATTAGCACTACTACGCATAGGTTAGGACGACCGCATAGGGTGTCGTCGTCGTCGTTAATAGTACGCTACCGCACAAACGTTTCGCCCACCGACTCGCGCGCAGCGCCTCACTCGCCCGCGCGCGCGCGCGACGACGCTCACGCCAAGCCAGCGAACAAAACCCGACGTAAACACTCGTTCATCGATAGCCACACTCGCGGACCCGCACGAGCGATGAGCACGTCAAAATACTCTGGCATCGCCGTCGCGGCGGCGAATCGCGCCGCTTTAGCGCGCCAAGAAGCCGAACAAGAACGTCTCAATTCCGGCCGACGCGTCGACGCCAAAGCCGAAGCGCTGCTCGCGCACTTACGTGCGACAATGACGTCATCGGCGATATTAGGCACGAACGCAGAGCGCTCGAAAAAGACGACTCGAGACGACGAGGACGCGGCCGCCGCGCGCCGTCGGGACGCCGCCGTCCCGCCTTCGACGACCACGACCACCGCGACGCCGTCGTCGTCGTCCAAAAAATCAAAGAAACGCGCGCACGGCGACCACCACGCAACGGTCCGCGCGCATCCACCATCATCCGATACCGTCGCGCGCGACGAACGTGACACCGACCGCGCGCCAGAGCCGCCGCGGACGACCAAGCCGAAGACGTATCTCAGCAAAGCCGAGCGCAAGCGCCTCAAAAAACGCGCGCGTACCGACGAGCTCGCCTCGGCGTCATCGAAACCATAACGCCCAACCCTTACCATAGCATATTTTACCTAGTCATCCCGTGTAACGCATCACATGTACATCATCGAAACCGCGCAGGCGAAAGCTCCAACCGATGGCGTCGTGACGATCGCTCGAGCGCACGTCGGCACAGCACGACGCGCGCCATGGGTGACATCGGCAGCGCCATCGCGGCAAAGAAGGAACAGTTTGAAACATGGATGAAGTCGCAGAGCGCGCCGGTGCGTGATGTGCGGCGTCGACGAGGACGGAGCTTGGCGCGAACGCGTCGATGGCGATCGCGGCGCGGTGTCACGCGTGGCGGCGCGATCTTTCGCGCGCGCGGCGTCAGCGCGTGCCGGCATCGTCGCCGTGTGCGGTGCGCGTGGTGTAGAAACGTAGGACTGACGTGTGCGTGATGTGGTGTCGTGGTCGTGGTGAATATAGGTTGAGGTGGCGATCGTTTCGGCGGGTGGCGCGTTGCAAGGCTCGGTGCTCGGGTACGGTTTAGGCGCGATGAACAAAACGCTCGAGGCGCAAGCGGCGACGATGCCGGGTAAGCCTCCCATGGCGGCGCAAGGGTCGTTCAGTGGTCCGCCCAAGGTGTTGGCGTTGAACTTGGCGGTGTTTTCCGCCGTGCAAGGAGGGTTGACGCTCGCGATTAAAAAGTATCGCGGCGGCGTGGAGGACATTCAAGGGAGCATGATGGCGATGTTTGGAGCTGGTTCGGCGTTGTCTTTGGTTGGTGCCGCCACGGGATCTAAAACTGGTGCCATGGGTGGAGAGGCCCCGACTGGTGCGGTGGGCATAGCGACGGACGCGGTGCGAACTGGTGCTCTCTTTGCGTTGTTGAACGGCGCGTTTATGAAGGTGGGGCAAATGTTTACGGGGAAGGATTCTACGACTGATATGTATTACGCGCACGGTACGGCAATGCTCTCCACGCTCGGCCTTGAAAAGTACGAGAAGAACTTCCGAAAAGGTCTCTTGACCGATGACTGCTTGTTGTTGTTGAACGACAGCGCGCTTCAAGAAGTGCGCATTCCCCCGGGACCGAGACTGAAAATTCTCAACTACGTCAACGCCACGCGAGCGCAAATGTCGCAACAACCGATGTCGCTCGCCATTCCCGTGCAAGAGGAACCGAAACAGTAAGATTGCGGTTATAATTAGACTCATCAAATGAATTAGTTGTCAATATAACGAAGTACCATACACCGAAAAACGTGCCAAGCGCGGCGCAGGATGGTGAACGCGAAAAAAACATCAACGCGCGTGTTTTCCTTCATGAAGAAAGATTTTATGACAAGACAAAAAGGAACCAATAGAGTTGGTTAGTTTAGTAGTAAAGGGATGAAATGATGCGTGGGGTTACGCATTCTTTCTCTTATTCTTGGTATGGGCGAGCGTCATGGACGCTTCGGTAACGCGCCCCACGTGCGAAGGCGTGGAGTAGTGCACCGCGTCGACAGAGACGCCGCTGTAGGCGCGACGCGAGTTCTTCATAACTGCAGTCGACTCGTTAATCTCGCGGATCGCCGCAGCTTCGCGCTCGGATTCCGCGCGGACCAGGCCCGAGCGGAGCGCCTCGTAGAAGCAGAAGAAGATGGCAGAGTTGATGCCGTTGGAAACCGCGCGCGGGCGAACGCCAGTGAAGAACGTTCGCACTCGACCAGCACCCGGGGGTGCATCGCGCCAGACGCCCATAATGGCGCCACCAAAGCTGGGGCGTGAGGAGGCGTTGCACATCATACGAGTCTTCACCACATCCAAAGGAGTAGTAGCGGCAGCGGCGACGGAACCCGCGATGAGGCCCATCATAATGTCCGCGCCCGTGCTACTTTCATCCTTGCTCTTCTTTGTAAACGAGCGATGCATCGTTCGAAGAGTCTCATACGCTGCGAACTTGACGGCCATGTCGGGCACGTCCTCAAGGAGCGTTGGAATGTAACCGGTGAATAACCCTCTCGGGCCGGCGGCGGCAGTGATTCTACGACCGGCGGCGATGACGTTTGGATAAACGCCAGCCTGCACTGATCGAATGCACACCGCGGCGGGCACCTTGACAATGGATGAACCCAAAGCCCCGATACCGCCCGCAACAAATGCGATTTGTGACAACGGCATGTCAGATCTTTCTTGAAGAATCTTCTTTGCCGTGCCATAGAACGCAAAGTACGCGCCAATGGCGAGTCCGGCGCCAGTGGCGGCGCCGAAACAGCCCTTGTACAAATGGCCCACTTCCAAAGTGAGCTTCGTCGCGCCAGCCTTGGCAGCTGATGCAAACGAACGCTTGCCTACGGCGACTGCACTATTCGTCACGGCACTCAAGCCGACGCCGTATTTTCCGCCACTCGGCGCCACACTTGGCGCGCTCCCCGTGCCCTTGAGCGACGCTTGCATGCGCACCTTGACCGTGTCCAAAGGGTGAATCGTACTTTGACTCGCCGCACGAGCCAATCCCCCGGCGATGACATCCTTAACAGGAATTAATCGTCCGATATCCTTGAACAACGACGTTTGCGCCGCCGTCGCTAATGAAACCTCAACGTACTCCTCCCCGTGACGTCGAGGTCGCGTCAACCGCCCCCGGCGGCCGAGCACCGTCTGCGCGGAAACTTCTCGCACCATTTCGGTTGTTTTATTGATTTGTCTTGGTTTGTCTTGTTTGATATCTAAGCCAGTGACTAAGCGAATGCAGATTTATATAGCTGTACACAAAGAATATACACTTCTAGTTGAAAACTCGAAGGAAACCTTTGTGAGCCGCCGCGTCTGCAGAGCCCCGCTCGTTCACCACCCCGATCAAAAGTTGATCGTCTAGATGTCTAAGACGTGCCTGTAGTGATTGTTTTGTCTGTTGCGCTTTACTAGGTAGTAATGCGGACGAAACTATCGATAAGGCTTTTTGTTGCCAAGAACTTTCTTGCCTCCAAGCGAGCGCGAGTGACCGTAGATCGATCGCCGGTATAGGCACGCGAACGGAGACGCCGTAGGCGCCAGACAAATTAACCTGTATTACGTCGACACACGATGCAGGGTTCGCGCGGTCAGTACTCACGTCTCGCACGTAAAACAACTTCCTCCGTCGAACAAACGTGGAAAATTGCACGTCCCATCGAGCACGCATCGCGAAAAAGGCAAACAAAAACTAACGCAGCAGAGCCACTCGATTGTCATCGTCATCGCCCACGCACCGTTTCACGCGTGTAATACGCTCGCGCCGCGTCGTTCCAAGACCCAGACGAAGACCCAGGCACGAGAACAACACTCCAGAGTAAAACCTACGCGAAAACAACCGCAACGAATGATCGCGTCAGTGCACAGCCCGCGACAATCACATTCCGCACGTTTGAACGTTGACGCCGCAACGCATCATCTTCATCACCAACTTTGACGGTCTCTCCGCGCACGCGCGACGACGCAACACCCACCTCTAAAGCACAGATAAACAAGATTGAATAAAACACACGAATTGGACTCGAAAGAAACCCGCGGACGATGCTCGATTTACCACTTAACGACCGGTCGTTTACGCCCATCGCGCCATCGCTCGGCTGCGTTCGCGAGCGATCTCGGTCAAAATCCTGTTCGTCGCGCCTCTGTGTTTTGCTTTGCGTTCGTATGGACTCGCGTGAACGATGGAGACAAATTGATGTCTATCGTTGGCGGCGGTAGATGCGAACTTTGCACGTCGTCGACCGCGCGGTGGTCGTGAGCGTCGTGCGATGCCGACCGCGGCGCGGTGACAGCGCAGAGGTGGAGGCGCGCGCCAAATGTGCCAGGTGGCGAGTGGATATAGTCGTGTATGGGTATACAGTATGAAGGTGGTCGGTTGGACAAGTGCCGCGCCCCCGACGGCTGGTCGACGACGACGACGACGACGGTGGTGGACGTCCGAGCGCATGCTGCGCGCATATGTACGCGTTACGGTGTGATCTGGGTTCTACAGTCTAGATTGTGCTAGGCGATGCGAGTTGGGCGAGCGCGCGCGCGGGGTCGACGGCGAGCGCGGAGGAGAGCACGGCGCACCCGCCGTTTTGGACGACGCAGTCGTCTTCAATGCGGATGCCGATGCCGCGGAGGTCTCGTGGGACGTCTAGGTCGTCGTGTGGGAAATATAAACCCGGCTCGATGGTGAAGACGACGTTGTTTTCAAAGGGTGTGGCGATGGAGACGGTGGGAACGTCGTGGGTGTCCATGCCGAGCCAGTGGCCGACGGAGTGCGGGTAGTATTTAGTGTACTCCCCGGATCGGATGAGGGACTGTGCGGACGTCTTCAGGAGCTTGGCCAGTCCATGGGCGAGGACTTCGACCGAGAGGCGATGCAAGTGCGCCAGGGATGTTTCGTGGTCGACACGCACGGCGCGCACGCACGCGTCGTGAGCGTCTAGTACGGCGCCGTACACGTCTTCTTGCGCTGATGTCCACTTGCCGTTTATCGGCCACGTGCGCGTGATGTCGCTGACGTAGCCATTTAATTCACATCCGGCATCCATGAGTAACAAATCGCCATCGCGAAGGATTTTGTCGTTTGGGTGATAGTGCACGACGCACGCTCCGGCGCCCGAGCCGACGACGGAAGGATACGCCAATCTATCTGCACCACCAATTCTACATGCGGCTTCATGCGCAGCCATGACGGCAGCCTCGCTCGAACCAACGCCACTGGTTGCATACGCACGAGCAAAGGCTTTGATGTCTAACTCTACGCTCTGTCGAATGAGCTCGATTTCTGCCTCGCTCTTGCGCCAACGCGAGACGTGCGTCAACGCCGTCAACCCTCGCACGTTCCCTCGCGTGACCCCATCGAGCTCAGCCGCAGCAAACGCTCGCTGCAATATATGCGATTCATCCCACGCGAGCTTCGTGACATCCGCGTAGACGCCACCTTTAGCATTTCTCAGCGCCGTCGCGACGGCGCCCGCCGCCGCTTCTCCCTTTGCCAAACCGACATCTGCCCCAAACACATCCGTCGCCGCTTTGGCGTTGATTCTCTCCCCGTCCCACGTGGCATATCGCGCGTCATACTCTGGCACGATGAGCGTGTACTTGACATCGTCTGCGGTGTCGCCGCGTTCGAGGACGCACGCGCACTCGGGCTGCGTCACGCCCGTCGCATACGCAAAGTCCGCGTCGGGCCTGTATTTCCCACTCGGGATAATCGTCCCTGGAAACTTGAGCTTTGGTGCGGCGACGAGAACGGCGACTGAATTCCGCGGCATACCGACGGCGAGCGCGCGCCGGCGGGCGGCATATTCGTCTCGAGTGATGCCTGGTGTGAGCTCCCGCGCGCTCGAGAGCAAGTGTGGGTGCGTGACGTGCGTGGGTTGACCCGCGACCGCGGCTGCGTCGTGGGAGAGCGCTCGAGCGAGCGCTAGGGTGAAGCCATGGTGCGTGATGGACGCGCCCGCGCGTGCGCGAGAGAGCATCGCGACGGGGTGTGAGGCAGTTGGACATTTTGACGTTTTCAGCGGAGCTCGCGGCGGCGACGTGGTCGCAAACTCTTTGTGGCGGCGACGAGATACACGATGCGCTATAAAAATGTCAGTATAATACAGCGTAACTCTATGTGTTGCCAACGCGGCGTGGTCTATACATCTAAAGAAAGAATTAAAATTTACGGCGTCACGAAGACGCCTCGCGCGGTTTCTAGCACCGAGAAAAAACATCCACCACCGAGACCGATCCATAACACACGCGGTTGCAAACCCTTGAACATGGCCATTGCACCCTCTTCTGAGACGGTTTTCCTCACACAGTCTATGACGCCGCGATAGGCGTCAGGATTGGTCATTAAACGCGTCTTGACGACATCGAGCGGCGTCGTCACGGCTCCCGTGAACGCCCCAGCCACCGCACCGAGCGCTGCAGCTTCGCCGCCATTCACATCGCCCGCACCATTGAATTCTTTCCACGTCGTCTTCATGGTCTCGTACCCCGCAAACTCGATGGCGTCGAATGGTAAGTCTCGCAACAAGAAGGAACCGTATCCCGCGAATAACCCACTCACGCCCGTCGCCGCGATAATCCCGCTCACGCTCGCCGCTGCGCTCGCGCCTACTTGCCTACGCGTCTTAATCACCTCTGTCGGCACGCGCACGACGCTCGATACCAACCCAGCGACGGCACCAGCGGTGAGCCTCGCGCCCACGCCTCCGTCGCCTCCCTCGCCATCCTCCAGCGCGCGCTTCATCGGCTCATACGCCGCGAAAAACAACGCACTCGCGGGCGCTACGCCCAACAAATTCCCTCCAATCCCTCTGTACAACCCGCGAAAGAGATGCACACGCGCGTCACCGCGTCGCGCGGCTTGGAGCCGGGTCTTGATGGTGTCCAGTGGGTAAAACGCCGCTTCGACGGCGCACCCCGCGACGGCGCCGCTCGCCATGTGCCCCGCGAGTTCGCGCGCGGACATCATCGACGACGATGCGCTCGAGCCGCTCGACGGCGACGGCGACGGCGACGGCGACGCGCGCGCGGCGTCGGTGGTGCGGTCGCTCATCGCGCGCGGTCGAGTGACGTCAAGTGGCGGTGACCGCCACAGTCGCACGCGCGAGCACACGACGACGACGACGACGACGACGACGACGACGACGACGCGCGCGCGCAGAGGCGATGACGTCGTCATCGCCGTCACCGTCGTCGCCGACGCCGCGCGAATGCGTCGACGATACCTCACCAGAAGCGACGACGACGACGACGACGACAGCTGAAGAGGAAACGACTCGGTCCAAAGTAGTCATCTTGTTGGCTGGCGCGCTCGGCGACGCGACGCCGCTGTGTGACCACGGCGCGAAGCTCGAGCGCGCGTTATATGTCGCACACGGTGGCGTCAGCCGGGCTTATCGCACGCGCGCGAGGGAGCTGGTGGCGAATTTTAAAAGAAATGTAAAGCTCGCGGGGAGCGTCGTTCGCGGAGATACGTCAGCTGAAGACGTTGTGACGATGCCCGTGACTGATTTAGCCACTGAGGAAGCGCAAGTTGAACGGGATAGAATGGAGGAGCGCGCGGTGCGAAAGAGGACGCGGACGCATTTTGATGACGGTGTGAATTCAGAGGCGTACGTGTGCCCGGAGTGCGGCTCGAACCAGTGCAAGTACGTGATGTTGAGCGACAGCCGAGACGTGCGTAAGGCTGAGATTTGGGGTGGAAGTTCAAATGATGAGTGTCTGGCGTTGATTCAGTGCCAAAATTGTCAGCACGAGTGGAAGACGACAAAATGAGCTCGCATGAAGAGTTGGAATATTTGATGTGTGAGTCTACGTTGTTTCATGTATGAATGAAGTGTTTGCTAGAATGTTGGCTAGAATGTATAGATAGTTGTTGATGTTGTTGTAATCGAAGTATCAGTTTTCTTTGACGAGCTTAACTACGTCTTCTTCAAGAGATGTGAAAGCGCCACTTCGTGAAAGAAAGTGAAACATCGCGTCTTGGTACAACGCGCGAATATTTTCAGCAGGTCCACATGCACACTTGTCCAAAATTTTCGATACAAACTTTTTCGTCTTCATCGAGCCATCAGATTTTGACAAAATCTTCTCGCCGAGTTTCTGCCATTTGACCTTTTTGGCAGCTTCAGCTGCGGCGGTCTCTTCTTCGGTGACTTCATCTTCAGCGCCAAACGCCTTCTTTGTTCCCGCGAAATCAGCATCGACAGCTCGACCGACGCCGGCACCCAAACCTTGTCTATTTTTGTTTGCCCCAGCATGTGTATCTTCAAATAGCTTTGTTTGGTCGTCTTCATCAAAACCACGCTTCCGTTCAAGTGCGTCCATGTCGTCGCTTTTGGCCCCGCCATGTCCTTCTGGGCGAAAGCCCACGCGCCAGCCCCACCAGTCTTCCGATGGTGGATCAAAGACCCATTTGGGTCGTTCAATCTCTATAACTTTCTTCTTCGGTTTCGCTGCCTCTGTAGGTACCGCGACAGCCTTGGTATCTTTATCGTCTTCGCTATCTGATTCGCTCGCCGACGTTTCTGCGTTTGTCGCTCGCACTTCTGGCAACGCCACGAAGCCCCCACCTAAAATCGCGTCAAGATCTGTCGCGCTATAATTTGACACCATCTTTTGAGACTCTCGCTTTTGATACCGCCCAGCATGACTCACTACCGATCGCCCGACTTCATTCTTCTTGGCTTTTTTCGCCTCCTTTTTCGCCGCCTTTTTCTCCTCCTTGGTCAACTTGCGCTTCTTCTCTTTTTTCGACGCCGAATCGCTCGCGCTCTCCTCCGCACGCGTCTTTGCCAATTCTTCCGCGCTGTGTGTGCGATTCAACGAACGTAAAACATCATCAAACGCAACCGTATTCATCGTCCAGTTGGTCGAGTTTTTCCCGCTCGCATCGTTCTTCACGTCAGCCCCTACACCTGTCCCAACCATGCGTTTCTTCGCATGCAAGTGCTTCACGATGCCGTCCTTATTCTTCCCTAGTCCACAACCCTCGCGCCAGCCCATGGTGGTGAGCATTTTCATCCCGAATCCATCGCGCTCGACGCCCTGGTACAACGTTTTGGGCTTGGTCTCAGCCGCCATTCTTTACACCGACGTCGACGCCGCGCTAGAGGTTTATCGCGCGTCGGCGCGCGAAAGTGCTCGAGAAATACGTTGTTACACGCGCAGTGGCGAGTCCCGCGCGGTAACGCGGCGTGGTGTGGCGACGCGAGGCGGCGGCGCGATGGGGTGTCCCACAGCTCCGCTGGCCCAGAAGTATGAAAGCATTCTCGCGACTATGCGTTACAATGATCCTAACATGTTACGTAAACGAGCCTCGGTGGCGCGTTCTTCGGCTAATTGCGCGTTGAATTGCGCGAGTTGAACGTCGACGTCGGAGCCGTACGCGTCCGGGATGTCGAGCGTGCCTGGAGTGTTTGTGGCGAGCGCGGCGAGCCATCGCTCAGAGGCTTCGGCGCGCGCGCTCTGCGCTTGAATGTTGCGCTTCAGCGCATCCATCGTGGCGCGAATGCTATCTAGAGGAGCGGATTCTATCTCTTCGAATCGTTCAACTGCGTTTTCTTCGATGGTGTCGTTGTGCTTGCGCTTGCGCGACGTGGGCGACGCGAATTCCTCGTGCGGTGGCGTATCCGGGCTGCACACGTTTGCCAACAACTCTGGCTCGGGCTCGTACGGTGTAAACGTGTACGATGGATGACCAGGAGGGAGATAAATGCATTCGCCTTTTGTCAATCCCTCTAAACGATTCAAAAGCATCGTGATCAAGGATTGGAACAACGCAATCCAAGGAATGTTTTCAAGCTTGTGAAAGTGTGGATCGTATCGAGCTTGGGCGAGCATGCATCGACCGTACTCGGACGGGTAGCTCGGAAGCACGGTGTTGATGTAGTCGATGAATGCACGCGCAGGGGTGTCCGTCATGTCAAGCGGCGGAAGTCTAACCGCACGAATGGCTTCGAGTATCTTGGCCCGCTTTTCTTCACTCCTCCATCCCGGCGGCGGCAACGCGGCGTTCACGAGACCAATCTCCACTGGTGGCCACTGCTTGGTGTCGTCGCTTCGGGCAGCTTCGAATATCTTACGTTCCACTTGATCCAGCGCGTTATTAAACACCATAATGCATGCGTTTGCACTCACGCGCGGCTTGATTGTTAAATCAACGTATCCTGGCTTCAACGCCTCTTCAACCTCCGCCGCGAGGTGCGCAATGCGGCGTCGCGGGGCTTTTGGCGCGCGCTCGGCCAAGAACACCAGCGCGCGCGCAAGTTTATCATCGGTCCAGTGTTCGGGCCCTTCTGGATTGAGAAAAATCACAAGTGCACCCTTCACACCCGCGTTTTCAATCGTGCGACGAATATCTCTCTCCGCGTCTTCAGAGCAGTTGTCACGAGTGGCCACCATGATAACGACAGGCGCTTCGCCCTTTTTTGCGGCTGAATAAAACGCGTGCAAGCGGTCGAGTTCATGCTGCTCGCAAACTCCAACACCACAATCAAGGATGAAAATTGCTGCTGACGCACCAGCGTCTGCACCAGCCGCGTTCGCCATCATTGCCGGAACGTCGCGCACGATTATCCACGCCAAAGGCCCGACGACGTGCTCGTGCTCATCCGCGCTCGTCGGGGATGGAAGGCGCGTGCCGTAAAGAGACAAAATAGAGCCTGTATGAGGATCGATCTTGTGCGCGCTTGCGCCTCGAGACAGTTTCGTGCGCAGCCACTCTGCAGCTAACGTTGCGGCGGCTGTACGCGGGCGGGAAGACGCCTTCGGTCCCGTGTCAGCCTCTGCGCCGGTACAAATGAGGCACTTCCACACGAGTGCGCTTGGCGCGGCCATCGCGGCGGCTTCGTTAAGTGCCATTCCTAACGTTTTCGGCATATCCATGGGCGCACCGAATTCCGGTGAGCGCGACATTTCAATCTTCTGACGCAACTGCGCAAGCATGTCTTGCGGTCGAGACGTTGACGCGTGCTCGTCAAACAACGCTCGTGCGGCGTTGATGTTCGACCCTGGTACCGGACTTGCCATAGAAAGCGCTTCGTTAATAAGCCGCTCACGCCTGAATTCTTTCGAATTCATACGCCAGCGCGAGAACATCAAACGGGACATCGCTAAGCGCATCTTTTCCTTTCGCCGCGCCGCCTTTGCTGCGGCTGCCTCGCGCCGAGCCTTCTCCTCTGCAATCAAGCGCTGGCGCTCGGCTTCGGCAATCGCCGCCTGTCGCGCGCGCTCTTCGGCTTCGGCCTTGGCGATTGCTGCGAGGCGTGCCACCTCTGCAGCTTCTCTCGCCCGTCGCTCGGCTTCCAAACGCTGTCTTTCAGCCTCTTCTTCAGCACGACGGCGCTCGGCTTCGGCGACTGCCCTCGCCTCTGCTTCAGCCTTCGCGCGCGCTGCTTCCTGTGCGATTCGTTTGCGCTCTGCCTCTGCCGCTTCCGCTTCCGCGCGAGCCTTCGCCTCTGCCGCTTTCGCCTCCTCTTCAGCCTTGCGTGCGGCTTCCTCAGCCTCCTTCGCCTTACGTTCTTCTTCTTGCGCCGCTTTCTTCTCAGCCTCCTTGCGCTCCTCAATTTCCTTCTTCTTCGCCTCTATTGCTGCGCGCTCAGTGGCAAGCGCGGCTTCACGCTCTGCAATTTTCGCCCGCAATTCATCGGCTTGAGCCTTACGCTTTTCGGCCTCTGTCTGCGGTGGCGGCAGCGTGGATGCGTTGGGCGTTGGCGCCGTCAATTTTGCGGTGGAGCTGAACACTGGAAGTTGCTTCGCCATGATTCTCGACGATTCAACTTTACCCACAATCTCCAACAAGTATGAGGACGCACGCTTTTTATCAACCAAATCGGATCGAGAAATCGGAAACTCATCCGCGGGTGAAATAAAGGATGAATCTCGAATCATCAACGCGGGCGATTTATCGCCATCCTTGCCTCTGCTCACCGTAAGTCCGTGGTGCAACAGCAACGCTTCGGCTTCGATATCATCCGTGTGCAAGAGACGCGCGATTTCAGCCACGGGAACGACCACTTTGCTGTACGTGGCGTTCATAACTTCGAGCGCCTTGCCGCGCATGCTGTTAAAAAACTTGTGCAAACAGCATGCTTGCAAATACGTCGCCCGCTCGACCAGACGGAAGAATCCAGCAAAGTTATTCGAGTGATACACACGATGACATTCGAGTGCGAATTGAACATCCTTGTGTTTCAACACTTCTGGACGAACACCGCGTAAGTCATTCAACATTTCTGACCGCTGCACCGCGTATCGCCCGTGTGAATCGATGCGCAAGAGCAACTGGTAGCAGAACATTTCCGCCTCGGCATCTATGCTAAGTTTCACATCCCTATCTGCATGGTCATCGTACATGTGACGCAGTGAAGTGAGCGTCTTCGTAAGCTGCTCGACGTTCAAGTGCGAATTATGACCGTCTGGGTTCGTCGCCGACGCCGCTTCTTCGCAGAGTTCGTGCTCGGAGAGAATGGTGTATCGCACCATTTGCTCCATGAGCTTCACCGCGAATGAATCCGTGATTTGCTGCAAGTTCAAATCTTGTCGAATCGAACGGAGGCGATCCCAAAGAAACTTACTCTTCGTCATGAAACTCTCGTCTCGCCCATCTAAAATTCTCCAGAGCTGGTCTATGGCTAATTGCAACCCTTTCGGCGTACGCACCATATCTGGAGTGATACCATCGACGATGCGCGTGTACTTTTTCACGCACAATTCTGGATGCGACGTCATGCGATCGTCAGCGTCTGGCCGCTCAAATAGTTCTAAATCACCGTTCGCTGACCGAAATGCTCGCTCTTTTTCTGGACACATCAAGTCACACGTGCCGACAACGTATCCCGATGTCATGTCTATAATTTCTCCGTCGGCGTTTACTTTGCTCTTTGCCGGCGACGCCTTGGGAGGAGGCATCTGCGTGGTATTTGCTATGCTAGCGAGACCCGTCACCGGTTGACGAGGTAGCGGCGGTACAAATGCGACTTTCTCGCCTCCTCCAAACGCGGAAGCGCTCGAAAACGCCTCACGCTTGACGTCGTCAACCTTTGGCGCTCCAAAAGCGCCAAACGCCGATGGCGTGCTCGGCGACGCCATCGCTGTGTTTGCCTTGACTATAGGCGCGAACGGGGTTGCCGACGAGTTCAAACCTCCACCAAAAGGACTTCCTGACGTTGATGGCGTCGGCGATGTCGCCGCGCCGAAACCGAAAGACGTAGGCGCGTGTTCTGGCATTTTTAGCGCGAACGGCGTCGACGACGTACTCGGCGCGCTCGCGCCGAACGCAGAAGATCCTCCGAACGGCAAGTTTGTCGCTGATGCGGGCGCGCTAAACGGTGAGCTCGTCGCCGGCGCGGATGCGCCAAACGGTGAGCTCATCACCGACGCCGGCGCACCAAACGACGAGCTCGGCGCCGCAGGAGAAGCGCTGAAAGGCGAGCTCGTCGCTGCAGGCGCGCCAAACGGCGAACTTGGCGCCGAAGCCGCAGGCGCGCCAAATGGTGAAACAATCGAACTCCCGAATGGCGCCGGTGACGACGTCGCGGGTGCACCAAAAGATGAAGGCGATGTGCTCGCAGCGCCAAACGGCGACGCACTCGCGAACGCGTTCGAGCCACCCGCGGCTCCGAACGGATTCGCTGCCACCGGTGCACCGAATCCCGCGCTCGTCGCCGCCGGCGCACCAAACGCGCTCGGCGCGGCACTCATACCACTCCCAAACCCACTCGTGCTCGCCGCGCCGAACGGCGACGTCGACGCCGGAGCGCCAAACGCGCTCGCGCTCGCGCCCCCAAACGCGCCTCCACTTCCCCCGAACGGCGACGTCGCCGCACCACCGAACGCCCCAGGCGCACCGAACGATCCAGTCGCACTCGCACCACCGAACGGCGATCCCCCGAACGGCCCAGACGCGGCGGTACTGGCGCCGAATCCGCCTTGAGCACCAAACGGTGCGCTGCTCGGCGCACCGCCGAACGGCCCGCCCGGCGCCGCGGGCGTCGACGACGACGGCGCGCCGAACGGGTTCGCGTTCGCCTGCGCGTTGTTCTGCGCGTTCCTGTCGCCGAACATCGCGCGCGGACGATGACGGGACGACGACGACGCGTCGCGCTCTGCCGAGCGAGAGCCGTGTGCGCACACGACGCCACAACTCGACGATGCGCACGTCGACGACGATGCGCGCCGACGTCACGGGGACTTCATCATCGCGCGCGCGCGGTGCGTGCGTTTTCGATCGCCGGCGAGCGCGCGGACGGGCGACGTCGACGTCGCGCGCGAGCGTGCGACCGCAAGATGGCGCGGGTGACGATGCGCCTCCTCGCGCGCCCGGAATTCAACAGCGCGGGTCGGCCGAGCGGTTGACCAACGTGCAAGGCGCGCGCGCGTTTCGGTTGGGCGTGTTCGCCGACGCGCAGTACGGCGATAAGGCGGACGAGGAGCGCGCGGATGAGAAGGGTAGAGTGAAGTATTTTCGTCGCGGCGCCAGCCGCCTGGCGGAGTGCTACGAGGCGTTCGCGGAGCATCGCGAGGAGCTCAGTGGGATTATTAATTTGGGAGATTTATTTGATGGATATAACGAGGACGATAAGTCCACGTGGCCGGTGCTGCGAACACCGATGTCGGCGGAATTAGTAGAAAAGAACCGCCGTGACTTGTCGGTGATGAGCGAAATACAAAAGAGCGCTCCGAGTAAAGTTCATCATTGCATCGGGAATCACGACTGTAGTGTGCCTAGGGTGGAATTGCTCGAAGCGTTGGGTGTTCGAGATGGGTTGTCGTATTACTCCACACGCTTGCCGCGACGTTGGAGGCTGATAATTTTGGACACGACGGATGTCAATCCGCGATATATGCCTTCGGCGCGCGATAGCGAAGAATACCGCTTTGGTATGGAGTTCGTATCGAGTAAGGGTAGACATGAGATCGCTCCATGGGGTGGCGGCATTGGTCCAACGCAAATGCAATGGCTACGTGATGAACTCGAGAGCGCCAAGGCGAATGGCGAGCGTGTCATCGTGGCGTCGCACAACGCGCTACATGTTCGCGCTGCAAGAGAAAAAATGAGCGCATGGAACGCGGATGAAGTCTCGGCGCTATTTGAAGAATACTGTGCGACCGTAAAAATCTGTCTCGCCGGACACGACCACCCAGGCGATTACTACATGAGCAAAAATGGGGTGCATTACGTTACGCTTGAAGCGATGCTTGAGGCGAATACCACGTCGTATGCATATTTAACGGTGTACGACCATGTCGCCGAACTTCAGGGCGTGGGCATCGCAACAAGTCGACGCATGCGAGTTAGTCCACACGGAGTTTTCACAGGAATAGCAACCTTTGGCGCGGACACTATAGCCGACATCGCGGGCACTGGTTCGCCGACGCGCATCGAGAGTACTGAACTTTCTCTCGTCGAGTGGATTAACAAGTATGGCAGGGATAAGAATTAATAGATTGTTGTAATGTAAATGTTAAATTGTATTCATGTCTTGTCAAACATCAATGTTGTGAAGATCTGTACGGCAGACAGGTCGTTCGGCTACGCGTTTGTGTGTGATGTCGTGGATCCAACCGAGACGGGTCTCGCGCTTACGCGGCGACCGGAGCGGCTTCGAGCCATTCGACGGTATCTCTCCAGTCGGCGTATTGAAACGCATCTTGGTTTTCGAAACCCGCACCGGTGGCGTGCACACCGCACGTATCAGCACCGTGTTGATACTCCTCCTTGAAGACGCCCGGCAAGTTGCGGCGGCGAAGCTTGGAATCCCACTGGCGGTTCCACAAGTTGTAACCACCCTTGAGGCCGACGATGTTGACGTAGCCCATTTCATCCATGATTTCAAGGGCTTGGATAGCGCGGTTGCGACCATCAGAGCAAGACACAATGACGCGCGCTTCCTTATCCGGGAACATCTTTTCAATTTGCGCCTTGAACCCTTCGTTCACGGATTGCACGTACACCTTTTCACCCTTCTCGCTGTCGTACTTGCGCGACGCGTTGATCAAGGAGCACACCTTAAATCGTTGATCGGTCTTCGGGAAGTTACCCATGAAGTCAATCTCGCTGTCCGCGCGCACGTCCAAAACAGTGTACCCGCCGGCGACGAGCAAGATCATGCCTTCGAGCGAATCCGCGATGCCAGCTTCGGGGAAATCCGCGAGCACCTCGTTGATGATCTCATCACTGAAACCGTGGTGCGGTTCCTTATAGATACCACCATCCATGCGCGGCGTCGCACGCGTCACCGCGCGCGTCGCACGCGACGTCTTCGGGGCCACAGCGGCGCGCACCGCTGGGCGAGTCGCCATCGTCATCGAAAGCGCAGACATTGTATGTATTCTGTGTGAACGGGTACTGTGTGAACGGGTACGAAGCGCGCGGTAAAAAACGAGCTCGACGTGTGATAGTCTTGAGGAGCGATGTGCGTCGCGATCTGCCGCGCCAGACGCGCGCGATGGCCCACTCGAGCGCCTCTGGAAGCTTTATCCACTTTCGTTCCCGACGTTGGTGGCGTCATTCGCGACGCGCTAAATCACTCTTCATTGGCGTGCAAGTGCGTGTAGTACGCATCATCCGCGTCGAAGTGGGCGAAAATGCACGCCGAGAGGCCCCCTGTTTCCGGGGTCATTTTCTTTCGTGTCGCTTAAGTATGGGTGGTGTGTGACGCCACCAATGTAGGGCCCGACCGCTCCAGTCGATGATGCCGCACACGACGACGACGCGCCGAAGACGACGACGCCGACGACGATGGATGGCGTCGTGCGCGCGTTCGCGCGGCGATGCGCGGCGCGCATGCGCATCTCTCGCGTCGCTGCGTCGCGCTCGGCGTCGACAGGGATCGCGGATGACGACGCGAGACGAGCGCGCGTGAACCGCGCGCTGTATCGCGCCAAGCAGCGAGGATTTTTAGAGCTGGACATTGTCGTCGGTGAGTGGGCGTCGCGCGTGTTGGTGAATGCGGACGTGAAGTTTTTAGATGAGTTTGATGCGGTGCTTGAGGCGGAGAATCCGGATTTGTTTAAATGGTTGACGATGCAAGAAGAGGCGCCGGCGGAGTACAAGGCGAACGCGGCGTATCGCTCGCTCGAGGCGCACTGCGTGAAGTTTTTGGACGAGAAGAGCGATAAGGAGACGCGTGCGGCCATGGGACGGGAGTGGATTAGAGGTTGGAACGACACGGGCAAAGGCAATCAATGAGTGCGCGACGCGCGTTTAGATTAATTTGAGTATTAGGTAGTGTGTATTAAAATTTGTCGCAATAGCAACTTCTTCCAACGTAGAGTCAACGAGGAATGTTTTCATTCACACGTCGTATTATTAGCCCTCAAGTGAGTCGAGGATATTAAATGTGTCATCATGATGGCATATTTATTCCTTGGCACCTTCAGTGGAAACCGGGGTTTGGTCGGCGTTCTTGATCCACACGTACCAGTACGCGGCGGCGACGAAGATGATTTCAACCGCGAGGACGATGACGCCGTACCACCAAGTTTTCCAGTCGGAGCGGAAGACCGGGGCCATGGTCAAGGAGAAGATGGTCATGAGCTTAATGAGAATGTTCAACGCCGGGCCAGAGGTATCCTTGAACGGGTCACCGACAGTGTCACCAACAACGCACGCCTTGTGCGTGTTGGACTTCTTGCCACCATAGGTGTTTTCGTTTTCGATGTACTTCTTGGAGTTATCCCAAGCACCACCGGCGTTGGACATCATCACCGCAAGCATGAAGCCAGAAGCGATGGCGCCACCGAGGAGACCACCGAGGCACTTGGCACCAACCAAGAGACCAACGGCGATCGGGGTCATGACAGCCAAGATGCCCGGGATCAACATTTCGTTGATGGATGCCTTGGTGCACATCTTCACGCACGCCATGTGGTCGCACTTGACACCTTCCTTGCCTTCGAGGAGACCCGGGATGTCACGGAACTGGCGTTGGACTTCGACGATAATAGCACCGGCAGCCTTACGCACGGAGAGCATGGTGAGGGCAGCGAACAAGAACGGCAACATGGCACCGAAAATGACACCGGTGAGCACGTAGGCATCGGTGAGGGACATGGCGGAGGCTAAGCAACGGTAGTCGGCAACACCACCAATCATGCAGGCGTACGGGACATCCTTGACGTACGCGTTCATCAAAGAAAGCGCGGTCAAGACGGCGGAGCCAATGGCGAAACCCTTACCGGTGGCGGCAGTGGTGTTACCGAGGGCGTCGAGCTTGTCGGTGCGCTCGCGAACTTCGTCGGGGACACCTGCAGACATTTCGGCGATACCACCGGCGTTGTCCGCAACCGGACCGTACGCATCAGTGGCAAGAGTGACACCAAGGGTAGACAACATACCGACGGCGGAGATGGAGATACCGTACAAACCAGAAGTACCGGCACCCGCGACGTTGTAGCACGCCAACACGGTGGCGCAGATGACGAGCGTCGGCGGGAAGACAGAGATCATACCGATACCCAAACCTTGGATGATGACAGTCGCGGCACCGCCAGCAGAACCGGCGTGAGTGATGGACTTCACCGGGGCGTAGGCGTAGGACGTGCAGTACTCGGTGGCTTCACCAATCAAGATACCAGCGACGAGACCGATGATGATGCAGCCAAAGTATCTGTAACCAACCTTGGAACCTTCGAAGAGCATTTCAACGCACGCAATGGCGAAGACAATCACAAGGACGGAGGCAGAGTACACACCACGGTGGAGCGCGTGGAGAAGTTCAGATTGAGAAGCGTCATCTTTGGTGGAGACGGTCCAGAAACCAATGGTCGCGGCGAGGATACCGAAGCCAGAGATCCAGAACGGCAACGCCAATTCACGGTTGTCAGAGGAGAGAGCAGCGCAAGCAATGATGGAGCCAACGAAGGATTCGAAAAGATCGGCACCCATACCGGCGACATCACCGACGTTGTCACCGACGTTGTCGGCAACCGTGGCGGGGTTGCGAGGGTCATCTTCCGGAATGTCAGACTCAACCTTGCCGACGAGGTCAGCGCCGACGTCGGCAGCCTTGGTGTAGATACCACCAGCCACACGCGCGAAGAGAGCGATGGAGGAAGCACCGAAACCGAAGCCAGACAAGTATCTGATAGCATCACGCATGTCGAGGTCGGCGCCCGAGAGGGTACCGTTTGCGGTGCCAGTGGCCGCGGAGCCAGACTGCGCAGTCGCGAAGATGTAGAACAAGACGCTCAAGCCGAGGATACCGAACGCGACGACGGAGAAGCCCATGACGGCACCACCGGCGAAAGCGATTTGAAGCGCTTGGTTCAAGCCAGAGCGCGCCGCTTCCATCGTCTTAACGTTGGTTTGCGTAGCAACCTTCATACCGGCCCAGCCCGCGGACGCGGACAACACGGCGCCAGTGACAAAGCACAGCATCGTTTGCCAGCCACCCTTCTTGGTGCTGAGGAAGTACTCACCATTCACCAAGTAGGCCGGCGTGTCATCTTGGGATTCCAAGATACCGACGATGAACGCCGCAACGCACGCCACAAACGGCGCCAAGTACGAGTACTCGGTCACCAAGAAGGACGTCGCCCCCGTGGAAATTTGCTCGGCGATGAACAACTGCTCACCTTGCCCGTTCGGCGCCTTTCTCACGCGAGCCATGAGAACAGCAACCATACCGAGCGCGATGATACCGCCCAAGAACGGCACCGACACAATCACCAACGGCGTGATTTCTTCATCCGTGAAAATCATCTTGACAGATCAAGGGTTTTTCAAACCGAGGTCTTGCGCAAACAAACACCGATGATCGAGCGCGCGTACAGTGCTTCTACTCGCGAACGTCTGCGACAGAAACGCAGAAACGAAAGGACGAGTGGGTACGTATACGGTTGTGTACGTACGCGGGAACGGGCGAGATCACGTGACGCGAGAGGCACGGAGTGCGGTGCCAGCGCACCGGGCGATTATTGTCACGCATCGTGGATAGGTCGGTCGTCTATCCACTCGACCGTGCGTACCCCATGTGTGTATGCGTAAACAGTATGTACGACGGGTCGTATGTCGGCACCTTCGCGCCGCCACGACGGTGACGCGTCGCACCCACGCATATGGGGGGGTTGATGACCACACTACGAGCGATGTTGCGCGATAATAATTCCCCTGCGTCGCGATGGGACGGCACATGGTGCCACGTGGCACGTTTTGTGGGTGTCGGACCCACGTCTCGCGCCCGCGCGGCGCCGTGAGTCGCCGTCGCCGTCGCCGTCGCCGCGATGACGACGACGACGCACGCCACGAGCGCCGTCGCGGCGGTCGTCGTCGGCGCGTTCGTCGCGGGCGCGGTCGCGGCGACGGCGTTGAGCCGGCGCGTGAAGGGTGAGGACCACGGCGATGGCGTGGGCGTCGGCGTGGGCGTGGGTGGTGTCGGGCGCGTCGGTGGTGACGCGGTGCGGTGCGTGGACGTCGAGCGCGATGTGGGTGGTGTGCGTGGGGTGGCGACGGTGCCGTCGACGAGTGCGTTTGATATGTCGGATGAGATTTTGCGCGAGCAGTTTACGCGCAATGTGCAGTTTTTTGGCGAACGCGGGCAGAGCGCGGTGCGGGACGCGTTCATCGTCGTCGTCGGGCTCGGTGGTGTTGGTTCACACGCGGCGCATATGATTCTGAGAAGTGGCATCGGGAAGTTACGGGTGATCGATTTCGATCAGGTGAGTTTGAGTTCGCTGAATAGGCACGCGACGGCGACGCGGGCGGATGTCGGCACGGCAAAGGCGACGTGTTTGAAAAAGCACTTTGCGGAAATTTATCCCGAAGCAGATGTTGATGCGCGCGTGGCGATGTATGAAGCTGATGCTGAGGAAGAACTGCTAGGACCATGGTTCGGGACATCACAAGAACCGGATTTTGTGGTGGATTGTATCGATAATATTGACACGAAAATCGCTCTTCTTGCGGCGTGCGTGCGCAGAAACATACGCGTGGTGACATCAGGAGGCGCCGGGGCAAAGTGTGACCCGACGCGATTGCGATTTGCTGACATTGCTGATTGTGGTGCCGATCCGCTCGCGCGTGCGGTACGATATCGGTTAAATAAAGAGTATAAAATCCAGGGCGGTATCACGGCGTTGATTTCCATCGAAAAGCAGCGATGCGAACTCGTCGCGGAGATGGAACTCAAAGAAGGCGAGACGCTTTCGGATTATCAAGTCATTCCGAATTTCCGCGTACGTACGATCCCTGTGCTCGGGTGCGTGCCGGCCATTTTCGGCATGGCGCTCGCGAGTCACGTGCTCACTGAAATCGCCGAGGCGCCCTTCGATGGCGAGCCGCTCATCGTCTTGCGGTCAAAGCAATACGACACGCAGCTTGACCGTTTGCGTGAACGCGAAAACGAGCGCGGACGCGAAGTGGCGAATATGGCTGTTGACTTGGAAGACGTCATGTATTTAGTGCGCGAAGTCTGGTGCGCGTTGAGCGCGAGAGACACATCGAACAAGCGCTTGAAGGCGTATTGGCGCAACACGAGCGGGTTGTCATTGACTCGTTGGGATCCGGCCAAAGGAGCGACGCTGGACAATCTCGTGCTGCTCACCACGGATGAAGCCGATGCACATGATGCAAAATGCGCGCTAGAAGGTGGGTTTATTGCGTTGTGTGACGAAGAACCCGACCTTGCGGCGTTCGTTACGTCAAGGCTCAACCGCGTCAAATTAGACTTTGGTATACCGTGAATTAGAAACTATAGCGAAACGTAGGGCGCATTGTCGTTAATATCATCAACCTAGAGGTTTGCGTTACAATTTACACATGATCTGCTAATCTTTTATAAATTTACCAAGGTGTCGCGATCGGAATCAATGTCTTGATAGCCTCCGTCAACGGTGAACGTGTCGTTCGGCTTGAACGTGCCTCCCGCACCGGTGATACGCCCACTACGCACCGGTGACCCGGGCGTGGCCTCACTTTGATACTCCATACCATGATGGACGTTTATATTACCTCCACTATACGGTGCCGTCGACGGATCGCTATACATATCGCCATCCACCGACCCTTCTAACAATCCTTTGCTCCACATTAACACCCAAAGCGCGACGCTCGCCACACGAATAAAAAACGCAAACACTTCAGGCATGAGGGTAAAAAAGTTATTGATACCTGCCGCAACGATACCATACTGCAAACTCAAAACCTCTTTCACCTCAGCACTCGCACCGGTGGTTTCCGCTACCAGTCCCGTGCTCGCTGAACTAATCGCGCTCGCGTACGTGCACAACCACAAAAAGTCCACCACCGTGAGCACCAACAACGCGCACGCGTAAATCTTCAACAACCTCGGCGCCTTAATCTCCATCGCCACCACGGCATAGAGCGATAACGCCATCGCCGTAGGATGTATCGAGCCGTACACAAAGCTCATGCTTCCGCACATGGCGATGAGAATTTGCGCGTACACCGATGCGCGCGCAATCTTGAACATCTGCCGCCCACCCACGCCCTGGTCTTCGAGCGCGTGCAACACGTGGTCGATGCGTGCCGCAATCGACTCCATCGTCGTCGTCGTTACTGTCGTCGTCGCTGACTGGCGCGGCGTCGAGCGCAGTAATCCAGCGCCGTGTGTCGCGAAACACAGAGATAAAACCTCCGCGAACGGACACTCGCCGTAGTGTGCGTCGAATACATCGATCACCACGACAGTGTCACAATCGCGAGAAGATCTCACTTTTCGCAGTCGTGACGCGGATAAGACGCGCGCGTGCCCGCCGCACACGCCGACGCGCCGCCAGCCCGCGTCGCGCCCAGCACGCCCGCGCACGTCGACGGTAAAGTTACGATTTATAACATGCACGCGTTCACCCCGACGGTGGATGGCGCGCGCGCGAGTTATCGCGGCGCGAGTGTACGCGCGAAGACACAGACGCAGCGATCGACGAAGCGCGCGGCGATCTGCGTGAGCGCGGCGCAGGATCCGATTCTGTTGCGCGCAGCGCGAGGGGAGGATGTTGAACGTCCCCCGGTGTGGTTGATGCGCCAAGCGGGACGGTACATGGCGGAATTCCGCGCGTATTCGAACAAGTTTCCTTTCCGTCACCGGTCAGAGACGAGCGAAATCGCGATTGAGCTTTCGTTGCAACCGTGGCGTGCGTTCAAGCCGGATGGGGTGATTATGTTTAGCGATATCTTGACTCCGTTGCCTGCGCTTGGGGTGGAGTTTGACGTGGTCAAGGGCAAGGGTCCGGTGATTTCCACGCCGGTGCGAACGATGGACGACGTCAAGGCGTTGAAGACGATGGACGACCCGGACGCTCAGTTGCCATTTATTCGCGAAATTTTGAGTTCTTTGCGTCAAGAGGTTGATGGACAGTCCACGTTACTTGGTTTTGTTGGTACGCCGTGGACTTTGGCGGCGTATTCCATGGAAGGCTCGAGTGACAGACACTTGATGAAGACGAAGCAAATCATGACGCAAGATCCGGCGACGTTGCACGCGTACTTGTCTCACTTGGCGGATGCTCTTGGCGTATATGTGTGCCACCAGATCGATTGTGGTGCTCAAGTTGTGCAATTATTCGATTCTTGGGCTCATCACTTGTCGCCGCAGCAGTTTTTGGAGTTTTCGCACCCGTACAACGAACGCATCATCGCGTACGTCAAGGCGCGTCACCCGAACACGCCGCTCATTTTCCACGCCAACGGTGGATGCGGTAAGCTTAACGAGTTAAAGTTATCGACGGCGGATGTTATTGGATTGGACTGGAACACGAACATGGCTGAAGCGCGCGCGATTATGCCGGACCGTGTGTTGCAAGGGAACATGGATCCCATGTACTTGTTCGCGGGTAAGGATCGTATCGAGAAGGAGGTGGCAAACAACGTGCGAGACGCCGGCAAGGGTAAGCACATTTTAAATGTCGGTCACGGTGTGGTGCAAGGCACCCCGGAAGAAGCCGTTGGGCACTTCTGCGACGCTGCGCGGGCGTCGGTGTACGCCAAGGAGCCGAGCGCTGCGCGATAAAATTGCAGCATTTTTAATATCAAGAGCAACCCGTTAGTAGTTTATCGAGACACACATCACGGTACTTCGTGCTTAAGCTATGCTTCAACATGGTCGTTTGATTTCAAAAGCAACTCGTTAGTGTTATTGACAACTCAACCGACGTCGCGCTTCTATGTGCTAGTAAGTACTTGTTTTCACAAAAGCAACTGCGTGACGTCTGGTACGCAGATCATTCTAGCGCTACTATCACCCATAATCACACAGTTTCCGTTCATCTTATCTAATTGAGCGACTTGCTCGGCGTGCTGGTACGGTGTTCCTTGTAAAACGTCGAAAATAGCGTTGCCAATGTATAACTTGGCTGTGCCGTCTGCGTGAATTTTCAACTCGCCGAGCTGCCCGTCGGCGAGCTCAGAAGTGCTACGAACCATTCTAGCGGCGCCAATCTTGTCTTCATCGTCACCAATCTCAACCACACCATCGATTTCCATATCTTCATCTTCATCTCGCTTACGCAAAGGTAAATCTGAGGGCAATTGTAAAACCATAAAACGTTCCCCAGTCGCTCCTCGCACGGTTTCCGCGACAGACGTTGGCGCGATTTCACGCGACGCTGTGGTGAGCACTGTCGGGTAATACTGCGACTTATCTGTCCAATCTTCTTCTGCATCGTACATTTCATCTGTCGTGGCGCGATCGGGTTGAATCATTCGTGAACGTTCCTCAAGTGCTATCTGAGCTTGCTTGGCTTTACTTACCCGCGTCGTACGCGCCGGCGTGGGCGCGCGAGCTGGCGTGGGTGCATCCTCCACATCCATCTCCTCTGCCTCGTCGTCGTCTGAAGAGCCATCGGCATGCTCCGTGGCCTCAATCTTCACTGGTGCTTCTTTTTTCGCCGCACGCTGGGAGGTTGGGAACGCCATAATCGGAGGGTCTTCAATGACGACGACGTCACGGTCAACCTCGGCGGCTGCGCTTCTTTTCGCCCGCGACCCGCCCGCCTTCGCGCTCGAATCTGCCGCGGCACGCGCGAGAGCTGCACCACCGCCAATCGCCACGCGCGCAGAATCCCCTTCCTTAGCTGTTCGAACCGTGCGCCCGCGTGAGCTTCCGCCTTCGGCGCGGCCGCCAGCCGTCGTCCGAGCTCTCGCCTCCTTGACTAATTTCTCGACATCTGAAGGCAGTGACTCCATATCTGCACCGCCACCCGATCCACCACCATAGTTTCCATCACCAACATCGTGACCATCGCCATCCTTTGCGCCGCGTCCTACACCCGCGGGTACGCGAGGCGCGAACGCGCCTCTGCGGCCTCGCGCGCGCGTCGGCGTCGCGTCATCCGTCACTGCCGCCGCCACCACCGCCGACGTTGCCGCCGCAGCCGCTGTCGTTGCCCGACGAGATGTCGTCCGCGTCGTTGTCACGCGCCCTCGAATCGATCCAAGCCTCGACGTCGTCGTCGTCGTCGGTTTGTCCGCACCACCCTCGGCGCCGTCGCGCGACGCCTTGCCGCCCGTCATGCCCCTCGCTGTCGCACGTCGAGACACCCTCACTCGTGCGCTCGTGCGTGCGAGAGAATGCGCGCCGATATGCGTGTGTGTGTGCGCGCGTCGGTGTGCTCGGCGCTCGGCGTCGACGCCGGCGTCGTCGATTGTGACGCGCGCGCGCGAGGCGAATCGCGCTTTTGTGTTCTGGCGGCGCACCCGCACATGTACTCGTTACTGTGCATGAATTTGATCAGTGTACAATTTTCATACAGATATTTCGATAAATACATTTAG
>Ga0255769_10001279_pt1 | contig 29103 bp, 30 predicted proteins | sample 041ome_9_FD_179637 | JGI IMG/M metagenome (GOLD analysis project Ga0255769, IMG submission 179637) | Coastal salt marsh microbial communities from the Groves Creek Marsh, Skidaway Island, Georgia - 041413US metaG (version 2) | ecosystem: Environmental > Aquatic > Marine > Intertidal zone > Salt...
AGTAAGCGCCCTCGGCAGGAATCGAACCTGCGACCAAAAGATTAGAAGTCTTCTGCTCTATCCGCTGAGCTACGAGGGCCCGGGGCTAAAAGCCCGTAAACAGAAGACTACAGCTGGGTTGACCTCCGCACGAGGCCGACACCAGCGAATGACTAGATGCCCCGTCTTATGGAGTTGTCTGCCTTTTCGTGGCCAACGCCGCTGTCTTCCAGAGTTTTCCAATCGCACGTAACCGTCGCGAAATGGAGAGCAAAGGGTACATTGGAAAACAAGGCGTGGCTATCGTGAACAATCGCGAGGGGCGTCCTCAGGTCTGTGAAAAAAGCAAGCATTCTTGGCGAATCGACTGAGACTCATGGCGATTTCGCGGAAGCAGGCTCCTTCTTCCTAACCGAAATGCTTTTGGGATTCACCAGAGTGAATCCCGTCGAAAATTCAGCAAACTCAGTGTCGTTTTCCAGAGTGAGGGCTGGCGACCATCACCGGAAAAGCCCGCCGTGCCAATTGAAAAACCGGGAGTTTGAACTGCACCGCCCTCCAAACTATGTCGGTCAGATTGGTCAGATTGTTCGCTGTTAGACCGAAACGCGTGAAGATGTCCTCTCGAACGGCAAGAGCATAATGAAGATCCTTCCAAACAAGAACAAGAAGGCTCCAGTTCCCATCTTCAGAGGGGAACGCTCAGCTTTTGACCAGAGGCTCGACAATTATTTCGGGACTTATTTTTCCTGTCGTAATCAACAAACTGGTTATCGGTAAACTCTACGCGTGCCTCTTAGGAACCAATCACCGCAGAGCGTTCACACGGAGATCCGAGTTCCAGGAAGCACCGAGGCAAGTTGGTGAATTAGATTCTTAGACGAAAAGCCGAAAAATGTATCGTCCACATCGGTCAACCCAAGTCGGGAAGCTCCAGTATTCAGGCTGCCCTGCGTGAAACACGCGGCGACCTTCTAGAAAATGGAGTCCTCTTTTGGCAATGCTTTCAGCCCTCAATTCTTGATATTGCAAGAGGCACGAAGGCTTCTGGATTACGGGCAAGCCCGGGAGACATTTATTTGCTCGTTCCACCGTTCAAGCCTGAGCCGCCTCCGTTTTTAATTTCAGAGGGAATTTCTGAATCTGAGTTTAGAAAGATGGGCGCTTATTATTGGGAGAATTTTGAGACGGAGGTAAGAAGTACCAAAGCTCGAACGGTATTGATTAGCAGCGAAATCTTCTTTCACCTCAACTCTCTTCCGGATTTCCTTCGGCGATTGAAAGGGCTTTTCGAATCCGTTGAGGTGCTTGCATATTTGAGGAACCCCGTCAGCCACTACCCTTCAGGAGTCTCTGAGCTAATGGGCATTCTCACCCCTACCGAGCGCCTTTTACCGAGTTCTTGGGAGGGAGGAAACCTCCTTCACACATTGAGTAGACTGGAAACCACTCAAGAGTTAGATGGACTACATCTCAGATTGTTTGACCGGGAGAGTCTCATCGGCCAGAATGCGGTGTCGGATTTTTTTGCTGTGCTGAGCGAACTCACTGGCAAGAACCTTATGGCCCCGGGAACGGAAAAACCACTCAACTCGGCGTTGCCTGGCACCTACTACGCCTGGCTATTCTTTCACTCTGGTTACTATGAACCTGCTGTCGGGCTGCCACGCAGGCAGGACCTTAGAAAACACTTCCTCATGGCTAGGTCAGTTAGGCAGCTAATAAATCAAAATGGCCCGGAGCCGCTATCCATAGTAGGAACACCGTTTGAATTTCTGGTTAGGCGGAGGTTTGGAGTGGGGTGGAACCGGATCTGCGATCGATACCTTGGCGGTCAAGGCAAATTGGACGAATCCATTGCTGAGAATCGAAAGGATTTGAAGAGTCACCTTGACGAGGAACACGTGCTTTTCAAGGCGTGGCTCCGATCAAACTTAGATCCGGCCTGGACAGAGTATTTCGATGAGCTGCACAGAAAAATCTTCATTGACGATTAGTTTAGTTTTGTGATTTCATTCCGGCCTTGGTGTACGCCCAACATTCTCATCACAGGTGGTCCTAAGACTTGTCCTTCTACAATCACCTGACAGGCAAGAGTTGAGAAGAGCGATGTTTCTTGGAGGTAGCTTTGGAAGTTTCCAGGACTGCCTCTGAAAGAATCACGGTTCTATGTGCGGTGAAAAATCGAACAGCAAATTTGATTACTGCCGCCGGTTCATGGCTAGCGCGTCCCGAAATATCGCAAATAGTCATAGTCGACTGGGGTTCGGAAGACTTAATTTCGGAGCTCCCGCTCTTTTGCAGTAACTCCTCTATTCAAGTAGTTCGCGCAGAGGCAAAGGGTTGGCACTTGTCGGCTGCGCTGAACCGAGGGCTGACGGAAATTACAGATGGCTGGGTGCTAAAGGCTGATGCTGATCATGTGCTGCGAAAGGCATTCTTCTCAAGAGTTAGGCAAGAGCAAGGATCTTTTTACAGAGGATTCTGGGCCGACCATTTACCCCGAAATGCCGGGCTCAATGGCCTCTGCTATGTACCAGCCGAAGATTTGCGAACCGTAGGGGGATGGGACGAGAGGATCCAAACTTATGGATGGGAAGACACCGACCTTTACCATCGCCTGACGGCCGTGGGGCTACGTCAACGGTTTCTCCCCCTGAACACCGCTTCTCATCTGACCCACCCAAAGCCCCAGGAAAGGGCCCAAAGAAAAATTCATAACCGGACGTCTACCGAAATAAACAGACGTGCGACCGAAGCCCGACCGGTGTGGCCGCTCGATAAAGCCGGCCAACCGCGGCTTGGGCCACTTGTCGACACTGAGTCGCGAGACAGCTTCCTGAAGGCTAGAGCTGAAGTCAAGCGCTATAGATGGCTATTTCAGGTCCCGTGGGAATGGGGACACAGAACCCTGAGGGCTATGCGGAAAGTTGGTAGAAGGGGAAAGAAGATTCTAGGACTGGCAGTAGAGAAGAACCTGGTCCTGGTACCCGCTCACGGTCTCGGCAACAGGTTGCGAGCGATTGCATCGGCACAGGCGCTGTGCTTACGCAAGGACTGGAACCTCACCGTAGTCTGGCTTAAAGATGACCATATGCGTGCTGAATTGACTGATTTGATTGAGTACAAGGGTAAGGTGATCTCTGATCCTGATTACCTACTTGAACTCGCAACAAGCCGGAACGTGAAGTTCCAGAATTTTGTTGGCAACAATCCTCGCGTTGCGCTAGTGCGATTCCCTTGGTTCAGGAATGTTCACGTCGTGCGAAGCTCCAGGTCACTCCACAATGGTGCGAAGTCCAGACTCCCTGATTTATCAAGTCTCCGACGTTACATCGTGACAGCAGAAGTCGAGGAATCCTGCTCCAAGCTAAGTGGCGAATCATTCGACCTGGGAATCCACATTCGGACTGGCGCCGAGGTCTTCAAGGCCCATTCCACCTATGAAAAACGTTCCCAGAACTGGTCGGTTAGAGATTCGGAACTTTTGATGCGTGCCAGGAAAGCTTCTGGCCCGCAAGCTTTCTTGGAACATCTGCGAGCCCTCGAACCCCAGATCTCCCTGATTAGTAAGGGTACAGCGCTAATTTGTGCTGACCTGCACCAGGCGGGGCAGGAAGTGGGCGAGTATTTGACAGACCTTGGTTGGCAGGTCACTTACGGAAACAATGAATCTGCCCGAAGCAAGGAAGCCGTGGTCCGAGCTTTGGGAGACGCGGTAGCGCTGTCTCGTACCGGATTTTTTATTGGATCTCATTACAGTGCCTTCACAGATCTTGTCGTTTCGTGGAGAGGAACTGGTGAGAGCCTCGCAATAGGCAATAGCACCAAAAACTAGTAGCTATGTTTTAGTTTCTGCGCTTCCTCGAAATTTTGAGCAGTGACTGGAATGCCAACTCCCTGGAGAATTTCGGCGGATTGTTCTGAGTTAGCGGCGATCTGGGAATATTTGAGTTCGACACCGGAGCCGACGCTGGTGAGAAATTCTCTCGCGACATTCTCGAATTTGACCAAAACCTGTCGACGTCTCTCCCGCTTAATTCTGGAGAGTTCTCGGTAAAACCCTGACCTCAACACCTCGTCAAGATCACGCGTGACAAGCACCAAAGTCGGGTTCAAGAACACTCGCTGGACCCATTCTAGATGCTCAATTAGGCGATCAAAATACGGATACCTGACTTCCTTAAACCCAATATGAGATGGCTTTTTATTTGAAGGGCAACTGGACATCACGAGTTCGATAAGCAACTCCCGATATAGTTCGGAATGACGTTCGAAAGGTGCGCTAGTTATTCCATAAAAAGCCTCAGTGGGCTTGTCACGGTGCGGTTGAAGCTGAGATTCCGCAAGGGCATCCTTTAGAGCCTGTTCCGCACGATGGAGGCGTTCAACGAATCCAAAATTTTCTCCGGCGAAGTGGATCAGTTCTGAGTTATTTAGCGCTCCCTGAAGTAACGTCGTGCCCGAACGGCCATAGGACAAGACAAAAATGAACCGGGGAATCTTCGCATTTTCCGCATCAAAGGGCTGTTTGCCTAACGCATTCATTTCCTGCTCTCCTAAACCAATTGCGCTCTTTCTCTTGCTCTCAATTATCGACTCCAGCAGTGAATTTCTCATGCCATCTGCCGACAGCGTTGGGTTGATTGGACTCACCTTCCTGCCAAATCCTTACAACGCAAGTGTGGGTCCGCGCAGTAAGCCAAACGCTGCGAAGTTGGTCGAGAGAGCGAGAGGCGTCTCCTCAGTGTGCTTCAGCGCCAATTTCCGCGACGGGCGAGTTTCCTCGGAGACGACATAATCGCTGCGCCGCCTCGGTCATCCCTATACATACATTCGTAATCACGGGATATCCGACACGCCCAGGTTGTCGACAAGCCTTTGGGCGAGCTCTTCAATAGTCCCTAACCGGAATTCTAGGAGTGCTCGATAAAGTCCGTGTAGATCAGCGTTGACGACCACATCCTCGAAATTGATTGTTACGGTGCCCCCGCTAGGTTTATTGGAGCGCTCGGTAATCAAATACGCGAACCGATTTCGATAAGCAGGTGCGACGCCCCATCGATCCCCGGGGCGACCAGGCGACCATAGGTGACCACCTAGATAGCAGACAAGACCCGATTCAGAGACGTAGAAAAGCTCAGGGGATAGAGACTTTGAAGGAACCATACCCACGGGAATTCGCTCACTGATGGCCAGCAACTCCTGAACATGCGGTTTCAGGGCTTCGCACAATGCTACGTGAGGACCCGCAATGTTCGCTGCCGTATCCAAAAGGCTTTCAAGTTCATACTTACTGATATCCGGAGGGGGCCCAGGATTAACAGGGCTCAACGCCCGTACGGATGTCAATTCTTCTGATAATTGAAAATCGACGTGTGCGGTCCTCGGCACGGGTGCGTCAAAGTCAACTCTCACGTCCTGGTTATCCAGCTCGACCACAATCGCTGGATACCCACCAAGAATGTGAGCGAAAGCGGGTGCAGCCGGGAACGGAGAGAAGTTCTCTCCGGCTGTCCGCTCGTCGAGCTCTAGGTCACGAGCCTGGCCCTGGTTTATTCCGAAAACCCGCAACAACACCTGTTTGCCCCCCTCAGCGCAGACCACAATCGACAATGCCGAAGCCGTTGTTGGGGGCCCCAACACTCGATAGTCATCATTGGACAGACCTAGAGAATCAAGGAAATGTCTGAGAATCTCGGAACCGGGCGGGCTCGCTAGGAATTCAATTGGCCATCGCGCGGTCTCAGACCAGCGCCCCGGCCCATGCGGGCTCTGACTCTTTTCTCCCTTACCGTTGGCTCCCGATTTTCTGGCCCAAGTCAAAGTAGGCAGAACTTCAGCTACGGCCAGGAAAAGGCGCCTGCCAAGAACCGCTGCTATGAGGATTGCAGTGGCGCCAAGGGGAGGCGGGGCAATCAATAGTGTGATGACGGCCAACCCCACCGTCGACCACAATGCGGTGGAATCTAACCAGTTACTCAAGGTATGGGCGAAATATGCAAACGCGCTTATGTAGGGGGCTTGGTGGGGCGAGCGTCTAATCAGCCGAACTACTACCAGGGCGCTGACGAAAACCCACAAGTATGAGCTCACCTGGGGTCGCCTAATCGGTGATTTTCCTCTTCATGGACTTCTCGCCGAGGTCGACGGTGAGCCTGTGGGGTTGGCACAGTTCCTGTTTCGCCCCTCGACATAGTCACCCACCGATTTCTGTTACCTCGAAGACCTCTTCGTCTCCCCCGAGCGCCGAGGCCACGGTGTGGGCCGAGCGTTGATCGCCGAGTTGGAGCAAATCGCCCGGGAAAAGGGCGCCCCCAGGCTGTATTGGACCACTGCCCCTGACAACACCACCGCCCGGGCGCTCTATGACAGCGTGGCCATCACCGACCGCGTCCAGTACAAGATTCTCTTGGACTAGCTCACCGAGCCACCGTGAACACTCCGCTACGGGTCGGGGGTGGCGGGGAGATCCACGAAGGGTTTGGGCCGCTCGGCCTGGCGCTGCGTCGCCACACCAGCCACTATGACGAAGGCAATACCCACAGCGTGGAGTGCATCGGGTATTTGTAGGAGCACCAGCGCGCCGATTCCCGCGGCAATCGCCGGTTCAACGGCCATCAGGGTGCCAAACGCCCTCTGATTCATCCGCTTCAGCGCCAACATTTCCAATGCGAAGGGGAACACCGGGGTAAGTATCGCGAGCACCACACCCCACAGGATCACCTCGATAGTGATGTGCCCCCACGCTTGGGGGACGCCAACGAATGCGGCCGTGAGGGCCGCAACCGGTGTGGCGAGCGCGAGACCCTGAATTCCGCTAAAGCGATCCCCCACGTGTTGGGTGAGGACGATGTAGGACGCCCAACCGGCAGCAGCCAGGAGCGCAAACCCCACCCCCAACCATTCGACGACGCCGGACCAGGGTTCTGTGAGTAACACCACCCCGATTAGTGCCACAGCTGGCCACAGCGCCGCCTTTACATTTCGCCCCGCAATCGCCGCCACCGTGAGCGGCCCTAAGAACTCAATCGACACTGTGGTGCCCAGGGGGATGCGCTCAAGAGCTGAAAGGAACGCCGACGTCATGACCCCCGTCGCGATACCCAACCCCAAGAGACCGGGGAGATTGTGACGGGTGATAACCCGCCACTGGGGCCGGACGATGACCCACAGCACAATCGCTCCCAGGGCGAGTCTTAACCACGCCGTTCCGGCGGGACCAATGCGGTCAAAAAGCGACATCGAGAGGGCCGATCCCATTTGGATGCTGATCATTGCGACAACCGCGAGAGTCCAGGGCGGAACCCTGTCTAAAGGGCTCATGCTGTTTGGCCGGCCTGGTGAATCGTCACGGCACAATCATGCCGGAGTTACTGCCACCAACACTTCGTTTCGTCGAAACATTCCAGGGACGCTCGGGGGGTTGTAGCGGGCGAAATATGGCTCACCCACGGCGCGATACCCGCTTCCTTCCACGGCGCGTTGGAGTTTTCCCTCGTGCTCCACGACATGGCTTTCACGCCAATAGCCGCGAAAGCCAAGCGCCGCCACCAATGACCGAGGTTTCGTCTCGAGCGTCACTCGGGGATCTGCGGGTTCTGGCCAAGTGGCCCCAGGCTTATCGGGCAAGACAAAGCTGATTCGATGCTGGTCTGTGCCTTCGGGCGCCTGGATGACCGGCGCTGTCATCGCGATTTTTTCGCCTGAGAGGTTGTAGCCGGAGATGTAGGACACCAAAGGACCAAACCCGATATTTCCGGCATCGGAAAGACCCCCTCTCACATCGACGGAAATCACCTGGTGCTCGGGGTAGGAGCGAATCTCGACGCCACTGGGGAGTGTCTCCATGACGTCGTAGCGCTGTTGTTCGACCATGGCACCAACCTACTCCGCCATGTAAATGCCCGACAGGTCGATGGAATCTTGGTTGGTCAAGCTAACGGGTGTGTTGTAAGTCAGGGGAATATCTTTCGGTTCGGAACCTTTGGGAGTGAAAAACAGCAGGGTGCTCGTGCCTTCCTCACATTCACCCGACATTCCGTAATGGTTTGTCTTGTTGAAGTCGTGCAGGTGTCCGTCTCGGGTGAGGAAATCATGCTCGCAGGGGAAGGGCAGTGTGATGGAAAGCTGCCCGGAGCCGAAGTTTGACACCGTGCTGAAATCAATCTCTGCCGCAAAAAACACCAGCTTGCCGTTCGCGATGTATTCAAAGGTGACGGGCTGGCCCGTATAAACCATGCCGGTCGCACTCAGGGTGGAGGTGAAAGTTTGGGGAGTCGCGGGGATACCAGCTGGGCCCTGCGGTCCGGTTTCACCTTGCTCACCCTGTTCGCGCTGCAGACCTTGTTCGCCTTGCTCGCCTGGGGGCCCTTGCACAATCGCGGTTTCCTGGGTGGTGCCATCGGGAAATTTCACTCCCCGAGCAGGGGCCAGGTAGCCCGTGTCTCCGACATTGCCGATGGTGATGTCTTGAGAGCCCAACACCGACTCGAGTCCTGCTTCAGTGAGGCGAATGTTGCCGATTCGAAGTGAATCGGCAACATCGAGGAGAAAAGCTCCCTCTGTCACCGTCAGACCCACCTGGTCCAGTGTCACTTGGTCTTGAATAAAAATGGTCCCGGGGCCCAGTTGGATAGATTTCCAACGAAACTCACTGGAACCCAACGAATAGGTGTTGTCGGCCTCGGGGATGAGATCACGAATCGCGTGCTCTACCTCAACACATTCGCCCGCTATTCCTTGAGGGCCTTGCTCACCCTGCACCCCTGGCTCGCCTTGAGGGCCTGGCTCTCCCGACCCACCGGTCTCACCCGCCTCACCTGCCTCGCCCTGCTCCCCTTGATCTCCGGTTCGAGGGATGAGCTCCACACAGGAGTCGTCTTCGACTGGGGTGGGCGAATCAGAGAGTAGAGATGTGAGACGAGTTGACTCAGAAACCAAGAACAAAACAATCAGCACTATCGCGAGCGCGAGAATCCACGATAACCACGAAGGGCGTCGAGCGGATGCTGTCGGCATAGTTCCACCTCCTAAGGTGGATTGGCGCCCCACCGTAGCTCTCCTGCATCGTTCACACAAGAGCGCCGAGAAATTCCTCGTAGATCACTCGACGGGCCTTAGTCTGAATACATGGCCACCGACGACCACATCTCCCCAGGAATGCGTGAACAGCTCGATGCGCCCTCATTCCAAGGCCTCGCCACCTTTGGCATGCGACCTTTTGTCACCGACCCCGAGCAGCTCGATCAGATCAAGCCCGATGTGGCGGTGATTGGTGCCCCGTGGGACGACTCAACGACCAACCGGCCGGGTGCCCGCTTTGGCCCCAGGGCCCTCCGTGCCAACGCCTATGACCCCGGTACGTACCACCTGGACTTGGGCATTGAAATTTTTGACCATCTCGATGTGGTCGACTACGGCGATGCGATTGCGAAACACGGGTTGTGGGAGCCCACCCGAGAGGCCATTTTCAACCGAGTCAACGACGTCACCTCGCGGGGAATTGTCCCAGTCGTATTGGGTGGTGACCACTCCGTGACATTCCCCGTGGTGGAAGCTCTCGCAAAGGCCCACGGTGATGGCGAAGTCGCGATGATTCACTTTGATGCTCACGCCGATACCGCGTATGAGATCGAGGGAAACTTCGCAAGCCACGGGGCGATGATGCGCCGGATCATTGAATCCGGCGCGATCCCAGGTGACCGCTTCCTGCAATTGGGCTTGCGTGGCTATTGGCCGGGCGAAGAGGACCAGATGTGGATGCGCGAGAACAACCTCAAGCACTACATGATGCAGGAGTTTTGGGAGCGCGGGGCGATGCCCGTGCTCGACGACGTCATCGCAGAAGCGAAGAAGCGCGCTCCCAAGGCGTACATCTCTATCGACATCGACGTCTTAGACCCGGGCTTTGCCCCTGCCACCGGCACACCCGAACCCGGTGGCTTCGCCCCGATTGACCTCTTGCGTATTGTCAGGCGCCTCACCCTCGAGTTGGATGTGGTCGGGTTTGACGTGATGGAAGTCGCACCCGCCTATGACCACGCGGATGTGACGGTGAACAACGCCCACCGTCTCATTTGGGAGTTCTTTGCCGCGATGGCGGTCAAGAAGCGCGACAGGGCCTAAAACTTTACAGATTTGACCGCATAAGCCGTCACCCCCACAGGCGCGGAGAGGGCAGCGATACTCGACCACCATCGAAGTACTCGAGCCCTTGGTCAATATCGCACTCGAGAAGTAGCGGACCGTCGATATCGACAAACTCGCAAAACTGACCAATCACATAACTCGGAGCCATCGACAGAGAGGTTCCAGTCATGTTGCCCACCATTAGTTTCTTGCCATCTGCTTCTGCGCGCTTCACGATTTCGAGCGCCTCAGTGAGCCCGCCACACTTGTCTAACTTGATGTTGATCACGTCATAGAACGGAGCAACCGCGTCATACTCAGCGAGATTCATCAGGCTCTCATCTGCGCCAATCGGGATGGGCGATTCAATACCGATCAGTGACGTGTCGTCACCCCGCGGGAGGGGTTGTTCCACCATGGCAACGCCGAGCTTTTCAAGATTGGGTAGGTACTCCTCGAGGGAGCCCCGGCTCCAGCCCTGGTTGACGTCGATGACCAGCTCGGCGTCTGGCCGGGCATCACGGACAGCGCGCAACCGTTCAATTGGCAAGTGGTCATCAAGCTTCACCTTCAGATGAGCAAAATCAGAGAGCTCTAACGCTCGGGTGGCCATCTCATTAGGTGTCCCAATACCGATGGTGGCGACAGTGGAGAGCTCGTGGGGCGCGATTCCAAGCACTTGCCAAATGGTTTGCCCACTGACTTTGCACTCGAGATCCCAGTAGGCGCAGTCAAGGGCATTCCGCGCCCCTCCGGCGGGTAAGAAATCTTGAATATCGAGCCGTTTTGCCCCCGATTCGACGACAGAGCGCACCTGCTCAAGCTGGACCATCATCGAGTCTTGAGTGTCGCCGAGGTAGTAGATGCCACACGCCTCTCCCCGACCTCGGTGCTCCCCCTCAGTGAGGGTCACCCACACGGCTTCGAGTTCGGTGAAGGTGTAGCCGGTGATAACAAAAGGGGAGTGAAGCGGGAAGTTCCTCTTTTCAACCAGCATTTCCATGACTAGCCCTGTTCGTTCAGGTAGTCGATGATCGGGCCTGCCCCTCCACGCAGCGGGTCCACAGCGGGAAGTTCATAGGTGTGAGAGAGATTGCGCAGGTACTTCTGCGCCTCCCCGTCACTGAGAGAACTCGTGTTCACACTGATTCCGACGGGCTTGATTCGCGGGTTGACCGAAAAACCAATCTCGATGGTGCGCTCAATGACTTCTGAAATCTCGGGAAGAGGGAAGTTGTCCCATCCGGAAATGCGGGTTCTGCCGGCTTCCGTGCACACCACAAAGGCATCGGGCTGTGAGCCCAAGAGAAGCCCCATGCTCACGGGGGCGTATCCGGGGTGGTGCAGAGCTCCTTGACCTTCGATGACATCCCAGTGGTCATCGTCGTTTCGGGGCGAGAGCATTTCCGCAGCACCAGTGAGGAAGTCAGCGACCACGGCATCCATGGGAATGCCTGAGCCGGAGATCATGATTCCGGTCTGCCCACTCGCCCGGAACGTGGCCTTAATACCCCGTTCGCGCATTTCCTTTTCAATGGCGAGAGCGGTGTATTTCTTTCCCAGTGCGCAGTCGGTGCCAACCGTAAGCAGCCGCTTTCCGGGACGTTTGATTCCGGTTCCTACCGGAATGTTGTCCGGCGGAACTCTCACATCGACTAGAGACCCGCCTCCGCTTTGCGCTGCCTCGACCAGCTCCGGGAAGGAAGTGAGCCGCGTGTGGAACCCGGCCACGACGTCGAGGCCGAGCTCGAGCGCCTGAACTAAAGCGGGTATCCAGTGGTTGGGCAGAGAGCCACCGATGAGGGCGACACCGATGACCACTGACCGGGCGCCTTCGGTCGCGGCGCTCACGATGTTGTGATCGGGCAACCCCGCATCGGCAGTGTTAGGGGTGAGGCGAAACTGCCCCATACACAATTCGGGCCGCCATTGGGCGAGGCCGAGTCCGGTTTTGGCGTAGGTGGGTCGTTCTTCATCACCAAAGAACACTAAATAGGGGGTTCTCAATTCTCGCACCCTGCAAGTGTGCCACGCCTGTGGGGACCCCAAAAACAACTTTATTGTCCACAAATCACAGCAAGAAGAAGGTCTCCACGAATACGTCGATAGCCCTTGTAATACCGTTTTGATACCATTAGCGTCATGGCCATGACACTGCGAATTAGCGACGCTTTGGACCGCCGACTCAACGAGTTCACGGCGCAATCGGGCGTCTCAAAAAACAAGGTTGTGCTCGACGCAATTGAGGCCTATCTCGATCAAGCGGAGCTCAAGTCCGCCACACGAAGCTCCGTGCAGCGAATTGTGGCTCGAGACTCTGAACTGCTCAATCGACTCTCAGACGCATGAGCTCGCCGCTCAACCTCGATGCGTTCGTTGAGGCGCTGCGCGAAGTGGGCTTCGTCGTGAGAGATGCAGGCCTTCTGGCGTCGGCACTCGAGCGCCCGCACACGACGCTCTTTGGCGAAGAGGTTTACCCGACCTTGGCCGAGAAGGCTGCCGCGATGGGCCACGCCATTGCCAAGTATCACCCGATGCTCGATGGAAATAAGCGCTCCGCTTGGATTGGCATGAACGTGTTTCTCGAGCTAAATGGGTTCGATGTCGAAGCATCAGTCGATGAAGCCTTCGACTTCATGCTCGATATCGCCAACGACCGAATCGAGCTTCCCGCTATCGCCTCGTGGCTCGAATCTCGGATGAGACCGCTGAGCTAGGTAGGTTCTATTCGAACCGCAGCGCGTCGACTGGCTGTAGCTTCGCCGCTGTTCGTGCTGGCCACACGCCGAACACGATGCCGACAAATGCGCTGAAGCCCAGTGCGAGGGTCACCGTCGCGGGATCAATAAAGAAATCCCAGTCGCCGAGGCGGGAGAGACCAAACGACGCCAATTCTCCGATGACGAGGCCAATGAAGCCTCCCATCAACGAAAGAACCACAGCCTCCATCAAGAACTGCACCAGAATCTGACCCTGAGTGGCGCCGATGGCTCGACGAACACCAATTTCCCTCGTGCGCTCACGCACCGAGACCAACATGATGTTCATGATTCCGATACCACCAACCACGAGGCTGATCCCCGCGATACCGGTGATCAGAAGACTCAGTGTCCCGGTGACGGTGTTGACCGCGTCTTGAAGGGCGGCTTGGTTGAAGATGATGAACTCTGCGTCATCGTCATCGACGAAGCCCTTCTCAGCGCGCAGATACGACTCCACACCCTGCTCAACAGAGTCGACGGTCTCTTTCGCAGTTGCTTGCACGTTAATCACCGAGACATAGGGCGACTTGGCAAAGAGGCTGCGGGCTGCGGTTTGGGTGATGTAGACGTTGCCGCCTCCACCAAAACCATCAGCGTCATCGAGTACACCAATGAACTGGAAGGCGACTCCGTTGATACGGAACTCGTCACCCAGGTTGTCAAAGCGCATGCCCAGCTCATCAGCGGCGACGGCGCTCAACACGGCGACCCTCGCGGACTGGGCGCCGGGGGCTGCAGGTAAGAAGCGGCCCGAGGCCACCGTGGGTGTCGCAATCGCTTCGTAGCCCGGGGACACACCAATTAGACCCAGCGAGGTCTCATTTCCCTCAAAACTGGCCGATCCGTTACTGCGCACTTCGCTCGAGACGCGAAGCACGTTGGGTAAAGCCGCAATGTTTGCAGCGTCCGAATCTTGCAAACCATCCGGCGTCGTCGCCGTCACCGAAATCTGGTTGGCTCCTAAGTCCGCCAACGATTCGTCGATACCTTGTTGGGCCCCCTGCCCCACGGAAATCAGCGCCACCACAGAAGTAACACCGATGATGATGCCGAGCATGGTGAGCGCACTGCGCATTTTTGACGCCCGAATGCGCTGGAGCGCCATGCGCAAAATCAGCCACGGAGTCATCGAACACCCACCATTTGATCAGACTTCTCGTCTCGCTCAATCAAACCGTCGCGGATGTACACACGACGCTTGGCAGCCGCCGCGACATCCAAGTCGTGAGTAATCAACACGATCGTGCGTCCATCTGCGTTCATCTCTTTGAACGTGTTCATGACAGCTTCCCCAGAAGCCGTATCGAGAGCACCCGTCGGCTCGTCCGCCAATACGAGGTCGGGATTGGTCACGAGAGCCCGGGAAATAGCAACACGCTGCTGCTGACCGCCACTGAGCCGTGAGCGATCGAAGTCGAGGCGGTCACCCAAGCCGAGTTTCGAGAGCATCTCTGCTGCTCGACGACGTGCCTCGCGAGGCCCAATGCCCTGATAGAGAAGCGGGGTTGCCACATTGTCAACGGCCGACGTCAACGGGAGAAGCTGAAACTGCTGGAATACGAAACCGATGGCCTTCGAGCGAAGAGCGGTGAGTTCTTTGTCGTTCAGGTCCTTGACGTTCTTGCGCGCGACAATCACATCGCCTGAGGTCGGGCGATCTAAGCAGCCAATGAGGTTCATCATCGTGGACTTACCAGAACCCGATGGGCCTACGATGGCCACAAATTCCCCGCGTTCTACCTGCAGGCTCACGCCGGCGAGCGCCACTGTTGCCACATCCCCGGTTTGGTATTCCCGGCGGACGTTGCGCAAGTCAACGACCAATTCGCCCATCAGTTAAATTGTTCCTGCTGCCGCTGGCGGTCTTCAACGCCGGGAGGCGGGCCAGTTCCAGGCTCCCAATCACCGCCCACAACAGGAAATTCTCCTACGTCACCGATGATCACGGTTTCGTTACCCTCGAGCCCGCTAACAATTTCAACGAACGCACCACCTTCGACGCCCGTCTCTACGTAGACCGCCCGGATGGTGCCATCAGCCTCGAGCACATTCACCACGGTCTGGTCACCCTCGATGTTCAGCGCGGCCACCGGGACAGCGACAACACCCGGCGTCTGGTCAGTAATGATGTTGATCTGAGCGGTCATGCCCACTCGAAGTTTGGCGGGAGGATTATCCACCGACACCGTCACCTCATAGGTGGTGAGGGTTCCACCAGAGGGGTCGACCTGACCCACGAGGCCGACCTCGGTCACCGTTCCGGTAGTGGATTCCTCAGGCAATGCATCGAAGTCGACGTTCACCTCTTGGCCGTCTTCGATACCGACGATGTCGGATTCGGCAAAGTTTGCGGTGACTTCAAAACCACCCAGGTCGGCGATCACAAACAAATCAGCTCCCGCCGAGGTGACGGAGTCGCCTTCCTCAACTCCGACCGAGAGGACCGTGCCCGACATGGGAGCAGTCAGCGTGGCCTTCGCAAGATTCGCTTGAGCACTCTCTAATCCAGCTTGAGCGGACCCCAACGCGGCTGCTGCAGCGGCCTTCTGGCCCGGAACCCGAGCCTGCTGATATTCAGCGGTGTCGTACTGGGCTTCTGCCGCCCCGATTTGAGCGCGAGCTGCATCGACAGCTTCGGAACGGTTGTTGCTCAGATCCTTCGCGTCGGCCAAGGCCTTCGCGGCGGTCATCAGTGCCTGGTTGGCGGTGTTGATGGCCTGTTGAGCTTGAGCCTCCGCTAAATTCGCGGCCGATACTCCGTCGCGGGCCGACGAAAGAGTCGACTGGGCGGCAGCGACGGCCGCATCGAGCGCAACGGTGTCGAGCGTTGCCAGGGTGTCGCCCGCATTCACCACGTCACCGGCTTCGACAGCCACTGTGGCGACCTCGCCCGCGACCGCGAACTTCACACCCATCTGCTCCGCGGCTTGAACCTCGCCTGAGGCCGCAACGGTGGAGGTGATGTCCATCACCGCTGAGGAATCAGTGATCAACACCTCCGCTGGATCGGGCTGCGGCGCCAGGGCACGCGCAACGATGACTCCGATCACGACGAGCACAACGGCGACAGCACTGATAATGAGAACTTTGGTGGACTTCTTCACAACGACTCTTTTTCTCCCTTAATGCCGAAGATGTCGGCAGGTAGTAGCGAGTCTTCCACTACGGCGGGTACCTGCCTGAAGGCTCGCTGGGAGTTCCCTAAACGAGATCACAATCTCTGAGAGACTCTCAGCATGGATGTTCTCGAGCGCAACAACCAAAAAGGACTTCGCTGGGTTCTGCGGGCGGGAGCGACGGTGTTTGGCCTGAGCGCTCTGATCCTCCTGTTTTCTCCCTCCACCTTTCTCTCTCTACTCGCCTTGCCCTCGTCTGCCGACCAAGAATGGTCGATGCGCATGATTGCGATCACCCTGGTGGCCCTCACCGGAAACATGGCCGTTGTCTCGTTCAGCGCCATGCACCCCGGCGTGATCGCTGCATCGATTGTGATGATGCTCTCGGCGGGAGCACTAGGTTTCCTCACGTTGATGATCCCCGCCGCCATCACCTGGTTCACCGTGCTTTACGCACTGGTGGGTTTTGGCTTCTCTGCTGCGTACCTCGTCGGCCTTGCCCTCTGGCTTCGGCCGGCTCGCTAAACTTTCGGGAATGGCTGACACCACTCCCCCGCTTCTTGTTTGGCTCGACGCCGAAATGACCGGTCTCGACCCCGACGTTGACGAATTAGTCGAAATTGCGGTGCAAATTACCAACTACGACCTACAGCGTCAGGACGATGGCTTCCACATCGTGATAAAGCCCAGCGACGCCTCGCTTGAGCAGATGAGTGATTTTGTGCGCACCATGCATACCGACAGCGGACTGATTGAAGACATCCCCCACGGCGTAACTCTGGAAGAAGCAGAAGAGAAGCTCATGGAGTACCTGCGTGGGCACCTGCCCGAGGCGGGAACTGCCCCCCTTGCGGGCAACACCATTGGCACTGATCGGGCGTTTATTCAGCGCTACATGCCCCAGGTGCACAACCACCTGCACTACCGAAACATTGACGTGTCGACCATCAAAGAACTCGCCCGGCAGTGGTTCCCCAAGGCGTATTACCAATCGCCGGAAAAGAACGGTGGGCACCGTGCGAGCGCCGACATTCTCGAATCCATCCGCGAATTGGTGTACTACCGAAGCGCCGTGTTCGTGGATATACCCGGCCCCACCACCACCGAGGTGAAGAAGATCAGCGCCGAGGTCACTGAGGCATTCGGGCCCATCGGCAACTAAGCCTGGCTGTATTACACTTGGAGGGTTGCCCTCAGGGCACATGGTGGGTATAGCTCAGCTGGTAGAGCGCCTGGTTGTGGTCCAGGAGGTCGCGGGTTCAAGCCCCGTTACTCACCCCATGAACTGGCCCACACTCGACGAGTTTGAAGCGATGGTGGTCGAAGCTCTCGACCTCCTTCCTGACGAGATGGTCGAGGGTCTTGACAATGTCGTGTTTCTTGTCGAAAACGCGCCTCCCCCGGGCGATGACATTCTCGGCGTCTACGACGGTGTGGCGCTCACACAGCGGGGAGATTACGGTTACGGCGAACTGCCCGATCGAATCGTGATTTTCCGCCAACCCCTCATTGACCTGTGCCGTGACCTCGAGGAATTACGAAAAGAAATCCACGTGACCCTCGTGCACGAAATTGCCCACTATTACGGCATCGATGACGAGCAGCTACACCAGCTCGGTTGGGCCTAAGTCGTGATGTGTTCGCCGGCGAGTTCTGGAGAACGATGCAGAGCAATAAATCTCTCCTCCTGCATTGCCCAGCGACGCCAGTGCGGCCGATAGGTCTCGCCATCTCTGGCCATGGCCCGTCGATAACGCTCCTCATCGGAGGCTCTCAACCATACGGTTCGAGTGGCCCATCGCGTCATCAAGGGTGAAAGCGCCCCGCACCCCTCCACGATGAGCCCTGACGTAGAGTGAATCGCCCGGGTTGAGGTGTAGGCCATCGCTGACCAATCCCACTGCGGCACAGCAACGGTTCCCTCTTCTATCCAGCGGGGAACGAGCCCTCGTGCCACCAAGGCCTGACCGGCATCAAGGCCATCCCAGCCCGGATACACCTCATCAAGGCTCAACACTTCCCAACCCGTTTCGCTCGCTAGAGCGCGGGCCCACTCGGTCTTACCTGATCCGCTTCGACCATCGACCACAATGAGCTCCCGCCTCATCAGCCCACGCCTTCAATAAGGAGCGACCCAACTCGGGAGACGATGACTACCACAACGCCCGCTCCAATTATGACGCCGTCCACGGCGCTCCACGTGCTGCGGCGGAAATGGGTCCTTGCCCCGCGGCCAAAGCCTCGCGCTTCCATCGCGGTGGCAAGAATTCTTGAGCGGCGCAGGGCAATAACCAGCACAGAAAACACGTCGCGAGGAAGTCGGCGAAGGCGAGGGCGGTCTGCCACACCACGGGATCGGCGCGTGAGCAACAGTTGACGATAGTCATCGCCCAAAACCTGCACGAGGCGCAGTGCCGCGAGCGCTCCCATCACGAACCGCTCGGGGAGCTTTACCTTTTGGCTCAGCGCATCGGCCAAACGTGTGGCGTCGACTGACTGAAACAACACGACCGCCGGGGTGGCAATTGCGGCGATGCGAATCAGGGTGGCCATCGCCAACTCAAGCGAGCCCTCGCTGACTTCGGCCACACCCCACGACCACACGACAAACCCTGAACTCTCGCCGTAGAGCGCAATCGTGATGGCCGCAAACACTGCCGCCACCGCCACCGGAATAAGCCGGATCACACTCCGGCGGGTGAGCGCGCGACCAATAAGCAACAGGAACAGGATTGCGACGAGAGCGATGGCGGACTCGAGCGCATCGACTCGTGCCACGAGCCCCACGGCGATTGCCGTTGCCGCGGCCAGCAGTGACAGGGGGTTTGCTCGATGAAGCCAGCTGGGCACGCGCGCAGCGTCACCAGCATCCGGGCTTTGCTCGTGCGCTGCAAGCGCATACTCTCTCGCGTCCAAAGCGGTAATCAGCGATCGATCGTGGGTGACGAGGACAATCGCGACTCCGTCGCTCGCCAATTGCGAGAGAAGTGTGGCCAAGTGCTCCCGAGCAACCCGATCCAAACTCTGACTTGGCTCGTCGAGAATGAGCAGCCGCTGCCCGGCAATCGTGGCACTCGCGAGGGCAAGCCGGCGCGCCTCTCCTCCCGAGAGGGTGGCCGGATGTCGGTCGAGCAGGCCCGCCAACCCGAATCTCTCCACCCAACTCGCGCGCAGGTCAACGTGGTCGGGGGTTTCCCGGAGAGAAAGTGCCAGGTCAAGATCGTCCGAGACAGTGTCAGCCAGATGGTGGTGAGCAGGGTTTTGTGGCACGAACGACACGGCGCGGCCCAAGCGCACAGACCCCCATTCGTGCGGTCGGTGCGGCTGGACTATTTCGCCTCCTCGCGGGGGTAACAAGCCTGCGAGGGTCAGTGCGAGAGTGGATTTGCCCGAGCCGTTGGGCCCCGTGATCGCGAGAATATCTCCCTCGTCAAGCCTGATCGAGTGTGTCCCGGGCAGTGTGTGGTCTCGGCCAATCGCGAGCTGCTCACATTGCAGGGCCACCACCAGAGACGGGTTCGTGAGGGAGTGCACCCGCGGAAGGTCATCTTTCCAACTCACGGGGGCGTCGTCGACGGAGTAGACGCTGGTGGACCCCGATTCCATCACCAGGACCTGGTCAACCAGTTCTCTCCACCGGGAGGGTTCATGGTCAATCACGACCATCGTGAGCATCCGCGCCTGACGAATGGCACGAATCGCCTCGATTACCTGCCCGCGGCCCCGCTCATCTAAGGCCTGGAGGGGTTCATCCAGAATGAGCAGATGCGGCCGCATCGCAAGAGCCCCCGCGAGCGCGAGGCGTTGCCGCTGGCCACCCGATAGCTGGGCGGTGGGGTAGCTGAGGGGAAGCTCCAGGCCAACCACGCTAAGCGCCTCATCAATGCGCCCAGGCATTTCCTGCGGGGGAACCGCGGCGTTTTCCAACCCAAAGACGATGTCGTCCCCGACGGTGTGCATGATTGTCTGGTCGTCAGGTTGCTGCAAGACCATGCCCACCCTGATCGGCTCTCCCCCCTCAGCCGAGTGCGTCAGGGAGAGCACACCGGTACTCACTCCATCGTCTTCTAGTGAGAGAAGCCCTGCGAGGGCCCGGGCCAGAGTCGATTTTCCGCTGCCCGATTGCCCGACAACGAGGGCGCTGTGCCCTGCGGGAAGGTGCCAGGTCAGGTCCGAAACAGCGTCTGATTGCGACCCGAAATAGCGGAAGCCGAAGCTCTGCGCCTCGACTTCCACTGCGCGGGTCAGCGTCGTCATCGGCGTGAGAGCACCCCGGCCCGGGATAAGGCTCGGGCGAGCGCAAATCCACCAATACCCGCTAACACCACACCTGAGGCCACGGAAGCCGCTGCGTAAACAATGGTGAACAGGGTGTCCGCGCCGGCGTAGTAAAGCGAGAGGTCAAGCGCAGCCATGGCGATCCCCGACCCTGCACCGGCGAGGAGAGCGGCCACCAGGCCCCAGGAGCGATACAACAGCAACGCAAAAATAAGCTCGGCACCGAGGCCTTGGACCACGCCGTACAACAAAGTGATGACGCCCCATTGGTTGCCGATGAGTGCGGATACGGTGGCGGCAACTACTTCGCCATACAAAGCCGCTCCTGGTTTTCGAATGATGAGGGCTGTGAGCAAGCCTCCTAAGAGCCACACCCCATGTCCCACGGCGGACAATCCCGGTACGAGGGCCCCTAGGGGGTCGAGGATGGGAGAGTTTGCGACGTTCCAGACGGCAAAGAGCAGCCCCGTCGCGACCGCGACGACGCTGGCGGTGACAATGTCGCGAGTGCTCCAGCGACGAGATAGTGGTGACGCATTATTCATCAGCGTGCCTTTCTGTGGTGTTCAGATGGGGCACGGGGTCGAGGTCCTCCCTGCGCTGGCATTATCCAGATCAGGTTCGACGGTCGAAGCTCTCGCTTCCTCTCAGCCGTTATGGCTCCCGTGTAGTGGCGAGTGTAGCCGGGTTATCTGGAGCCCGGGCGAAAAAGGGTGTTTTGTCGCAATTGGTGTCCCCAGCGCATGCCCTTCGCAATGGGGTAAATCGCGAGATAGCCCCAGGCGGGCACCCGGAGTCGACGTTTGCGAATTCCGTGGTGGCGGTAAGTCCGCTCGAACCGCTGGACATAGTCGTAGAAATCTCGGGGGGTGCTATCGAGCCGTCGCGCGGACATTCCCGCCACCATTTGTGAGGCATAGACCGCTTTGAGGCCGTGGTCGAACAAGTGCACCGAGAGGTCGATGTCTTCGTGCATGAGGTCTTGCTCATCGAGACACACCTCGTCACGGATTCTCTTCCACGCTTCTCGTCGGAGCGCCATATTGGTCCCGAAGAGGAACGCGTAGCTCGTGGCTAAGCGAAACATTGCTTTGCGAGCGGTGTCATCTGCTCGGGCCATATAACGCCGAAGCGGCATGTCGTAATAGATCACAGGCCCGGTCGCGGCGTGCACCTCGGGATTGAGAAAAACGTTTTGGACCTGTTCGACCCAGTCAGGTTCGAGCAGGGTGTCGGAATCGATTCGTCCAATGATGTCGCTGGTGACCGAGTTAAAACCCATGTCTCGGGTGGGGATGATCCCCTGGGCTTTTTCTTGGCGCAACACCGTGATGGGAGCGTCCGGAAACTCCGCGATGAGCTCACGCAAGATTGCGGGAGTCTGATCGGTGGACTTGTTGTCGACAACGATGATTTCGGCTGCGGGAACGGTCTGCCCCACGGCTGCAGTTACACAGGCGCGAATGGTTGCTTCTTCGTTGTAGGCAGGAATCACGATCCCCACCGTCGGGCGCGATGATTCGTTCACCGACGACCCGCCAAATCTGCCGCCATCAGCTGCACGAGCACGGAGCCCCCCTTGGTGTCTTGAGTGCCCACGTTTTCAAATCCCATCTTCCGATGAAACGCGATACTGGCCGGATTCGGCGGGTCCAAATTGACCTCGCAGGTGACGTGCTGCGCACCGCGCGACGTCGCCTCGTCGAAGACCTGTGCGTAGAGAGCCGCGCCGAGTCCCCCTCCGCGGAAAGGCTTCGCAATCACGATGCGGTCAATATAAAAGTGGGAGTCAAAGTTCGACTCAAAGAACCGATAGTTCTCCGAGTCGTAGTCTGCGCCGGGAGAAAAACACATCACAAAGCCAGCGATCTCATCGCCACTTTGTGCCACCACACCCCACGAGGCTTTTTCTGCAAGCGCCGCCATCTCCTCACCGGTCGCGCGAGGGACGGCCGGGTAGGCGTCGTTGTTGATCACACGCAGAATCTTGAGATCGCTGTGGTCAATCGGCCGGAAAGTGACATCCGTAGGCGACGCTGAGGCGTGAGTTTTTGCCACGCGCACAGCCTAGACCAGCGACCAGAGAAGCAAAATTACCAGCCCCAGGTCCCTGCAGCGCCCTTGAAGGGACCCTTCACGCGGGAGGTAATCCAGCCACCATAAAAGTCACCCTCTTGAGCCTCCACACGCGCACCATCGACCGTGCATTCATCAACCCGGCCCGGATAGAGGGCAATGTAATCGCGGATGCGGAGAAAGTCTCTTGTTGGTTCGGGGTACCACCACGCGACGCGCGGAATGCGCTGCTCTCCGACAACGAGGTCGGCGTAGTGAGCTACTCCCTTGAACTCACACACGGTAGGGCCTGGGACCGGCTCAAAAAACTCCATCCGGCAGTCTTCGCGCGGAAGATAATACGTCGGCGGGTGGGACGTTTCGAGGACCCGAAAAGCGCGGGTGGTGTCGCAGATGACTTCCCCGCCGTGGCGGACAATGACATGCTCGGAGCTGGGCTCCAGTCGAGGTGGGCGCGGATAGTCCCATACTGACTCTTGTTCTGGGGTTGACACGGGGTGACCTCCTCCGAGCAGGGTAGGTGTGGCGCGTGGGCGCACTCTGGGAATCATGTGTGTAGACCCCGCGGAAGCCAACGGACCCCGCTAGGCTGTACACGCGTGACAAACCCCTGAAGTTCGACTGATCTACCTTCGCAAGTTGGTTGTGTGGGAGCACAACGGGGAGTGTTGACGAGTTGTTTCGTCCCTCGAAACTCCTACCAGCAAGACAGCAACAGCAAAGGAAGTTCATGGCCACCGGAACCGTTAAGTGGTTTAACGCCGACAAAGGCTACGGGTTCATCACCCCCGACGATGGTGGAGCAGACGTGTTTGCCCACTTCAGCGCGATTCAGTCCTCTGGATACCGCTCACTCGAAGAAAACCAGAAGGTTGAGTTCGACACGACCGAAGGCCAAAAAGGCCCTCAGGCAGAAAACATTCGCCCGCTCTAAGCGCCGAACAATTCAGCTAACGCCAGCCCTCCGGGGCTGGCGTTACTGTTTCCACTCTTAAAATGGTCTGATGCGGCCATTGACTCCTGAGCAGATTCGGGACGCTCTGGTGAATGTCGATGAGTCCGAGCGCGATTCCATTCCGCTGCCGGGCTTACACGAGACCGTCTGGGATGAGCGAGAGTTTTTGGGATGGCGCGACCCTGAGCGACCTCACCGTGGATACATCGTGTACTGGGACGGCTCGACACCGCGCGGGGTGAAACTTCGCGCGGCAGAATCTGCAATGCCCGCAGGAAAGCCAGCGATGTGTTCTCTCTGTCACACCCAACAGCCCGCACCACAGGTCAGCTTGTTCGTTGCCCCCAAAGCAGGTCACCGCGGGAGACGGGGAGACACGGTCGGCACCTATCTCTGCCGAGACTTGTCCTGCTCAGCACTCATTCGCATGAAACCGGCGGAAGACCCTCAACACCCTCAAGCCTCAGATACGGTGCGCAGTCGATCTGAAGGCGTGCACCAGCGACTGGCGGGTTTCACCGCGCGGGTGATCGGTGACGAAGCGCTTTAGCGCTCTGAGCGGCCCAGAACCACAATCGGAATCACGAACGCCAAGACCGAGGTGAGCACACCGGCGCCAAACAACAGCGCCGCGAACTGCTCGGGCACCACAAAGGCGTAGGCGAACATCGGGAACGACGCGAGGAACACCAGCGAGGAGATGATGAAGAGAAAGACGTTCATGGTCCTCCCAGTATTTCACAGTCAGCCGGAGCGTTAGCCCGACTGACCCGCTCTCTCCAAAATCAACTCACGCACCCGTTTCGCATCTGCTTGACCTCCGAGTGCTTTCATCACTTGGCCAATGACCGCTCCCGCCGCCTGCACCTTGCCCTCTTGAATCTTGGCCATCACATCGGGGTCAGCAGCGAGCGCTTCGTCAATGGCGGCGAGGAGCGCCGAATCATCAGAGACCACGGCCATGCCGTTTTTCTCGATGATTTCTTCCGGGGTGCCTTCACCCTCAATCATGCGAGCAAGAACGTCCCTCGCGATCTTGTCGGTGATGACGCCCGATTGAACGGTGGACTCTAGTTGCGCGACCTGTTCGGGCCTCAACAAACTGCGCGGCTCGACCTCACGTTCGTTGGCAATGCGTGAGAGCTCACCGAGCCACCACTTCTTCGCGGCCTGGGCGCTTGTCCCCAACGCGATTGTGGCCTCAACATCATCGAGCATTCCCGCGTTCACAATCGCCTGGAAGTCCATTGCGGGCAATGCCCATTCCTCGCGCAAGCGTCGCCGACGCGCAACCGGTGGCTCAGGCAATTGCCCACGCAGTTGCTCCAATAGCGCCGGGTCGGGGGTGACGGGCAGAAGGTCAGGCTCGGGGAAGTAACGGTAATCGTCGGCGTCACTCTTGGGCCGCCCCGGGCTCGTTTGCCCGGTGTCTTCGTGCCAGTGGCGGGTCTCCTGGATGATCTTCTCGCCTGACGCAAGGAGAGTCGCCTGGCGTTGAATTTCGTATCGCACAGCGCGCTCGATCGAGCGGAACGAGTTGACGTTCTTCGTTTCTGAGCGGGTACCAAACTCGCTCTGACCCTTTGGCCTGAGCGAAACATTCGCGTCGCAACGAAGGTTTCCCCTCTCCATACGCGCCTGGGAGACGCCGAGGGAGAGAACAATGTCACGAATGGTTTGCACATATGCGCGAGCGAGTTCGGGCGCGCGCTCCCCCGCCCCCACAATGGGTCGGGTCACAATTTCGACGAGCGGAACACCCGCACGGTTGTAATCGACCAATGAGGACTCAGCACCGTGAATCCGCCCGGTGTCGCCACCGATGTGAGTGAGCTTGCCGGCATCCTCTTCCATGTGGGCACGCTCAATTTCGACACTCCACAGCGTCTGATCCTCGAGCTCCACCTCGACCGTCCCGTCGAACGCAATCGGCTCGTCGTATTGGCTGATTTGGTAGTTCTTGGCCAGATCGGGGTAAAAGTAGTTCTTGCGCGCGAACCGAGAGGTTTCGGCAATCTGGCAGCCCAGCGCGAGTCCCAGAGAAATGCTTGATTGGATGGCCTGTTCATTTACGACCGGCAGTGAACCCGGCAACCCGAGGCACACCGGGGATATCGCCGTGTTGGGAGCAAAGTCCTGCATCGACGCGGCCGGGTTGGGTGCCGGCGAGAACATTTTTGTCGCCGTATTGAGCTCGACGTGTACTTCGAGTCCAATAACCGGCTCAAAAAGCTCGAGCGCCTTCTCGTAATCCATCAGCTTGGCCATTAGCCCACCTCCCCGCGAGGCTGACCCGGTTCGGGCACTAAGGAGGAGACGTGTGCTCCATCACGCGCCACAATCAGCGCTTCCAGAGCTGCCCCAATGCGAAAGAGTCGCTGGTCTTCATACGCCGGCGCCATCAACTGTGCTCCCACGGGCAATCCGTCTTCTGGGGCGAGCCCCATCGGCAACGCCAAACCGGGAACGCCCGCGAGGTTGGCCGGAATCGTGGTCATGTCGTTGGCCCACATCGTGAGCGGATCATCTAACTGCTCGCCAAAGCGGAAGGCGGTGGTCGGCGCGGTGGGAGTGATCAGCGCATCCACCTGTGAGAACGCGTGGGAGAAATCCTGCTGGATCAGTGTACGGACTTTTTGGGCCTTGCCGTAGTAGGCGTCGTAGTAACCGGCGCTCAGCGCGTAGGTCCCCAAAATGATGCGACGTTTCACTTCATCACCAAATCCCGCCTCACGAGTCGCCGCCATCACATCTTCGACAGTGACCTGGCCATCTTGGGGGGTGATGCGCAGTCCGAATCGGACCGAGTCGTATTTGGCGAGGTTGCTCGATGCTTCCGCAGGGAGGATTAGGTAATAGGCGGAAACGGCGTAGTCAAAATGTGGCGCATCGATGTCGATGATTTCCGCCCCGTGAGCACTCGCGAGCTCGAGTAGTTCGTGGAAGCGCTGTCTCACGCCCGGCTGGAAACCTTCCGTATCCAACTGGAGCACCCTTCCGAGTTTCACCCCGGTGAGGTCGGGCGCCGCGGCCGACTGAACGGCAGCATCCAGCATCGACGGCCAGGGTGAGGCAATCGAGGTGGAGTCGTGCGCGTCGTGTCCGGCAATGACGTCGTGGAGCAACGCCGTGTCAACGACAGAGCGGGCAACGGGACCCACTTGGTCCAGAGAGGACGCAAGCGCAATCACCCCATATCGGCTCACCCCGCCGTAGGTGGGTTTAAATCCGACCGTTCCCGTCACAGCAGCGGGTTGGCGAATGGATCCGCCGGTATCGCTCCCCAGCGCGAGGGGCGCTTCAAACGCTGATACGGCTGCCGCCGAACCACCGCCGGATCCTCCCGGGATACGCTCAACGTCCCACGGGTTCGCGGTGCGGTGATAGCCAGAGTGTTCAGTAGAGGAACCCATGGCGAATTCGTCCATGTTGGTCTTGCCCAAAGCCACCATTCCCGCGGCTCGATACTTCGACACCACAGTGGCGTCGTAGGGCGGTTGCCACCCCTCCAGAATGCGTGAGCCGGCCGTGGTGGGCATATCTGTCGTACACAGAACGTCTTTCACTGCCAGAGGTAAGCCTGCCGTTGACGGTAGTTGCTCGCCTTTAGCCCGACGGGAATCGATGTCGTCCGCATCTCCCAGCGCTTTCTCGCTCACATGGAGAAAGGCCTGCACTGTGCCTTCGACCTGTGAAATGCGATCGAGATGTGCCTGTGTGACCTCGCGCGAAGAAACCTCGCCCGCATTGAGCAGGCCCTGAAGTTCAATGGCCGGCAGCCGGGTCAGTTCGCTCACTGCTCTTCTCCCAAAATGGCGGTCACTCTGAAGCGGGAACCGTCGTGATCGGGAGCCCCCGCCATTGCCTGCTCAGTGCTCAACGTGTCCCCGACGACGTCAGGTCGGAACACGTTACCCAGCGGGATGGGGTGTGAGGTGGGCTCCACATCGGGGGTTGCCACTTCACCCACTTTTTCCACCGCGGACACGATGGCCCCCAGCTCACCGGTGAGTCGATTGACTTCATCCTCGGTAAGGGCAATGCGGGCCAAAGTAGCCAGGTGACGCACCTGCTCCGGGGTGATGTGGGACATGCTTCTCCGTTCGGACAACCGACTCACCAGTCTAGACGGGCGTGTTCTAGCCCTCTCCCACCGCGTCGAGGCCTCGCTGGAGAACATCGGCGAACATTTCCCCCGTGGCCACTGGGATACCCAGGGTCTCTGCTTTGGTGAGCTTTGACCCGGCACCCGGGCCAGCAATCACCAGACCCGTCTTCTTGCTGACGCTGGAAACAGGTGTGCCGCCAGCCTGACGAACCGCTTCTTCGGCTTCTTCTCGCGTGTAGCCCTCGATCGACCCTGTCACGACGACGCTGAGGCCCGATAGCGGACCCTGAACGGCTTCGCTCGGACCCACCCAGTTGGGCTCTTCAAAGCTCACGCCGGCTTCCCGCCACTGAGTCACGATGTCTCTGTGCCACTCCACAGCGAGCCAATCTCGAATCGAGTGGGCGATGGTTTCTCCCACCCCGTCGATCGCCGCGAGCTCTTCGACCCCAGCGTGCTCGATGGCCGCGAGAGATCCAAAATGGTCGGCCAGTGCGCGGGCTGCGACCGGCCCCACGTGGCGGATGTTGAGCGAGACCAAGAATCGCCAAAGTGGCTTCGCCTGTGCCCTCTCGAGCTGATCAATCAGTTCGAGCGCTGCTTTGGAGGGCACGAATTCTTCATCACCCCAGAAACCAACCGCCTCAGTCGACGCCGGGTCATTCTTTTGCCTCTTGCGCCTAAACGGCGTCAGCGCGATTGGACGCCCGTCCTCCTCCGTTTTCCCCTCACCCGTGTCTGGATCACGCGGCTGGTACACCACCGGAAAAAGGTCCTCAAGGGTGAGAGCAAACAGCTCTGCTTCACTACGCAGCACGGGCTCATGGGGAGGAAGAGGCTGGGTCAGCGCGAGGGCGCTCACCTCGCCCAAACCCTCGATGTCTAGGGCCCCTCGAGAACCAATGTGCTCGATGCGACCGCGCACCTGGGCGGGGCAGCTTTGCTGATTGGGGCAGCGCAAGTCGATATCACCCTCTTTTTGAGGGGCGAGAATCGCGCCACACTCCGGACACTTAGTAGGCATCTCAAACGGTCGTTCATTGCCGGTGCGTTTTTCGACCACGGGTCCGAGCACTTCAGGAATCACGTCCCCGGCTTTGCGAATGACGACGTGATCACCGATAAGAACTTCTTTGGCTTTGACAACTTCTTGGTTGTGCAGTGTCGCGCGCTCTACTTCGCTACCTGCCACGACCACCGGCTCCAATACGGCATAGGGGGTGGCCCGCCCCGTCCGACCCACGCTCACTACGATGTCGCGCAGAATCGTGGTGACCTGCTCGGGCGGATATTTGTAAGCAATGGCCCAGCGGGGCGCGCGGGAGGTGGCCCCGAGTTCTCTCTGCAGAGACCACTGATCGACTTTGATAACCGCACCGTCAATTTCGTGGTCTAACTCAGCACGCTGCTGATGGAAGCGTTCAATGTAGCTAAGGACGTCATCCACACTCTGGTGCACCCCAACGTGGGGTGAGACGGGAAGCCCCCACCCCTCGAGTAACTGATAGAGCTCGCTTTGGGTGGCAAGGGGTGGTTCTGGCCACGCTCCAATGCCGTGGACGGTCATCGACAGTCGCCTGAGACGATCGAGTGCGAGAACCTTCTTCGCCTCCGACTTGCCATCTATTTTTTGGCGCAACGAACCTGATGCGGCATTGCGGGGATTCGCGAATACCCGCTCCCCTGCCTCGGCTAAGC